>Ga0102924_1003150_pt1 | contig 17441 bp, 16 predicted proteins | sample PaiPotPPM11metaG_FD_80116 | JGI IMG/M metagenome (GOLD analysis project Ga0102924, IMG submission 80116) | Iron sulfur acid spring bacterial and archeal communities from Banff, Canada, to study Microbial Dark Matter (Phase II) - Paint Pots PPM... ...
AATACGCGCACGAAGGATCAAGCCACGGCAGCGAGTATTTTCGGCACCGATATTCCATGTGCCGCGAGCAAATCGTCGTAGCTGCCGTAATTGTGGATGAACTCGTCCTTTAGCGTAAAGGTCGCAAGGTCGCAGTCGCTTTTGATGTCCCAGGCGATTTGCTTGACGCGCGAGGCCAGGCCTCCCTCCGGAACGTGCTCCTCGATGACAATGACCTGCTTGTGGCGCTGCAGCGCCTGCGCGATGCCATCGCGGTCGAGCGGTTTGACGGTGTGACACGACACAACCGACACAGACTTGCCGGCAGCGGCCAGGGCCTCCGCAACTTCCAGCGCCTTGGCCGTGATGACGCCATACGAGAGAATGCAGACATCCGTGCCGCGCTGCAGATAGCGCACTTTGCCGAACACAAAAGGCTCGGCGCCGGCGGTGAGGTTGGGTTCGCCAGCCTTGCCGATACGGAGATAGACCGGGCCTTCCTTCTGCTGCGCGCACCAGCGCGTCGCTTCCACGCATTCCTGCGGATCACAAGGCGCCAGCACGCGGAAATTGGGAATGGCGCTCGCCACCGCGACATCCTCCATCGTGTGGTGCGTACCGCCAAGCGTCGAATAGATAACCCCGGCGCCCATTCCGACGACCGTGACAGGCAAGTTCTGATAGCCGAGATCGTCGCGAACCATTTCAAACGGCCGATACAGCGAAAAAGTCGCGATGGTGTAGGCGAAGGGCTGGCACCCCTTAAGCGCTAGTCCGGCGCACATGCCGATCATGACCTGTTCCGCGACGCCGACATTCACAAACCGCTCCGGAGCATGTTTCTGAAAATCGGCCATCGGACCGGCAGGCGATATGTCGGCAACGACAATGTAGATCGACGAGTCGGCCACAGCGCATTCGTAGAGCGTCTTTGCAAACGTGTTTCTCATTTGCCGGCTCCGTCGATTTCGCGCAGCGCCTGCTCGTATTCGGCCTTGTTGGGCGAACGGTAGTGCCACATCGGAACGTTCTCCATGTAGCTCACGCCGCGCCCTTTGGTCGTTTTGCAATTCACCATCAGGGGACGATCGCCTCTGCGGCCGGTGACGGCATTGAAGATTGCAAGCGAGTCATGGCCGTCGACTTCCACACACTCCCAGCCGAAGGCCTCGAATTTCTCGACAACGGGATAAAAGCTCGGGTGAGTGACATGCGTGAAGCCCAGGCTTTGCATGTTGTTGTTGTCGATAAAGCCAACGAGATTGTTCACTTTCAACGATGAGGCCAGCATCGTGGCCTCCCAGGTGGAGCCCTCCTGAACCTCGCCATCGGATAGAACCGCGTAAACAATGCCGCCGCAGTTCTTGGTCTTTTCCGCGTACGCCATGCCGAGCGCCATGGACAGACCATGGCCGAGCGAGCCGGTCGAGGCTTCGATGCCGGGTATGCCGTAATCGGGATGAACGCCGAGCTTGCCGGCGGGCGTACAATAGGCCGCCAGATCGGAACGCTTGAGAATTCCCAGATCCTCGAGAACGACGGCTTGGATCATGTAGCCGTGACCCTTGGACATGAGAAACGTATCGGGCGCGCCGGCGCCGACGACCGCTCCGTTCGAGCCGGGCCGCATCAGCTCGTAGTAGATGCAATCGACGATTTCGGTGGACGAGAATGCGCCGCCGACATGGAGCGCCGACACGCTCTGCGTCATCTCAAGGATGCGCTTGCGATGTCGCTTGCAGCGCTCGCGCGCCGCAGCGATGTCGAGCGAATTGCGTTTGTTGATAACGGGCGCATTCATTGTGCTTCGGTCTGTTCGGGCAAAAGGAGGGTCCAGTAATAGTCGCCTTTGTAACCGGCCTCTGCAAAGATTGCTTTCCAGCCGGCCGGATAGTCGTGGGTGTAAGCGGACAGCACCCAGTCGAGAAACAGATCGCGTTCCTCCTCGGAGCGATAACTGTCGACCTGGATATAGGCCCGCGAATCTTTGGTGACGCGCTCGATCTCGCGCAGCGCGTTGATCAGAGCCGGTCGCTCGAGATTGTGGAGCGTATTGAGGCAGACGACGGCGTCGAAGCTGTGATCCGGAAACGGCAGTTCGTTGTGAATGTCGCCGACGTGGACACGGCCGACGACCTCAGCTTCGCAATGCGTGGCCGCGTAGCGCGAAATGTCCAATCCGAATGCCTCGATCCCGGGCAGCGCGAGCATGAAGTCCTTCACCAAAAAGCCTTTGCCGCATCCGATATCAAGGACGCGATCTCCCGGCTTCAAATTCCAGTGCGCGATCATGTCCTGAGCAATCGGCAGCCAGCGGCCGTCGTAACGATAACCGCCATAGCCATATTCGCGCGGACCGTCGAAATATTCGAAGCCATATTGCCGGGAGATGCGGATGTGCTCGTCGGTCTTGGCGGTTGCTCGCTTGCCGACATTGCGCCGCGAGCGGGGGTAGCGCCGTAACAAGTTGATCTCGCTCACGACCGCTAGCCCTTGTCGTTCATTTCGCCTATCTAGCCGAAGCCCGAGCACCCCTGCAAGTTTCGGCCCGCCAATCACTTAGCAAGATGACTGAGCGGCGGACCTGAACGCGCGTAGGATCTGACCGCGCGAATGTGCGACCGGCTCTGGCGCTGGAACAGGCCCGATGGAACCGCGGCGGGCGAATCAGCCCGCGCGGTGATTCTGCGTGCGTATGCCGCGAATCACCCCCAGGAACAATGGCTGCCATAATTTGCGGCCGGGACAACAGAAATATCCGGCGGAATTTGGCCTTGGCGTGACGCACCGTTGTGCGCTAAACCTCGACTGATTTCGGGGGACGTGATGGCATCGCCTTCTGTTGACCAGCTGAACATAAAAATCTTCGCTGACGGGGCTGACCTTAAGGGCATCAAAGAAGCCGCCGCGCAGCCGATCATCGAGGGCTTTACGACAAATCCGACCTTGATGCGGCAGGCCGGAGTCAGCGATTACAAGAAATTCGCGCTGGAAGTGCTGGCTCTCATTCCCGATCGCCCGGTTTCCTTCGAGGTGTTCGCCGACGATTTTCCGACCATGGAAGGGCAGGCGCGCGAGATCGCCTCCTGGGGCAGCAACGTCTATGTCAAGATTCCGGTCACCAACACCCAAGGCGAGTTTTCCGGTCCTTTGCTCACCCGCCTTTCCGCCGCCGGCGTCAAGTTCAACGTCACTGCCGTGATGACCAACGCGCAGGTCAAGCAGATCGCGGCTTGTCTTGCCGAGCATGTGCCTGCGATCGTCTCCGTGTTCGCCGGGCGGATTGCCGATACCGGCCGCGATCCGGTGCCGCTAATGCAGGAAGCGATGACGCTGCTGGCGAGCCGGCCCCAGGCGGAATTACTTTGGGCGAGCCCGCGCGAGTTGCTCAATATCTTCCAGGCCGACGCCATCGGATGCCACATTATCACTGTCACCGGCGATCTGATCAAAAAGTTGTCGCTGGTCGGCAAGGATCTCGATCGGTATTCGCTCGATACTGTCGAGATGTTTTACAGGGATGCGCAGAACGCGGCGTTCACGATCCCAGTTGGATCCGAGCGGGCGGCGTAACAACAGGCCTCTTGCCGCCGGCGTTCGGGGGGGTGTGTCGCACACGGTGAAAAACCGCTCGGTTCGGCGGACCTGGCGGCACCAAGCCTGATGAATTGATCACGGGGATGCATGCAAACAGAAATTAACAACGTCCTGGTCACAGGGGGCGCGGGCTATGTCGGTCATGTGCTGACGCCGCGCTTGCTTGATGCCGGCTATAACGTGACGGTCTACGACCATCTGTTTTTTGGTTGCCGGTTGCCGAACAATCCGGCGCTGCGCGTCGTTCATGGCGATATCCGCGATACCGCCAAACTTGCGGCTTGCCTCGAAGGGCAGGATGCCGTGCTGCATCTGGCCTGCATTTCAAACGACGCCAGTTTCGAACTTGATGAGAAGCTCTCACAGACCATCAATTATGATTGCTTCGAGCCGATGGTGGTGGCCGCGAAGAGGGCAGGCGTCAAGCGCTTCGTCTACTGTTCGTCGAGCTCGGTCTATGGCGTCAGCGAGTCTCCCAATGTCACCGAGGAGCATCCGCTCGTACCTTTGACGCTCTACAACAAGTTCAAGGGAATGTGCGAGCCGCTGCTATGGAAGTACAAGTCAGACGACTTCACGTGTGTCGTCATGCGGCCGGCGACCGTCTGCGGCTATAGCCCGCGCACACGGCTCGACCTTTCGGTCAACATCCTGACCAATCACGCGATCAACAAGGGCGCGATCACGGTGTTCGGCGGCAATCAGATGCGACCGAACTTGCATATCGACGACATGGTCGACGCCTATCTGACGATGCTTGAGGCGCCGCACGAAAAGGTTCAGGGCGAAACGTTCAACATCGGCTTCCAGAACTATTCGATCGCCGAGATTGCCGGAATGGTAAAGCGCGTCATCGAAGAGGAAATGCCGGAAAAGGGCGAGATCAAGATCGTCACCACGCCGTCCAACGACATGCGCTCGTATCATGTCAATTCGGACAAGGTGGCGCGCGTCTTGGGCTTCAAGCCGAAGCGCAGCATCGAAGACGCCGTGCGCGACCTCACCCGCGCTTTCGGCAATTACTTGCTACCCAATAGTTTCGACGACGACTGGTATTATAACGTCCGCACGATGAAGAAGATCGGCGCCAAATGATGTCGCCGCGCAAGATTGCGCTCGTAACTGGCGGCGCCGGGTTCATTGGCAGCCACATGGTCGATCTTTTGGTCGATCGCGGCTACGGCGTTCGCATCGTCGACAATTTGGTCGGCGGCCGCGAAGCCAATCTCGCACAGCACGCCGGCAATCCCGAGGTCGTGTTCGAGCAAGCCGATATCCGCGATTTTGCGCCGGAAAACCCCCTGTTCGCGGGTGTCGACTACGTGTTCCACTTTGCCGGAATTGGCGACATCGTGCCGTCGATCGAACGGCCGGTCGAATACATGTCGGTCAATGTGCAAGGCACGGTGCATATGCTCGAATGCGCGCGGCAGGCCGGCGTCAAGAAATTCGTCTACGCGGCGTCATCGTCGTGCTACGGGCTGGCCGCGACGCCGACCGGCGAAACGCACCCGATCACGCCGCAATATCCATATGCGCTGAGCAAGTATCAGGGCGAGCAGGCGACATTTCATTGGCACCAGGTCTATCACCTGCCGGTCAATGCAATCCGGATCTTCAACGCCTACGGCACGCGCTCGCGCACCTCTGGAGCCTACGGCGCGGTGTTCGGGGTCTTTCTCAAGCAGAAGCTCGCCAATCAGCCGTTCACGGTAGTTGGCGACGGCACGCAGCGGCGCGATTTCCTGTATGCGACCGATGTGGCAGCAGCGTTCTTGCTGGCCGCCGAGACGTCACTGGAAGGCCAGGTCTGGAATCTCGGCGCCGGCAACCCGCAATCGGTGAATCGTCTGGTCGAGCTCCTGGGCGGCCCGGTGGTGCACGTTCCCAAACGCCCGGGCGAGCCGGATTGCACGTTCGCGGATATCACCAAGATCCGGCGCGAACTCGGCTGGTCGCAGCAGGTCAGCTTCGAGGAGGGGGTTCGGCGCGTCCTAGATAATATTGAATATTGGCGGGATGCCCCGTTGTGGACGCCCGACTCGATCGCCGAGGCGACCGCCGTCTGGTTCAATGCATTATCATCGCCGCAGGTCTCGATATGATGGACGATGCCAGCAGGAGCTTGGTCAGTCACAAGATCAGGACGGCCGAACAGATCGCCGCCGCGATCGGCCCGCGCCCGCGCGAGAAAAAGGTCATCATGTGTCATGGGACCTTCGATATCGTGCATCCCGGCCACGTGCGGCACCTGCTTTATGCGAAGAGCAAGGGCGATATCCTGATCGCAAGTCTCACCGCCGACGCCCACATCGCCAAGGCTAATTTCCGGCCGTTCGTGCCGCAGGAACTGCGTGCGTTCAATCTGGCCGCGCTTGAGGCGGTCGATTTTGTCGTCATCGACAACGATCCGACGCCGATCAAGCACATTTCGATTATCAAGCCGGATTATTTTGCGAAGGGCTACGAATATACGCGTAGCGGACTGCACCCGCGTACTGCCGAAGAGAAGGCGGCGATCGAGGCCTATGGCGGAGAAATTCTCTTTACGCCGGGCGATATCATCTATTCGTCGTCGCACATCATCGAGACCGAGCCGCCGTCGATCGCCACAGAGAAGTTGATGGCGATCCTGAGCGCAGAGAATCTGTCGATCAACGATCTGCATCGCGCGATCAACCAGCTGAAGGGAGTCCGCGTTCACGTTGTCGGCGACACGATCATCGACAGCTATACGCATTGCGCCTTGATCGGCGGCATGACCAAGACGCCGACCATGAGCGTGCGCTACGACAAGCGGATCGATTTCGTCGGTGGCGCCGGCATCGTCGCCAAGCATCTGCGCTCGACCGGCGCCGAGGTTTCATTTTCGACGGTGCTCGGTGGTGACTCTCTGGCGGAATTCGCGCTGAACGATTTGACGGCTGCCGGCGTCAACTGCATGCCAATCGTCGACCGGACGAGGCCGACGACGAACAAAAACGCCATCGTCGCCGGCGGCTATAATCTGCTCAAGATCGACACGTTGGACAACCGATCGATCTCCGAGCGCATCGCGCGGACGCTTGGCGAGCAGATCAGCCAAACCGGTACCGACATCATCGTGTTCAGCGACTTCCGCCACGGCATATTCAATCGCGAGACGATACCGGCGCTGACCGAAGCGGTTCCGGCCAACGTGTTCCGCGTTGCCGACAGCCAGGTGGCAAGCCGTTGGGGTAACATCCTCGAATTCGGCGGCTTCGATCTGATCACGCCGAACGAGCGTGAGGCGCGCTTTGCGCTGGGCGATCAGGACTCCGTGGTGCGTCCGCTTGGACTGGAGCTCTACCGTCAAGCCAAGTGCAAGACCTTGATGCTAAAGCTCGGCGAACGTGGCCTGATGACATTCCGCGCCGAGCCCAAGCACGATGACGACGTGCGCGCGTTTTTCGCTATCGACAGTTTTGCCGAGCGGGTCGTCGATGCCGTGGGCTCGGGCGACGCATTGCTGGCTTATGCGACGCTCGCTCTGTTCGCTACTAAGAATAGCGTGATCGCCTCGGTGCTCGGCTCTCTAGCCGCCGCCGTCGAATGCGAGCATGAGGGCAATGTTCCGGTCAGGCCGAAGGATGTCGTCGACAAACTGCATCGCTTCGAGCGCTTCATGAATTATGAGTAACCGGCGGCTGGCGCCAAAAGACCAACAATGCGGGTAATCGTCGTTGGATATGGCGTGCAGGGCAGGAAGCGTCGGCGCGTCGCCGGTGGCGATTGTGTTGGTGTGGTCGATCCGGTAGCGGCCGAGGCCGACTGGCGCGACATTTCGGAGGCGCCACTCGACGGCTACGACGCCGCCCTGGTCTGCACCCCGGACGAGCCGAAGGTCAAAATCCTCACTTATCTGCTTGGCCGCGGGAAGCACGTGCTGGTCGAGAAGCCGCTGCATGCCGCGTCGGAAGGCGAGCTCGACGCGATCGAGGCCTTGGCGCGGAAGACCGGAGCGGTGTGCTACACCGCCTATAATCACCGTTTCGAACCGCACTATGTGCGCATGCGCGACCTGATCAAATCCGGCGCGCTCGGCGAGATTTATCGCTGCCGAATGTTCTACGGCAACGGCACGGCACGGCTGGTGCGCGAATCCGCCTGGCGCGACCGCGGCGCCGGTGTGCTGCCGGATTTGGGTTCGCATCTGCTCGACACCGCGCGCTTCTGGTTCGGCGATATCGGCAAGCAATTCGATCTTATCTCGGTCAGCCGGTTCGAGAACCGCGCGCCCGATCACGTCGTTGTCGCCGCGCAAAAGTCGCGTCCGCAGCTCGAATTTGAAATGACACTCCTGTCATGGCGCAATCATTTCACCTGTGACGTGCTGGCGGAGAAGGGCACAGCGCATATTGAATCGCTGTGCAAGTGGGGGCCGACCACCTTTGTGCATCGCAGCCGGCTGCTGCCGAGCGGCCGGCCGCCCGAACAGTCGATAACCCTGGTGCAAGACGACCCGACGTGGGAACTCGAATACGATCATTTCAAGCGTCTCGTCGGCGGCGGCGCGAAGACTGATCTCGCCAATGATCGCTGGCTGTTGCGCGTGCTGGGGAAGCTGTCGGCCGACGCCGAAAAGCCGGACCAGAGCCCATGAGTGGTCCGGTGATCGGCTACGTCGGCATGACCCATTTGGGTCTTTGCTCGGCCATTGCCGCGGCGAGCAAGGGCTTTCGGACCTGCGCGATCGATCGCGACGCGAGTTTGGTGGCACGGCTTGAGGCCGGGATGTTGCCGGTCGTGGAGCCCGATCTTGACGATCTGCTCGCGGTGCATCGGACGCAAATCACATTTTCCTCGGACGCGGCGCAGCTGCGCGCCTGCGATGTCGTCTACGTCGCGCCCGATGTGCCGACCGACGATACCGGCACGAGCGATCTCACCGGTCTCGATGAGTTGCTGAGATTTGCATTTGCCGGCACCCGATCGGATGCGGTGATCGTTGTGTTGAGCCAGGTACCGCCCGGCTACATCCGTGCGCGACAGCAGAAGGGAAGACTTCTGTTCTACCAAGTAGAGACGTTAATCTTCGGCCGCGCCGTCGAACGCGCGACCAAGCCGGAACGCTTCATTGTTGGCTGCGAAGATCCGAATGTTCCCTTGCCGGCGGCGCTCGATGCCTATCTGAAGCGCTTCGGTTGCCCGATCCTGCCGATGAGGTTCGAAAGCGCCGAATTGTGCAAGATCGCCATCAATTGTTGCCTGGTGTCGTCGATTTCGGTCGCCAATACGCTCGCCGAATTGTGCGAGGGGATCGGCGCCGACTGGGCCGAAATAATTCCGGCCCTCAAGCTCGACCGGCGGATCGGGCCCTACGCGTATTTGGCTCCCGGCCTCGGCATCGCGGGCGGCAATCTGGAACGCGATCTGGCGACCGTGGTGCGGCTCGCCGATGGCATTGGCAGCGATGCCGGGGTGGTCAAGGCTTGGGTTGCCAACAGCGGGCACCGTAAAACCTGGGCGGCCAGCACTATCCACAAGGCCGTGCTTGAACGCGCGCCGGACTCCGTCATTGCAGTCTGGGGGCTGGCCTATAAGGAAAACACCGCCTCGGTGAAGAACTCGCCGTCGCTCGCCACCATAGCGGCTCTGCCGGATGCCAGCCTTGTACTTCACGACCCCGTGGTCAGCGCCTCGGCAGTGCAGCATCCCAGGGCAAAGGGTGCCGCAGATGCGCTCACGGCGCTGCGCGGTGCTGACGCGCTCATGATCCTGACGCCGTGGCCGGACTACAAGGCGATCGCGCCGGCTGCTATCGCTGCCGCCATGCGCGGACGCGTGGTTCTCGATCCTTATGCGGTATTGGACGGCGCAGCGGCGCGTGAGGCCGGGCTGCGTTACTATACGCTCGGCCTTGCAGGCGAGGGCTGACGTGCAGGGCGGAACGCGGACATGTTAGAGCACCTCTTGCCCGTATCGCAGCCGCCGTCGCGCGTCGTGATTGTCGGCAGCGCCGGATTTGTCGGCGGCGCTATCGTCGAGCGGCTCGCGCGCGAAAACGTGCCGTGTCTGCCACTCGGTCGCGCCGCGCTCGATCTGCTGGCGCCTGATGCTGCCGCGCGGTTCCGCGCACTCCTCGTACCGGGCGACGCGGTCGTGACGGCGGCGGCGATCGCGCCTTGTAAGGATATCGCCATGCTCGTCGATAACATGCGCATGGTGGGCGCGTTGGTCGGCGGCCTCGCGGATGCACCGATCAGCCACGTGGTCAATATCAGCTCCGATGCGGTCTACGCCGATGAGCCGCTGCCATTGACCGAGACCTCGCCGGCGGCGCCGACGTCTTTGCACGGCGTGATGCATCTCGCGCGCGAGCTGGCATTGCGCAGTGGACTCAATGTTCCGATCGCCATGCTGCGGCCGACCTTGATCTATGGTGCCGCCGATCCGCACAACGGCTATGGGCCCAACCGTTTCCGCCGTCTTGCCGCCGCGGGACAGGAGATCGTGCTGTTCGGTCAGGGCGAGGAGCGGCGCGATCACGTCGCGGTCGAGGATGTAGCCGAGATTGCCGTCCGGGTCCTTCTGCGCCGCAGCCGCGGCGTCCTCAACGTTGCCACCGGCGATGTGCATTCGTTCCACGCCGTTGCCGAAATGGCGGTCGCGCTTGCGCCGAGGCCGGTTCCGATTCGTGGGGCGCCACGCAACGGCCCGATGCCGCACAATGGCTATCGTCCGTTCGACAGCAGTGCCTCCCGCGCGGCCTTTCCGGACTTCCGCTATACACGGCTTCAGGAGGGGTTGCGCCGTGCCGCATCCTAGAAATGGCTTGACTTGCCAAAGGGCTTCCACTCGTGTGTGGCCGTCTTGTTCGCGCCACACGGGCTTCGACGCGTGCCTTTGGAGCCGACCGTTACGTTCATGCGAAGGATCTGATCGCGAATGAAAAAAGCGCTCGTCATCGGCGGCGGATTTGCCGGCTGTGCCGCCGCTCATCAATTGGCGCTGATGGGTGGTTGGGACGTCACCCTTGTCGAGCGTGCGCCGTTTCTCGGCGCCGGCGTCCGTACCAGCTATTACGGCGGCCATCCCTACACATTCGGGCCGCGTCACTTCCTGACGCCGTGGGAGCATATCTATCACTTTCTCAACACCTATGTGCCGCTGCGGCGCTGCCAGGATCATCAATTCCTGACCTACGTGGAAAGCGATCAGAGGTTCTATTCGTATCCGATCCACGCCGACGACATCCCGGAAATGCCGGAAGCCAAGCAGATCGCCGACGAGCTTTCCGCGATCAATATGTCGGCGCTGCAGCGATTGACGCCCGAACAGCTGTCGAAGATGACGCGCAGCGAAGTTCGCAATCTCAACAACGCCTCGCTGGCGAAGAATTTCGAAGAATTCTGGATCTATTCGATCGGCAAGACGCTGTATGGAAAGTTCGTCGACGGCTATTCGCGCAAGATGTGGATGATCGACGACAACAAGCAGATCGACGACTTCACATGGTCACCGAAGGGGGTGACGGTGAAGGAGGGGCCGCGTACGGCGTGGGACACCGCGATGTCCGCTTATCCGATTGCCCATAACGGCTACGACGATTATTTTGCAATCGCCACTGCACGCGCCAAGGTTCATCTGAAGACCGAAATCAAGCGCTATGACATTCAGCATAAGACGGTGTGGATCGACGGCGAGAAAGCGACCTTCGATATCATCATCAACACCGTCTCGCCGGATCTGTTATTCGAGAAATGTCACGGCGAGCTGCCCTATATCGGCCGGGATCTGCATCTCATCGTGCTGCCGATCGAATTTGCGCTGCCGGGTGACGTATATTTTGCCTACTACGCCGGCGGCGAGAAATTCACGCGCATCACGGAGTATAAGAAATTTACGCTGCTCAGGGCGCCAACGACCCTGATCTCGCTTGAAATCCCGTCGCGGCAATCGAAATATTATCCCCTGCCCATGGAATCCGAGAAGGCCAAGGCCAAGAAGTATTTTGATATGATGCCCGACGGCGTGTTCTCGGTAGGCCGTGCCGGGAGTTACCTGTATAATGTCGATATCGACGACACGATCCGGCATGCGATGGAAGTGCGCGACAAGCTTAAGAGCTGAGCGGGTTCAAACGAGAGATTGGGGTCATGAGTAGCACGAGTTTGTCGAAGTCGATTGCGATCGAGAGCAGGGACGACGAGCCGTGGACGGCGCTGCCCGATGGCGTCACGCTCCGTGATTGGGGGCGTAACGACGAGATCTCCTACAACCAGATGAACCGGCAGACCGAGAAGGCGCTGTTCTATCGCCGCACCTTCGACTTACTGACCGACAACCGCGTCCATGGCGACTACTTGGAATTCGGCTGCCATCGTTGCCGCACTTTCCGCATGGCGCTGACCGAGGCGCGGCGCCACAATCTGGCAAACATGGAATTTCATGCTTTCGATTCGTTCGAAGGGCTGCCGGAGCCGACCAGCGAAACCTCGGTTGAGATCTGGAAACGCGGCGCGCTGACGACGTCGGAAACCGCGTTTATGGGCATGGTGAAAGCCCACGGCATCTATGTAAATCACGTCAAGACGATCAAAGGCTACTACGCGGACAGCCTGACCAAAGCGCGACAAGCCGAGTATGTGAAATCGGCGCGCAAGGCGATCCTCGTGAATGTCGACTGCGACCTCTACGAGTCCGCGGTACCGGTGTTCGATTTCATCGACCCGATGCTGCAGGAGGGTGCGGTGATTTACATCGACGATCTCTTTGCCGGTTACAAAGGTAACCCGCACAAGGGCGTTGCGCGGGCATTCCTGGAATGGCAGGCGCGCTCGCGGTGGAAGCTTGTGCGCCATCTCGATGTTGGCTGGTGGGGCCGTTCCTATATCGTTTATCTCGACAAGCGGGACGTCACAGGAACGCTGTAGGATCTGAAGACCAGTCGAGACGGGCTCGCCAATTCGGTGTGGGGAACAGGCTTATGCGACCTGAGGTGCAGTTCTGGGACAAGATGTTGCCGGATCAGCCGGAACACACGCATCTGTACCGCGGCCACGCACTGATGCACGATTTGTTCGAGACGGTCTGCCGATCAAGCGGCATCCGCGATCCGCACGACGAGTTCAAGATCGAGCAGAGCGATATGTTCACCGTCGAGGAGATGGCTTCAAATCCGATCGCGATGCGATTTCTGCAGTTCCTGATCAAGGTCTCGGGCGTGCGCAGGGTTCTGGAGATCGGCGCTTTCGTCGGCTTATCGACGATGTGCTTCGCCAAAGCCCTGCCGGCCGATGGCAAGGTGATCTCGATCGAAAAGTTCGACAAGTTTGCCGCCATCGCGCGTCGCAATTTCGAGCTCAACGGGTTGGCCGGGAAAATCGATCTGCGCCAGGGCGATGCCTTCGAGGTCATCGACAGGTTGCCGCACGATCAGATGTTCGACCTGGTGTTCATCGACGGCAACAAAGAGCGGTACATGGACTACGCGGTCAAGGCAGAACCGCTGCTGTCGCCCAGCGGCATCATGGTCGTCGATGATTGCTTCTATCATGGCGACGTCCTCAACAATGCGCCGACCGATGCGAAGGGTGTCGGCACCAGGGCGTTCATGGACTACGCGGCTTCATCCGAAGGTTGGCTACGGATCGCCCTGCCGCTCTCGAACGGCATGTTCCTGATGACGCGCAATAAGGGATGACATGCTCTCGGCAAAGCGCTTGCTACCCGCCGCATCTGCCTAAACAATGTCTCTTATCCATTGGACTTGACGCCCGTGCCGAGCTTTGGTCGCAATATTGAAACGGAGCTCTCGTGCCCAATCCTGAAAGTTGTGGCGTAGCCGGGAATAAGCGCGATGCAACGGTGGCAACAAGAAAAAGGATTGCCTGCCAAAGGCGAAGCCCCCATCCGAATGAACGATTTTTCAAAGCCATTGCCGCTTAAGTTTTCGCTGCGCCGCGGCGGGATCTTCGTCCTCTCCTGGGCAGCATTGGCGGCTGTTTTCGCTTTGTCAGCATGGTCACGCGACCTCGTTGTGGACCAAGCGCAGCTATTGAATCACGCTGCGCAGTTCCTCGACGGACGCGTTCTTTATAGCGAGATACAGGATTCGCATCTTCCCTCCACCGTCTTGGTGTTCAGCATACCTGTACTGCTGTCGCGTTTAAGCGGCCTTCCCCCGATTCTGGCTTTCAACATTTTTGTAAGTCTGCTGACGGTGGCCTGTGCCTTGACGGGCGCGCGATTTGCGGCAGGCCGCAATGCGCCAGGGTTGGCCGCTCTGCTGGCTGCCATCGCATTTCTCGCACAGAATGATGCACTTTTCGGTCAGCGTGAGTCGCTGTTCCATACTGTGTGGTTGGTATACCTCATCGCGCGGCTCAATCCGCCACGAGGAGCGCCCGCTCTGGAACTCGCGGTTGGATTGGCGGCTGGCTTCTGCACAGCTATCAAGCCACAATTTCTGGCCTATGCGCTTGTCGATGAGGCTCTACTGTTGTGGTGGACGCGCTCTCTGCGCCATCCAGCACTGATCGGCGCAGCCATTGCCGGGACGAGCGTAATTCTCTTGTTCTTTGGCGTTTTCAACTGGCGCGATTATTTCAGTGGCGTTCAGTTCGGAGCAGCTTACTACCGGATCGTCGGGCTGCCCCCATCCACGGTCATTGCCAATATGTGGTTGTCGCCGTCGCTTCATGCGGTGGTTTGGCTGATCGCAGCTTGTCTCGCTTGGTGGGGCTGGCAGCGGCGCGTGCCGCGGCTCGCGGTGCTGTTCCTGGCAGTGATCGCGGTGACAGTGCCGCTCGTGGTGCAGCAAGGTCAGGCCCGTTCCTACTACTTCATTGGAATCACCTTGCCGGCGCTGATGCTCGGCGCAATGGTGGTAGCCGAAGCGCTTATGAACTGGGCTGCGCCAGGTGGCGATATTGGCGCAGGCAAACAAGCGGAGCGGCGGCAGATCGGTTTCGTGCAGGTCGCGGTCAGTGCAATCATCGTCGCCGTCGGGATCCGGGTGATGAGCGGCCCCGATGTCGGCGTCATGACGCAGGCTTGGTCGCGTCTCAGGACTGGACAACCGGTAGCTTTGTTCGGCCCGCCGGCCGCGGACCCGTTCGTGGCCGACTGGAACAGCCGCTCTCGTCCGGGTGAGACTTTCGCCGTTCTGAGTGCACAATATGGGCTGGTCGCATTCGACCCGCTCGTCTCAGCTGTTCGCCTGCGGCAGCCGATTTACAGCCGATACAATGGAATAGAACTCGACTTTCTGTTCGCCTTCGCCGACGCCGACCAGCAGCGGCTGGCGCTCGTTTGTGCGGGTATCGCCCGTGATCTGAGGTTTTCGCATGCGACTTGGCTCTACATTCGGCAGGATGTCCCGCCGTGGGCCAAGCCCGGGGAATTCGACGCTCAGCTCCACGCGGTACCGGAATGTGCTGCCGCTATCGATAGTGACTATGTGAAAGTAGACGCGTTCGATCGCTATTTCGTATACCGGCATCGCTGAGGCAGGACTTTACCGGTCTTAAGCCAGTACGCAGCCAGCTGAACCGGGCCTCGAATCGGACACACCGTGCCGGCGCCTTCAGGGAACTCAGGCTTCCGGTTGAATTCGAATAAGACCATCCCGGTCAAATCGAACAATACGGCGACGATATCGGCGCTTTCAGCACTCTACGGCCGGAAGTCCGACATGATTGCAACAGGCGGCAAGGGCAACTAGTATACCGATTGGCAGGGGATTAGGGACAACCGGGTGGCATCGAAATTTGGGTTACTCGAGAAGCATCTTGAGAACGATGAACGCCGCAGGGAGCTGCGAGCGATAGAAGCGCGCTTGATTGAGCGTGACTATCCGCCGCAGCTGGTTCTGGAAAATACCTCGATCTGCAATCTGACCTGTATCCATTGCAGCCATCGTGAACTGCAGCGCGTGCGGCGGCATATGTCGCGGCCGCTTTGGAACAAGCTTGTCGAAGAGCTCGGCGCCCACGCCCCTGATACGGAGATTTGGCCGACCTTTTACGGCGAAGCCCTCATCATGGGCTATAAGAACGAACTGTGGGACCGTCTCGACTATGCTGCGAAGGTCGGTTGCCGAAATCTTGTGCTCAATTCAAACGGAGTGTTACTCGACCGCTGGGACAATATCGACAAGATCCTCGATTCGCCGCTGCGGCGGTTCATTCTGAGCCTCGACGGACTGTCGAAGGAAACTTTCGAGCTTATCCGCGAGAAGGCGAAATGGGATGACGTCTATCCCAACGTTGAGGAGCTGTGCCGGCGCCGCCTCCAGCGCGGTCAAAAATATCCGATCATCGTCGCGCAATTCTCGGTCATGAAGCAAAACGCCCACGAAGTCGAAAGCTACCGGGCCTTTTGGGAAGCGCGCGGCGCTGAGGTCAAAGTACGGCCAATGCTTGAATGGACGGCAACCGGCACCGTGCGAACCGATACGATCGTTCACGACAGCGGTTTTCGCATCGCATGCCCTTGGGGCCATAACACGATGGCCATCCATCAGGACGGCTCGGTGGTGGCGTGCGCCGTGGACTACGAAGGTCGCCTCAAAGTTGGCAACGTCAACGAAATCACCATCAAGGAGGCTTGGCGCCGACTTGGTGAACAGCTCCGGAAGGCGCACCGGGAACATCGCTGGTCCGACATTCCGGACATCTGCAAAGGCTGCGGCGATTGGCAGGTTGCCGGCGCAGAATATGCCGATGAGAAGGTCGAAGGGACGCGGCCGTTCTGGTACTACGAACAGAAAGCGTCGCAGGAGGTCGCCTGATGTCCGTCGCGCCGAATCGGGACGGCGCGCAGGATTCGGCCGCCGTTTCAAAGCAAAGCGTTTACGGTTTGCGACCCGAGGCGTCGGAATATCCGATGATGCTCGTGCTTTCTTATGTCTATCCGTGCAACGCGCTTTGTCCGCATTGCCCCTACACCAACTCAAACATCCGCAAGGAATATCGCGACGCGCCTTACATGCCGGAGGCGACGTTCAAAAAGATTGCGGATGAGTCAGGTCCCTACGGCGCCTACCTGCGCATCTCGGGTGGCGGTGAGCCGATGCTGCACCCGCAGGCGACCGAACTGCTCGTTTACGCCAAGGCGCAGGGCTGCAAGATCGGCTTGATCACCAACGGCTCCATGTTCGACGACGACAATTCGCGCGCGCTGCTCGCGGCCGGCGTCGACTTGATCGAGTTTTCCGTCGACGCTTGCGATAAGGCGACCTACGACATTGTCCGCAAGGGCCTCGATTTCGAGGAGCTTAAGTTTAACGTCCGGCGCCTGCTGCGGCTGCGCAACGAGATGCGCAGCGCGTCCAAAGTGATAGCGTCCGGGGTGAACCAGAACGGCGTCGACATCGATGCCGTCGAGCGCTATTGGGTTGACGAAGTAGGTGTCGACTATTTCATCAAGCGCAAATTTCTGACCTGGGGCGTCAACACCACGCTCGATGCCGGCCGGTCCGCCGATCCAAGCGCCTATCTCAATACCGACGAGGTGCCTTGTCCGTTCATCTTCGAACGGCTCAACATTGATAGTCGCGGCAACGTGATGGTGTGCGGTTACGACATTTCCGCCAATACCAGCATGGGCAACGTCAACACCGACTCGATTCGCGATATTTGGCATGGACCGGGCTTTCGATTCTATCGCGAAAAGCATTTGGCCGGCCGCGGCAAGGATATATCGCTTTGCTCGGGTTGCCCCGATTGGAAGTATCGCTCCTGGGATCACAATTACTGGAAGGTCGTGCGCAACGCCGAGGCAAGCCGCAAGGCCAAGCTGGGCGAGCATGACGACTTCATGGGCGCGGTTGAGAATACGCCAACAGCGTAGCCGAGACTTGTATTTCTATGGCGCTCAAGCTTGCCGGCCATCTGTTC
>Ga0102924_1003152_pt1 | contig 17437 bp, 16 predicted proteins | sample PaiPotPPM11metaG_FD_80116 | JGI IMG/M metagenome (GOLD analysis project Ga0102924, IMG submission 80116) | Iron sulfur acid spring bacterial and archeal communities from Banff, Canada, to study Microbial Dark Matter (Phase II) - Paint Pots PPM... ...
GAGCACCCCCGACCAGGAAGCGGTGCCGCAACCCCTGCGCCAGAAACAGCAGAGCCAGCACCACCTGTTGGATTGGAAACGCACGCGCAACGACCCGTTCGCCGGAGAATGGGAACAGATTCTGGCCTGGATGCAGGCCAACCCGGAACTGACCGGTGCGGAGATTTTTCGCGCGTTTCAGCGCCGTTCTCCTGGTTGTTATCGCCCTACCCAGATCCGCACGCTCCAGCGGGGCATGCACCTGATCCGGGCACGCCTGCTGGAAATGGATAAAGAATCTTGGCCAAGTGAAATGCTTCCTGCAGGCATGCCGGCAAATCCCCCTCTCCCCAAGTGCGAGGAGGAGTGTGAGCCGTCTTCTGGTGCATTGCACACGGTCACTCTTGGTCCTCCGTTGGCTCAGGAGTCAATGGAAGCGGTGTCAGCGCCGTGCTCATTGCCGCCAGAGCAGGGACCCCCTCGTGCACTGAAATCCGTGACAGGTCCGGAGGAAGGGCGGGTCATCGGTGAAGGGAAGAAGCGACGCCGGGTTTCTCACGTGCCTCGGCCATCGGCCGCCCCCAGCGCGTTTGTTGCGCCGATGACGGTGGAGCACGCGATCTCGTTGTACCTCCAGGCTCTGGTGGCCAAGGAGCGCAGCCCGAAAACGGTGGAATGGCATTGCACGGCTTTGGGGTTCCTGCAGGAGTATCTCCAGCAAACCTGCCCGCAGGTTTCCCTCGCACACCTTACCCGGCGAGAGATACGCGGGTGGGTTGCCTGGCTGCGCGCCGAAGCTGGTGCGACTGGTTTGCACCGGTCAGACAACACCGTGAACACGTATATGCGCTCCGCCCGCGCGTTTGGTGCCTTTCTGGTGCAGCAGGGGTATCTGGAAAGCAGCCCGTTTGGTGCCATTGCTCTTCCCAAGGTGCAGCAGCATCAGATGCACCTCATCGAGCAGGAGGTGTTTGACCAGGTGCTGCTGGCCTGTCAACTACCAGGCGAGAGCGGTGCTTTTCGAACCGAAGCCTCCGCCCGCAATCGCGCTCTGCTTTGGGTCTTGCTGGAGACAGGATTGCTGGTCTCGGAAGTCTGCGCGCTCCGCCTGGTGGACGTGGATCGTAAGCGCGGGTGGCTTCGGGTTCGGGGAAAAGGGTCGCGCAAGCGCCAGGTCCCTCTGGGGCCAGGCAGTAAGCAAGCGCTCCTGGCGTACCTCGATCAGTACCGCCTCAAGGAGCACGGGCGCGCCGGAGAGGACCCGCTCTTTCTCACAGAAACGGGACGCCCGCTTACCCCCAACGCCATCACTCTGCTCTTGAACCGCCTGAGCCGCCGGGCAGGTCTCACGAACCAGTGTATCAGCCCCTCCATGCTGCGCGATACCTTTGCGGTGCGCTTTCTGCAAGCGGGAGGCGATCCGCATGCGTTGCACAAGCAGCTCGGGGTGGAAAACAGGGAGGCGATCAGGCGCTACCAGCAGGTGAGCAATCAGAGAGCGAAGGAGCAGAAGCGCCGGAAGATTCCGGCGCCTGCCTCCACTCTCCTGAGGAGGTGAGGGACCGTTCCTACGCAACCGCTTGAGGTATTGTCAACTTAGCAACAATTGCAGAGGTAATTGCATCGGATTTCGTATGGAAGTGGGGCACCATCCCAACATTTCTTCGAAAAAATACCCTCTCAAAGCTCTCCCTCTATCTTTGCAGTTTTGAGGAAGGGCAGGATGCGCGGTCTCAAAACTGTAAAGATAGAGGGAGCGTATGGCCAAGACCTGTTTCAGTGTTGGCGCCAATCATCACAGTGGTTTCTGCCCACAAGTAATAAACGAAGTCATCGTGTGGAAGAAACGCCTCGTTTGCATAGCCTCTTCCAGAGCAGCGATCCACAACGCCGCCTCTTCCTCTGTGACTATGCCGTGTTGCTGGACAGAACGCATTCCTTCGATAAAGTGCGCGACCGGGCGAATGGTTTCGTAGTCCGTTGTGACCCGCATCAATGATTCAACCTGCACATCTGTCAACCCAGCCTCTTTGAAATATGCGTACATGCGGTGGGCGATGCCCGGCTGGCGCATGCCGTCATTGCGGAAGCGCAAAAGCGGCGGGCTGTGTATTTTGCTACGCCGCAAGTCCAATGTACGTCGGTAGCTCACCGAGCCTGGCGATCGCTGATGCGCCCGCTTCCTTGAATTCTTCAACTGTCACAAAGCCTGTAGCCACACCAATAAATTGAATAGAGGCATTTATTGCGGCTTGATGATCCATCAATGCATCACCAACGTAGAGAACATTCGAGCGCTTAATACCCAGTTCTCCGAGGCGGGACAATGCAGGATCAAAGACTCTGCCATCAGGTTTATGGTAAGCAGTCGCGTCTGCGCCCTGTACGAATAAGAACGCTTCAGGTGGAATGTGCGCTATTTCCAAATCCTTTATGGCGTACTCAGTATTGAGTGACGTAACAACCCCTGTCACAATATGATGGAGCGCAAATTTACCTACTACTTCTAAAGTGTCTTCCTGGATTACTTTGGGGAACTGAGCCTCTAGAGCTCGGTTGGTCGCCCGCATATTTTCGACGGTATCGGCATGGTTGTAGAGATGGTCAATCATCACATCAAATGGCATACCCCAATATCGCCTGAGTACCTCATCTGTAAGTTCGACATCATACTGGGCAGCTACGGCCTTGTGGTGAGCCCATTTAATCTCTGCAGTTTTTAGTAACGTATCATCAAGGTCAAAAATGACCGCTTGTATCTCAGACAATTTTCTCTTTGCACCTTTCTCAAGGGGTGTTGTAAGGCAGGCAAATGCTATGGTACAAAGAGAAAATTTCAAACCACATCCCTTGTCCAAAGAGGTCTGCCATGCCTTTACCCATTATATGTGCCTACGACTGTTTGCAGCAATACCTGATGAGTTATCGAGACCTGTTTTCCAGGTATTGTCAACTTGGGAACGTAGCTGAGCAATGTGCTAAAATAACTTCATGCAAACAAACACTCCTCCTCCCAATTACAAAGGGTTCCGTTTCCCTCCTGAAATCATCAGCCATGCTGTGTGGCTGTATTTCCGCTTCTCGCTCAGTTTTCGCGATGTCGAAGAGCTTCTGGCGCAGCGCGGGATCGTCGTGACCTACGAAACTGTGCGCCAGTGGTGCTTAAAATTTGGGCAAACCTACGCCAACGAGCTCCGCCGGCGCCGTCCTCGCTGTGGGGACAAGTGGCACATGGATGAGGTCTTCCTCGCGTTCCGTAGCGAGAGGCACTACTTATGGAGAGCAGTGGATCAGGATGGAAATGTGCTTGATATCTTGGTCCAGAGCCGACGGAACAAAAAGGCCGCCAAAAGATTTTTTCGCAAACTGCTCAAAGGGCTCCACTATGTCCCGCGTGTAATCATTACTGATAAGCGCATTCGTTATGGTGCGGCGAAACGCGAAATCTTGCCCGGCGTCGAGCACCGACAACACAAAGGGCTGAACAACCGTGCAGAAAATTCGCACCAACCGACACGATTGCGAGAGAAGAAAATGCGTCGCTTCAAATCAGCCCGCACAGGCACAACGCTTTCTTTCTGCTTTTGGTCCCATCACTGGACATTTTCAGCCACGGAGGCACTGCTTGTGTGCAAAGGAATATCGTGCCATTTTACAACGTCGATTTCAGGTGTGGAATGAGGTGACTGGGGTCAAGCAAGCGGCATAATCACAACTCTCAGCCAATCTCTCCCTATCCTCCAGCCTTTTTTTGTTCTCTCTCAACAATTTCTTTTGTGCCGAGAAAACAAGTTGACAATACCGTTTTACATTGCTCTGGATTTTTTTCCGTAAGCACTTGACATCTGATGATTCAAAACACATACTTATTTTAATCATTAATAGTAAGGTTTGAAATACGTATTGGGTATACTCTGTGTGTTACTCATCTTCATCGCAACTGGCACATTCCATCTCATGATGCACATGTGTTTCTTGTTGATTCAGCATGCAAGAGAAAAAGGGGTCAGGAATGAACCTGATCCGCTCAAGAAGGATCTTTGGGTTATCCTCAGCAAACGTGTGCCCCAGGGTATTTTCTCCAGCAAAGGAGGTGTCGTTTTGCAATTGCTGGCTCCATAGATAAGGAGCAATAAAAAACGGGATGATCCGTTTCTTTTCCCGAAGGATTGTGTATCAAGGAGGATATATGACTCAATTGACTTCCAGGAGAAGCCTCTTAACATTGGGAGGCAGTTTCTTTCTCCTCTGCAGCCTGGTCGTCTTCTCTTTTTTGCCTCCACTTCAGGTGCATGCCGCCAATGAACCGGTTTCTGTCTGGCTTACCACACCTGATCAAGCGAATCTTTTGACGCAACAAGGGAATGTTACCTTTTCGGGTACTATTCGCTCAAATCCCACGACCATTACGGTGAATGAAGGGCTCACCTATCAACAGATGGTAGGCTTTGGAGCCTCACTCACTGATGCTTCGGCCTGGTTGATCTACAATAAGCTGAGTGCTTCGCAAAGAACCACTCTTTTGAATAACCTGTTCAGCGCATCCAGTGGTGTTGGGCTCGATTTCTTGCGTCAGCCCATGGGTGCATCTGACCTGACACTGCCCGCGTCGGGGGAATACTCCTACGACGATATGCCCGCCGGACAAACCGATCCGTCGTTGGCACATTTTTCGATCTCGCATGATACATCCTACATTATCCCGGTGCTCCAACAGGCATTGCAGATCAATCCGAACATCAAAATTATGGGCACGCCCTGGAGCCCTCCTGGTTGGATGAAATCGACGGGATCGATGGAAGGTGGCACGCTCAATAGCAGTGTTTATGTTGCGTATGCGAACTACTTTGTCAAGTTTATTCAGGCATATCAGGCACTGGGTCTCCCTATTTATGCCATTTCGCCTCAGAATGAGCCGCTTTATGTCCCCACCGGCTACCCAGGTATGTCCATGCCCGCGACAACAGAGAGAGATTTCATCAAGAACTATCTTGGCCCTGCCTTTAGCAGCAATGGGATTACAACAAACATCCTGGGGTACGACCATAACTGGGATCAGCCAGGGTATCCGGAAACCATTTTGAGCGATTCAACGGCCAGTAGTTATACATCGGGGGTGGCCTGGCACTGTTATGCAGGCACAGTCGATGCACAAACGACTGTCCACAATCTCTATCCCAGCAAGGATACATATGAAACCGAATGTTCTGGTGGTACCTGGGAGGGATCAAACTGGCCAAATGGGTTCCAGAATACCATGGAACTGCTGATTAATACCACGCGCAACTGGAGCAAGACCGTCGTGCGTTGGGGGCTGGCACTCGATACGAATAATGGTCCGAATCTGGGCACTGGTGCTTCTTGTACAACCTGTCGGGGAATCGTCACGATTAATCAGAGTAATGGGGCGGTTACCTATAACTCGGATTACTATGCACTTGGGCAGGCCAGTAAATTTGTGGTTCCAGGTGCTTCTCGCATTGATTCCAACTCCTTCGGATCAAAGAGCATTGAGGATGTCGCATTCAAGAATCCCGATGGCTCGAGAGTACTCGTTGTTTATAATAGCAGACCAACGAGCAAGACCTTCCAGGTGCAATGGAATAATGAGGCTTTTTCGTACACCCTACCTGCAGGTGCTGCTGCCACTTTCAAATGGTAGGGTTTCTGGATTTCTCTTTCGCACCAGAACGATGCGTTACTGGAAAGCATCCGGTACATTAAGGCAGAGAAACATCCATGAAAGAAACGCTTGAAAACTGGATGCTTGTACTCTTCGGTTTTCAAGCGTTTCCTTTTTGATGGTAAATAACCTGAAGGATCGAACGAAAACGCTGGATTGAGAACCCCTGTGTCGAACCTTCGTGTAAGAAGTTTTGCCCTGAAGGTTCGACACGATTTCCAAACTCTGGCTTATTTGGCGATGGAAGGCCATTTTTCATCGCAAAAGAGGCAACACAGACTTCCATTCTTTGCATCGAAGCTCTGGCTCCAGAAGCGGCCCCACCCATGTAAATTCTTGCTTGATCGAACTTTGAACGCAAAATTCGATCATTGGGGTTCATTTCGTCGAACCTTCAGGGCAATTACCATTTGACCCAGCTGGTAAATGTCCTGAAATCTTGGTCTTGCTCACTTTCGGTAGAAAACCTCAACAGATCCAAGAAGGAAAAGAGGGAAGGCTCAAGAGCAGCCGCTTCATCTCTGTGCTGGCTACTTGGAAAGTCCGTTCGAGAAAATGCCCTTTCAGAGCTTTTTGGCTCCTGCTATTTTGGGGTAAACGTTGTGATTTGTAGAACGGATCTCCCAAGTAGCCAGCACACGTCGGAGGCGTTGTGGGATCAGAACCCCTCTTTCTCTCGGAGAGGCATCAACCGCTCGTGCCGAACACGATCACGCTCCTGCTGGCCAGACTCCACCAACGTGCAGGGATCACCGCGCAGCATGTGAATCCTACCATGCTTCGCGATACCTTTGCCGCGCGGTATTTGCAAGCCGGAGGAAGCCCGATCCAGTTGCGGAAAGTGCTGGGCCTGGACGCGAGGACTCCCATCACACGCTATCAGAAGCTGAGCGAGCAGGAACCTGAAAGCATGAGGGCAGCAGTGATCGCTGATCCTGCGAGAGAAAAGACCAGCAGACATATATAGATGATCCTGAGGTGCGTCACGGCTGGTGGAATCGCAATCCGGCGAAAAGCGAGCTTCCTCGAATGCAAGGGGAGAATCAGACCCAGGGGTACGATTTCTCATGGTACAATGCGAGCATAGAAAACGGCTGCTTGATTCTTCAATGAAGCCACTTTTTCGTTGTTTATGATGGCCATGTAATCGCAACTTTCCCTGTTTTCCCGGTATCAAAAAGTTTGTACGCTTCTTTCGCCTGCTCAAGCGGAAAACGGTGTGTCACCAGCACATCAGGATGGAGTTTCCACCGTACCAACAACGCTGCCAGATCTTCCATTTGTGGCAGACTACAGACCCAGGAACCATAGAGCGCCAGTTGTTTATGGATGAGTAATGGACTAGGCGCAAATGAGACGGTGCTTCCTTCGCCAACAAATACCACCCGTCCCCACTCATGGGTGAGTTCCAAACAGGTGTGGCGAGCAGTGGCATTGCCTGAACAATCAATAGCCACCTCAACGCCGTCGCCATTCGTCCTTTCACGTAGCAGATCGAGTGCATGCGTTTCCATTGGAGACACCACATCCGTAATGCCAAGGTTTCTGGCGAGTTCAAGACGCTCTGGCATTGCTTCTACTCCGAGCACACGCGCTCCCATGGCCTTGCAGAGAAGCGCCGTGCCCAGGCCGACGGGGCCAAGCCCTGTAATAAGAACGGTATCTCTGCCAGAGATATTGGCACGCAAGCAGGCAGCATATCCTGTGCCCAAACCGCAGGCGATCATGGCACCATCCAGGTAGGTCAATTCGTCGGGAAGAGCGAGCAATGTCCGCTCTTCGGCCAACAAAAACTCCGCATGACCTCCATCTCGCTGCCATCCATAAGCGGCACGTTCGGGACGAGGACAGCTAATCATCCACCCGCTATGGCAATCGTGGCAAACGCCACAGCCCGCGATGTGGTAGATGATGACGCGGTCTCCCTCTTTGAAGCGCCGAACACCCGGACCAACGCGCTCGATAATGCCACAGGGTTCGTGTCCTGCAATAACTCCTCGATAGGCTTCCGGCCCTGTGCCTTGACTCTGAGGACGATAAATAGCTCGGAGATCGCTACCACAGAGGGCCGAAGCTTTCATCCGCACTAGCACCTGTCCATGTCCCGGCTCCGGGACAGCATATGTGCGGAATTCGAGTTGACGATCTCCTGGTAATACCACACCTCTCATTGTTGCCATCGTATTTCATGCTCCTTCTTCTTACTTGAGTGCTCCACCGGTCAGACCACGTATCAGGTGCCTTTGGGCATAAATCCCCGGTGTAACCGGCATCAGAATTATCATGGTTGCCAATGCAGAAACCTTGGCCAGGAACAACTCCGCATTCCGCCACGAATAATTGAACCCGCGAGTACGATTGTGGCACCATTTCAAGAATACAAAAAGGTGCGGAAGCAAGACCAGCGCGTCTTTCTTTTTGTTTGCTTTTCCAAAAGAACTGACTTTTTCACGAGACGGGTACGATTACTCCCTTGAAAAGAAGCACAATTCAGCGTCCTTGCCAGGATCGTTTGCGGGATTGTCAGTGCGTTGTACAGGGCAATCCATCCCCATCAATCGCTCATAGCCCACAATTGTGCTGTCGTGCGAACCGGCTGGGAACTCGTTAATGCGCGCTCAATCATCAGGTCAAAGTAACGGTCCTGTGCGGCTTCGGCTACACTATACAACTCAGGGCCGCCCTCCAGGTAGTGGTCCATTTTGCTCAGGCAACTCGTAAGCGCAATCTCATCATCGCTCAGGCGAGCAGGGCTGAACGGGTTGGTGTAAACCCACTCATTCCCGGCCATGATGCCTTTGTGATAGTATCCCTCCAGATTCCCATCTTCTCCGGCATTCTGACGCGTCAATTCTAGCGTAACTGGAGTACGGAAGTTCGCCAGATAACGTACCTGCGTGTTGTTTATCTCGCCGCGTTCCCCGCGTACGAGAAGGCGCGGTGAGCGAATCCAGGAGAAATACTGGTCACCAGTAAAATCATATATCCCTAATTTATCACCAAAATCCAGTTGAGCTATCACCTGGAGCGAGTGCCGGACCTCTTCGTCTGCTGGTGGACCGTCGCGGTTGGGTCCGGCAGTGAGGGGAGCTACAAAACTGCGAGCGCTGATTGTCGCATTCTCGAAAGTAACGCCCAGCAGCCTGCGTATCAGGCTTATACCATGATACCCATGCGCCGCCGAGACCTGTACATGGGTCACTGTCCCTAATTTGCCTGACTGAATGATAGCAAGTCGCGCCGCATGCAATGGTTGGAGATGGTATTGCTCGGCTACCTGAACCTTCGCACCCTGCCGCACAAGTTCGCAGAGCATGTGCAAGCCATCCAGGTCCGCTGCCGCTGGCGTTTCTGCCAGCGCCGGCATGTTGTGTCTCGCCAGCTCCTGGAGGAGCGGCGGCGCTACGGGCGCGGGCACCGAGACGACAACAAAGCGTAGGTCAGCAGTTTCCACCAGTTCATCGAGTTCACGATACGTTTTTACCCCCCCTGTCGCCTCAAATTTCTGAGCTTTGGTCGCATCGCGAACAAGTATCCCTCCAACCTGGAAAGCATCAGGCAGCATGCGCGCAACGCGCAAATAAAACTGTGCGCGCCAACCTCCGCCAATGATGCCAAAACGTACAGGTTTCATCTTTTCTCTCCTCACAGTTTGCGTCCATTGCGACCACCACCACTGCCCGCATACGGGGCGCCTGGTTCCCAATCTGACGATGGTGGCGGGAGAAAATGGTCAACTGGGAAGCTCACCTGGCAACGATATTTGCTCGATAGATACGCCCCTTCGCATATTTGCAGGGCTGTCAACGAGCTTTCCGGGATGCTGTAATCCACTCTTCCTTGTTCGATCATATCCGCCATATTCTCCAGGTGGTGTTGGTGCCCAGTGGTGGAGAGTGCTTCAGGAACGATAGTCGTGCCGGTGGGAAATTGAGCGTTCTGCAACCTGTAGCCATTTTCCCAACCCCAGAACTCGATTTGCCCGTCCGTGCCAACCAGGCGGAAGAGCGTTGCTTTTCCCTCGCGATTGATATGTACATAGTCGCCGGTGTTCATCACAACCCGCACACCGCTCCGAGTCTGGGCATAGGTTACCGCCCAGGTCTCAACCTGCATCCCATCGCGGTAGGTTCGAGTGCTGGTGTCGCAGAGCGCCATCACGTATGCCAGCGGCTCGTTGCGAACCAGGGTCACAAAAAAGTTGAGCCAGTGAATACCAGCATTGATAATATCCCAGTTCGTACATTGAATTTCGACCAGCTTTAACGCGCCGATCTCGCCCTGTTGCACGCGCTGGATAATCTCTAATGGCGTCCTCAGCGCCAGTAAGCCGTGTGGAACTGCCATCGGCAACTGCCTGCGCTTAACGGCTTCCAGGATAGCGCGTCCAGAAGCTACCGTGTGCCCTAACGGCTTTTCCACCAGAATGCCTTTGAGCGGCAGTTCCAGCGCAGCCAGCGTAATCTCCTCGTGACTGGGTGGATAGGTACTGACACACACGATATCGGTCGGGCACACCCTGAACATTTCTTTGTAATCAGAAAATGTACGCAAGCCGGGAAATTCCTGCTCCAGTTGCTCGCCCACCTCCGAGCGCAAGTCCGTAGCGGCTACCAGGTCGAAGCGTTCTGAACGGGCCAGAGCTTGCAGACTCAGATGTCCACCCATACCTCCACCGACAACGCTCGCCGTTAATCTCCTGTGATCAAACATCAACGTATGATTTCTCCTCCATAATAAAGCTATGTGCAATAAAAGACACATGGATAAGAGAGGCACCCCTGCCTGTAGAAGAAAGGACAAGCAACCTGCACTGAGGTCTCAGCTACAGCGCAGGTTGTTTCCTTTCAACAACATCTACCCTGCTACAGGAGCCGCACTATCATGAACCAGGTGTACTGGATTGTATGGCCGCATTTCCCTGCTGCACCGCCTGATTGGTTGCCTGTTGTACAGGTATGTGACCCAGGAACATATCGTTGAAGATATCGTTAATTTCCGTGGATGCCTGGTTATAGCCCGGCGTAATCGGATAACTTGTCGTCTGGCCGCTTGCTTCCTGCAAGAAAGGGTTTACATCAACGCCTTTCTTTTGCCAGTACGCGACATATTGTGGAGCGATGCTCTGGATGCCAGGCCAGACATAGCCTCCTCCCGAAACGATTTGCTGGGACTGAGGCGAGGCCAGCCATTGCTCCAGTTCCCAAGCTTCCTGTGGATGTGGTGTCCTCGCGTAGATGGCATCAGAGAGACCGTTCATGACAGTGATCCGCCCAGCAGGACCGGATGGAAGCTCGGTAATCCCGAAAGGAAAGTTTGACTGCTGAACGATATTCGACGTATTCCACGAACCTGCCAGGATCATGGCTACCTGGCCTCGCCCAAAGAGTTGGACGTGGACATTCGAAATATTGTTAGTCTCTGACGCAGGTGGTGAGACATGCCATTTGGTCGTCAAGTTCACGAGGAATTGCAATGCCTGAACAGCCTTGGGCTGATTAAAATCAAACTGGCCAAAAGGCTTGTTCATAAACTGCCCACCATTCTCGGCAATGAAATTCCAGTACATTTCCTGGTTGTCATTATATGACAGGAAACCGTACTGCTGAATGGCATTCGAGTTGAAGCCCGCCTGGTTGGGATGCAAGCCATTTTTGTCCACGGTCAACTGTTGAGCCAGTTTGAGCAGCGTTCCTCCATCGGTTGGGTTCCAGGTGAGGTTCGTCGGCGCTGGTAATCCCATCTTCTGAAAGATCGCCTTATTATAGAAGAGACTGATCGTATCCCAGTCCTTGGGTAACCCATAATATTTCCCCTGGTACTGGAACTGACCGAGCAGGTTCGGGTAATATATCGACAGGTTCAGCTTGTTCTGCTGGATCAGCGGAGTCAGGTCCATCAATGCGCCCTCCTGGGCGAATTGCGGAAAATACGCGACGTTATCCCAGAAGACATCGGGAGCATCGCCGGCAGCAAGCTCCGTATTTAACTTCTGCCAATACTGTGCCCACGGAGTTTCCTCAATGGTAACATGAATATTGGGATGCTGCTGCATAAAGACATTAATTGACTGCTGATAACCAACCTGCTCGGTCGGGTCCCACAGCGCGTAGGTAAGGTTTACAGGGCCGTTTGAACTGGAAGCAGACGTGCCGCAAGCGGCGAGGCCCGTCAACATGACAACGATGCTCATACTCAAAGCGAACCAGTTCGTCAAGCGTTGCCCCTTTTTACGATTACGCGCATACCTGGAGCGTCTCACGACACTCAACCTTCTTGACCAAATAGCAAATTGCATGGTTTCTCCTTCCGTATCATCCGGTGAAAAAGATTCTGCGAACAGGTGGTGCGCCAGCACGCCACCTGTCATTGGCAGCAATCCTGCGGGAAGAATTACTTGAATCCACTGAGTTGGATTGAACGCACTATGTGTTTCTGAAATAAGAAGAACAATACGAGCAATGGCCCTAGAGCAATAAAGGTCGCTGCCATCATCAGATTCCATTGGGCTCCATAATTGGATTGGAATGCCGCAATTGCGACCGTGAGGACGCGTAGATCCGTGGTGTTGGTGATAATCAGGGGCCAGAGGAAGTTATTCCAGGCTGACACAAACGTGGTGATGGCCAGCGTAGCAAAAATCGGGCGGCTGAGCGGCAGGATAATCAGACGTAATACCCCGAATGTTCCAGCGCCTTCAATGCGTGCAGAACTCTCCAGATCTTGCGGAATACTCCGAAAGAACTGGCGCATAAGAAAGATTCCGTATGGTGTCCCAAGCACATACGGACCGGCAAGGCCGAAGTAGGTATTGACCCAACCCAGCATACGCATAAGGATGAACAGTGGAATGAGCGTGACAATATTCGGCACCATAAGGGTGGCCAGATAGAGCCAGAAAATGGTCTCGCGCCCCGGAAATTCCATACGTGCAAAGGCATAAGCGGCAAAGGTGCTGAATATCAGCTGACCAGCCGTCGCGATAACAGCGAAAATAATGGTATGCAGCAGGAAGCTTGGGAAAGCATATTGGGTCAGAGCCTGGCTATAATTTTGTAACGTGGGCGAGGTAGGAAAGGACCATGAGGCCCCCACATACAACAGCCTGGAGGGCTTCAGCGAAGTTACCAACGCAATCCAGTACGGAAAAAGCGAAACGATTGAGCCAAGTATCAAAATCGCATACAGAATCACACGCGTTGGCATCCGGCGTAGGATGTTTTTGCTCTTTTTCGTGCTCTTATGCACGCCTTCTTTTAGCTGAAATCCAGCATCGATAGAAGCCATGAATGGACTTCCTCCTTTCTTCTGGCGGAACTGGCTCCGGTATTAGCTGAGGTCATAGACGGTTCGCTTCCGAAAGTAGAGAGCTTGGAGCAAAGTGATAAATGCAATAATGACAAACAGGAGCATCGCCAGCGCCGCCGCGTAGCCTGTGTGAAAGTATTGGAATGCTTCTCTGTAAATCATGAAGTTAAGGGTATTGGTGTTTTGCTCCGGCCCCCCCTGCGTCATCACAAATACCGTATCGAAGATCTGAAACGAACCGATAATGTTAGTCACGAGCACAAAAAATAAGGTAGGATTGAGGAGCGGCAAAGTGATCTGGAAGAACGTTCGCACTGGCGTAGCGCCATCGATACGAGCCGCTTCATATAAGTATTCGGGTATACCCTGCAAGCCGGCCAGGAAGAACAGCATACTGTAGCCCACATACTGCCAGACATTGACCGCCGCCACCGATGGGAGCGCCCATCCTAGCGAGGATAACCAGGCTGGCCCATGGATTCCGAAAAGTGCCAGGAAGGTATTCAAAGAGCCATACTGTGGGCCCAAAATCCACTGCCATACAATGCCCATCGCCACCGGCGTTGCCATCCAGGGTATAACAAAGATGACGCGAAAGATTTTTATACCGGGCAACTTTCGATTCATCAGCAACGCGAGCAGAAGTGCGAGAATCGTTTGTGACGGAATGTTGAGCAGAACATAGCATATAGTGACAAACAACGAGTGCCATACCACCTGACTATGTATGAGCGTGTTGTAGTTTTCCAGGCCGATGAACTCAGGGGGAGAAATGAGCCCCCAGTTAAATAAACTCAGCACAGCGATCGCAATGATGGGCAAGAGTAGGAAAACGACCAGGCCGATAAAGCTGGGCAGCAAGAAAAGATAGGCTTCAGTGATGGTACGCAGGCGAAACCCAGGTAGACGGAAACCAATGTGTGATCGAGCGCGGGTGAAAGCTCTCACTTCCGTAGCGGGCGCTGGTGAGCCAGACAAGTTGTCTGGGGAACTACGATCTATCTGAATTTCCTTCTTCTCAGCGGGATTCCTCGTACCTCTTTGTAGGTGTCCCATGGGTCTGCTCCTTCTTCCGGAGGACTAAATAGACGAAGGTCGCAACGACATGACTATCCTGGTTATCTCCCCAGGACAAAAGCCGGGTATACACAGCATAATGCTAACCCCGGTGATTGTGGTCACGTGTACACGTTTGTATAAAAAAAGAGTACCATCCACTTTTGGGATTGTCAAGGGTTGCTATCGCGATGACAACCCTTGCAATCAGCAATTCAAGCACGAGAACGAGGGAAAAATCACTAAAGAGCACACCTGGAATGCGGATTCAGGCGCGCTGAAAATGATCGCAAAGCAGTTGCTCAAGAACACGTGTACACTTGACAAATGTGTGTATCAATGGAATAATAGGTACTAAATGATGAGGCATGAATACCTTTAAGGGAGATTTCGATTATGGTTACGAGTGAGCAGGTGGCTCAGTTAGCGGGAGTTTCGCGCGCAACGGTTTCTCGTGTCTTGAACGGGTCGCCGCGTACTAGCGCCGAGGCGAGGACACGTGTTCACGCAGCTATTATGACTCTTGGCTATGAACCTGATATGGTTGCTCAGAGCCTGGTTCGGCACCGCTCTCGCGTGTTGACGATTGGCCTTTCGAGCGAAAATGGCGAAATAGGTCTCAATCTCTCATCGTTAAGCAGGACATCGCGCTATTTTTACCTGGATGTCTTGAAGTCCATCGAGCACGAGGCCGCTTCTCAGGGTTACGATCTCCTTCTCACCTCACGACCACAGGGTACATCTCCCGAGAATTATATCCGCAGCTTGCAGACACGGCGCGTAGCCGGCACTATTATGATCAGTTTGAACCTTCATCCCCCAGATCCACGTATTCACGCGTTGTTGCAAGCTCAGATCCCAACGGTGTTCCTCGAAACGGCAGGGCAGGGGAGTCATGCCACCTATGTGAAAACCAATCACATCGATAGTGCTCGCCAGGTTACCGAACACTTACTCTCCCTTGGCCATAGACAGATTGCCTTTTTAATGGGATCTCTGACCGCTCTTCCCGGTATGGAGCGTCTTCTGGGGGGCCAGCAAGCGCTCGCTGCTGTTGGTATTCCGTTTGACCCGGATCTGACAAGGCAGGGAGGGTGGGAAATCGCTGAGGCTTATCAAGCTGCTTCTACGCTCCTGAAAGAACGCCGTGATTTCACGGCGATTGTCGCTGGAAGCGATGTCATGGCTCTGGGCGTTTTGCGTGCTCTCCACGAACATGGTCTGAAGGTGCCGGAAGATATCTCTATCGTCGGCTTCGACGACATCGAACTTGGCCGCTATACGATTCCTCCGCTCACGACATCGCGGCAGGACCACGAGATGCTCGGGCACGGGGCGGTACAGCGCTTAATCGACATTATTGAAGGAAAAGGAGACAACCCACCGGAGCCGCTGATTGTGCCGACCCAACTGATTGTACGTCAATCGACGGGGCCTGCCCCTGCATCGCGCTAAGGTTTGTCCCATTTGCCATCCTTTTAGATCTTTCAGGATAAGACTTGAAAAAGTCGTCAGGAAGGAGTTCAGTGGCAATGCCACAAATTACTATCTTGGGTGCTGGGAGCACCGTGTTCGCGCGCCAACTCATGACAGACATTCTCCACATTGACGGGTTGGACGAGGGCTGTTTTGGGCTGGTCGATATTAACGCAGAACGACTTGAGCTAGCGTATCAAATCGCTGAAAAGCTTATTGCTCTTAGCGGCAAACGCTGGACTGTGCGTGCTTCTACAGAACGACGCGATCTCTTGCCGGGAACTGATTTTATTATCAATTCAATTGAGGTTGCTGGCCTTGCCAATGTACGTCATGATTTCGATATCCCCATGAAGTATGGCATCAATCAATGTATTGGCGACACTATTGGTCCGGGCGGTATTTTCAAGGCGTTGCGCACCGGTCCAACGTGGCTTGACATCTTGCACGATGCAGAAGAGCTGTGTCCGCAAAGTTGGGTGCTCAACTACACGAATCCAATGTCAATTCTGACCCTGGTCGCACTCACCGGGACCCGTATGCGTACGGTAGGTCTCTGCCACAGTGTGCAAGCCACCTCGAAGTTGCTGGCAGACTTTCTGGAAGTGCCTTACGAGGAATTGGAGTGGCGTTGCGCGGGCATCAATCACAATGCCTGGTTTACAGAATTGAGCCATCATGGCCAGAATATGTATCCGCTTCTGCGTCAGCGTGCACACAATCCTCAGATCTATGAGCGTGATCCCATTCGCTTCGAGATGATGCTGCACTTCGGGGCCTTCGTAACTGAAAGTAGTGGGCATTTCTCTGAATATGTTCCCTATTTTCGCAAACGCCCTGATCTGCTTGAGCGTTACTGCCGAGAAGGCTACCTGGGGGGGACTGGCTTCTATGCGAACAACTGGCCGACATGGCGCGAACAGAATGATGTCTCTATCCGCGAAATGCTTGATGGCACACGTACTGTCCCTTTCACCCGCAGCCATGAGTACGGATCGTCTATCATTGAGGCTATCACCCGGCAGAAACCCCAGGTGATTTATGGGAATGTCCGCAATACCCATCTCATCGATAATCTGCTTGATGGCTGTGTAGAAGTCGCATGTCTTGTTGACCAGAATGGCGTCCAACCCTGTCATTTTGGAGCATTGCCAGAACAACTGGCCGCGCTCAATCGCAGTCACATGGCTGCTCACCAATTGATGTGCGAAGCATTATTGACTCGGAATAAAGAGGCAGCACGCTACGCGTTATTTCTTGATCCCCTGAGTAGCGCGGTTTGTTCGCCCGCTGAGATCAGTGCCTTATTCGATGAAATGTGGGAAGCAGAACGCGAATACCTCCAACCTTTTGCGTAACATCACGAGAAGTATGGTGGTCAAAAAAAGGTTGTGTTGCAAGAAGAAAGCTGATCTGGTAGAGTGAAGAGAAACAAGCGAAAGAGGTCCTCTCCATGAGCAACCAGAATCCCAGTATTGTCAACTTAGCAACAATTGCAGAGGTAATTGCGCTGGATTCGGTAGGAAAGTGGGGCACCAGCCCAAATTTCTTTGAGAGAATGCCCTCTCAAAGATCTCAAATGAAGGTTCAGTGGGGAAAACTCATCAAGAGAATTTTTTAAGTTGACAATACCACGCGAAGCCACCACTGACGCTCGCAAGAACGGTTTTCTCTGAGAGAAGAAGGAAAAGGAGCAGCTTTTTCAGCACTGTTTCCTCACGTTTCGAGGATGCTCTGCTTCTGGAGCGTTCTGCGAGGCTGCTTGAGCGTCTCTCGTTGTTGCTCATTCTCGTGTTCCTTGGAGGTCTGGTACTATTGTCCAGTCCAGCTTGCTTGCTTCTCGAATATATCCCATCATTTCATTATACCTCTTGAGGTTCGAGCAGGTACGCATCGTCGTTCTCAGGGATGGGGTACGTGAAAGGGATAGTTACC
>Ga0102924_1003153_pt1 | contig 17434 bp, 17 predicted proteins | sample PaiPotPPM11metaG_FD_80116 | JGI IMG/M metagenome (GOLD analysis project Ga0102924, IMG submission 80116) | Iron sulfur acid spring bacterial and archeal communities from Banff, Canada, to study Microbial Dark Matter (Phase II) - Paint Pots PPM... ...
AGATCGGCCAGGTAGCGTGTGGGGTCTCGGCCTGGCGCGGGGATAGGATTACCGTGGGGGCAGGTCTCCGGAAAGCCGAGCTCGCTCAGCATCCGCTCCTCCAGCATGGGCGAGAGGCCGTGCTCCAGCCGGTGCGCTTCCTCGTGGGCCTCGGTCCAATCGAGGTGAAACACGTCGACGAGCATGCGCTCCAGCAGGCGGTGGCGGCGCAGCCCGGACTCGGCCAAGGCGCGGCCGTCCTCGCTGAGGGTGATCTGCTTGCGCCGGTCCAGGGCGATGTAGCCGTGCTCGACCATACGGCGCAGCGTCTCGCTCACCGACGGCGGGGTGATGTGAAAGCGCTCGGCCAGGCGAGCCGCGATCACTACCTCGCCCTCCATGGTGAGGTTGTAGATCGTTTCGAGGTAGCTTTCCATCACCGGCGTGGGCACGCGTCACCCCCTGCCGGCCGTCACCGCGAACGCCGAGGGCTCGCCGACGTAGGTGCCGACACGCTCACCGCGGGCGACGCGGACCAGGTTGCCCGACCGGTTGGCGTCGAAGACCACGATGGGGAGCTTGTTCTCCATGCAGAGCGTCAGCGCCGTCCCATCCATCACCTGCAGCCGCTGGGTGAGCGCGTCCATATAGTCCAGCGAAACGAAGGGGCGCGCCAGAGGGTTCTTGCGCGGGTCGTCATTGTAGACCGCGTCCACGCCGTTCTTGCCCATTAGGAGCACCTGCCCGTTGATCTCCATGCAGCGTAGGACGGCGGCAGTATCCGTGCTGAAGTACGGGTTTCCGGTGCCGGCAGCGAAGATGACGATGCGGCCCTTCTCCAGATGCCGGATGGCCCGGCGCCGGATGAACGGCTCGGCCACCTGGCGCATTTCTATGGCCGTTTGCAGGCGGGTGGGCACGCCCAGCTCTTCGATGGCGGTTTGCAAGGCCAGGGAGTTCATCACCGTGGCCAGCATGCCCATATGGTCGCCGGTCGTACGTTCCATTCCTTGCGAGGCCGCGGCCATCCCTCGAAAAATGTTTCCGCCGCCCATGACAACGGCGGTCTCGATGCCGAGCCGGTGGACTTCCGCCAACTGTTCGGCGCGCGCCCGGACGAGGGCGGGATCGATGCCGAATCCCTGTTCGCCGGCGATAGCCTCACCGGAGAGCTTGACGAGTACGCGCCGATAGGGGCTAGGGCTCTCCGACATTACTCGCCGCCGAGCACGAAGCGGGTGAAGCGTCCAATGCGAATATTCTCGCCGAGCGCGCTGACGGCCTCCGTGAGCAGATCGGCGATCGTCTGATTGGTTGCTTGGAAGCGCTGGGTCATCAAGACACGCTCCCTTACTGCCAGCTCTCGAGTGTCGGCGTCCAGTTCGGCGGGTACCTGCTCTTCGGTCAGGTACTCCGGTCCCGCCGCGACCACGTGCTGAGCGATGCGGTGCGCGAGCTTTTGGAACTGGTCGGTTCTGGCCACGAAGTCGGTCTCGCAGTTGATTTCCACCAGAGCGCCGACGCGGCCGATTCCGTTGTTGTGGTGGATGTAGGAAGCGATCGTGCCTTGCTTGGTTTCCCTGCCCGCCTTCTTCCCGGCGCTGGCGGCGCCCCACTGGCGCAGCAGCTCTTTGGCGCGGTCCATGTTGTTGTCGGCCTCGGTCAGCGCGCGCTTGCAGTCCATCACACCGGCGCTGGTCTCCTCGCGCAGTTGTTTGATCAGCTCCGTCGTTGTCGCCACATACTCTCCTCATCGTGACGCTGTGCCGGCTATCCCAGAGTAGTCCGTCCACACAGCGTTATACCAGCAACGGTGACGGTGGTCCCTCGGTCCGCCTAGGCCGAGGCCACCGCCTCTTCTTCCTCCGCGCGCTCGTCCGCGGCCGGAACGAACGATGGGCGGGATTCCGTTTCCATGCGGGCTTCGAGCACTGCGCTCGCCATGAGCTGGCAGAGCAGGCGAACCGAGCGGATGGCGTCGTCGTTGGCTGGGATAGGATAGTCGACCTGATCCGGATCGCAGTTGCTGTCGACGAGGCCGACGATAGGAATCTCTAGCCGTTGCGCTTCGGCCATGGCGAGGTGCTCTTTGCGCGTATCGACGACGAAGATCCCGCCCGGCAGGCGTTTCAGGTCGCGCATACCGCCGAGCGTACGCTCCATGCGTCGCAGGTCGTCCTGCAGCGTCAGCGCCTCCCGCTTGGGCAGCCGGTCGAGCTCGCCGGTACGCTGCATCTCCTCCAGCTCGTGCAGCCGGCGGATGCGCATTTCCACCGTGCGGAAGTTGGTCAACATCCCGCCCATCCAGCGGACGTTGACGTACGGCATGCTGCAGCGGGTAGCCTCCTCGGCGATCGCTTCCTGCGCCGACTTCCTGGTGCCGACCCACAGGAGCGTCTCATTGCCGCGGACGAGCTGCTGGGCAAAATTAAAGGCCAGTTGCAGCCGTTCTACTGTTTGGCGGAGATCGATGATGTGGCGCCCGTTCTTCTCTCGAAAGATGAAGGGCGCCATCTTCGGGTTCCACCGCCGCACCTCGTGGCCGAAATGGACCCCAGATTCCAGGAGCTCGCGCATGGTGACTTCGGGCATAAAGACACACGTCCTTCCAGGTGACTTCCTCCGCCTCAGGTTCCCACCGGGACGAACCGCGTACGCGGCAGGACAGCCCCGCCCTGAGGCGTGTGTTCTCGCGCGTCTGTTGCGCGCGGCGAATCAGTGTAACAGCTATCCAGCTATCAGCCGTCAGGTATCAGCTATTAAGGCGATTGCTCCTGAAATGCCGGCGATAGACCGGAAGGTACGTCGGGCTACCAGTACGTGGGCTGATAGCTGACGGCTGATACCTGATAGCTAAGGCGCGTAGCGCGCGTCAATGGCTTTGGCAAGGGAGGCCATTTCGGCCAGCGGCACGTCACCGGGGTTGCCATTGTGCGCGATATCCAGCAGCACGCCGCCACGACGCCAAGCGAGCTCGACAGCCCCGGTGTTTGGGCCGATACCGACACGAGCCACGGTTTCATCCCCCAAGGTGAGCGGCGGTATGACCGGATAGTCTTCGGGCGGATTCTGGACCTCTCCCGGCTGGTAGACGCGGGCCAGGTCGTCGTGGGCCCCGGCCGGCCCCGTGTAGGCGGCGATGGAGATGGTGTAGGTCGGCGAATCGGCGGGGCCGTAGCGATGCAGGATGGCGCCCTCGAAGCCGAGGCGGACGGCGCGCGCCTTGGCTTGCTCCAGGTTGGGACTCTCGGATGCATAGCCGTCAACCGTGTCGACCAGGATGTCGGCTCGCTTGCTCGCTCCCTGGGTCGGGACAGCGCTCTCGGGGAGTAGCAGCGGGCCAAACCTGCTACTGATGGCCTGGTCTGACAGGAGATTCGGGTCCGCTACGATCGGCGCCGGCGTTGCGACGGGCTTCTGCGCCGCGGTGATGACCGACTGCGCTGCCTTGTCGATCTGATTGTCGCTGCCAGCGGCCAACTGGGCTGCCGTTGGCTGCTGGGGGTTCACCGCAATGTCCGGCGTCACGCCGGTTCCGTCGAGCGGCGGTCCATTAGCGCCGCGCAACACCTGTTCGACGGCCACGCCGAGCTCGGCGCCCAACGGCAGCGGGATCAGCTCCGTTGCGTTCACGACCGCGGCGGAGTGGGCGCCGACGACGATACCGCGATGGAGGTCCTGCACCGCCGACGCCAGGATCTCGGAAGAGGAGGCGGAGCCGCCGTCGACCAGAACGGCCAATGGATGCTGGTCGGGAAAGAGCGGACCTTCGGGGGCCATCTGGTAGGTCGCGCCCAGGCGGTCCCGCGATGTCGACAACACCCCATCGCCGATGAACGGCGCGGCGAAGCGAGCGACGTCAGCGCCGCCCGGGTTGCCGCGCAAATCGAGCACCCATCCGACCACGTGGGCCTGCTCACACGCCTGTAGATCGGCGTCCAGCTCCTGGATGACGGTCTTGCCGTCGGGCAGGAGCTGATCGGCGAACGGGAAGTTGTGCAGACGCAGGTAGCAAACGCCTTGAGCCAGCATCCGACTCTCCAGTATCGGCTCGAGCACCTGCGCACGAGTGATCGTTACCTCGACGGTCGAGCCATTGGGGCGTTTTAGGCCCAGACGAACGGTGCTGCCGGCTTGCCCCCGTATCGTCGCGCTGAGCTTATCCTGCGTGGCGTTGGCCATGGCCGAGCCGTCGACGCTGAGGATTTCGTCGCCGAGCTGGACGCCGGCACGTTGCGCCGGGCCGCCCGGCACCACGTCGCTGATCAGGAACGGAGGACGGCTGGTGGCGATCGTGACGCCGATGCCTACCAGCCCGGTCTGGCCTGACGACTGCTCTGTGAACTGCTTGGCTTCTTGGGGATTCAGGAAATAGGTGTGCCGCTCGTGCAGGCTGGCGGTCATGGCCTGCGCCGCGGAGAAGGCGACCTGAGCATGGTCGCCGGACAGGCCGCCCACCAACTGCAGATATTGCCTGCTAAAGGCTGCCAGATCGTTGGCGGAGTCGCCTGTCAAGGCCGGCGCGGCCACATTCGCGTGGCTACCTTCCAGGCGCGCCTCGGCGGCCGCGGCGCTCCAGGCCGTGGTGAGGAGCTGCTTCGAGTTGAGGGGCCGGAAGAACGTTTGCGTCAGGAGGGTGAAGGTCTCTTGCACGAGGGCCAGCGAGGAATCTGCCACGGGTGTGGCCGTCGGAGGTAGCGGCGCAGGGGTTGGCGTCGTGGCCGCCGGAGAAGTCGAGGCGATCGAGGTTGTTAGCAGCGCGACGCTGGCCGACGTGGAGGATGCTGCGCTGACGGCGGCAGTTTCGCTGCCCGATGCCACGGTGGCAGCGAGGTCGCTCGATGCAGTGGTCGTGGTGGATGGGCTGGAGGAGACTGGGCCCCTGGCGCAGCCGGCTAACAGCAACAGCCCCAAGATAAGGATGAGCTGCCGCCCCGACATTCGTCTCCTCGTCCGCTCACCGGTGCTGGACTGTCGCTAGCGATGCCTCAGATAACAGTACCAGGAACGATGCTCAGGCGGCGGTGAGGACGTTCCAGAGGGCGCGTTGATCGCGGGCGAGCCCATCCGGCATTTGTGCGCATACGGTCTCGATCAGGTGAACGGACCGTGGGTTACGCCCAAGCTCGCGTGCTACCAGCCGCAGGTCCACGCCGCGTTCCAGGGGGACGTGCAGCGGGCGATCGGGCAGGGCGCCCGGCGCCGTGTTGTTCCAGTGGATCTCTGCCAGGCGGTCGTTGAAGCGCTCCAAGGAGCGCAGAAAGGAGGCGAACAGCTCCCGACTGTAGCCCACGGCCTGGTAGGCCAGCGCGGTATCGAAGACGAACTCCACGTCGCCATAGCCATCAAGAAGGTAGAGGAGGGCATCGGGAAACTCCAGCACCGTGCCGGGACGCCCATTCTCGATGGCGAGCCGCACGTCCGGATAGAGCGACCGGATCACGTCCAGGCTCTTCCAGAGCGCTTCCATGTGGCGGGACACTTCCACAATGCGGGCGCCACTGTGGATCACGTACATGTCCATCGGGCGATTGTGCTCGAAGTACTCGATCACCTGGATGAGCCGGCGCAGGAAGAGAGCGCGGGCCGGCGGATGGGTATCGCAGATGGCCACCTCATCCACGGAATGATGGCCGTAGAACATGTGCAGGTGGATGCGCAGGTCTTTGGTGGCCATCAACGTCTCCAGGAAGTCGCCGCCAAACACCGTGGCCAGGCCGAGGGCGTACATCGCCTCGTGGCAGGTGATCTCGATGGTGCTCAGGCCAAATTGGCGCGCCGTTTCCAGCGCGGTGCGTAGTTGGGCGACCATTGAGCGGCGGTTGATCGGAACGAGCCGGGGATTGAAGCCAAAGTTCATGCCAGGTCCTCCACAATTCCTCACGTGGCTGCCCCGCGGTCAGCGGGGCTCTCGGTCATTCTAAAGCACGAACGGGGCTGGAGGGTCTGCGGGTGTTTGATCCAGACCGCCCACAGCGTTCGATGACGGCGCTGTCGATTCGATCACAAAATCGGCGCTGAACAGCGTCCGGCTGGCCGGCACACCGGCGCTCAGCACGGCGCGAAACACGGGCAACGTGACCGTCTTCACCCCGCCGTCGCCGTCCAAGGTGATGGATTCCCACCGCCCTGCCGGAGAACGGTTGCCGAGCTCGATGGCCTGGAGCGTGCCGACATCGGTGTGGGGGTCCGCTGCCAGCGCGTTGCTGAGCTGGGCGACGGTGAACGGGCCGGCTTGCCAGGTGGCGCGCGGACAGCCGTTCGCGACCGTCGCGTAGGGAGCGCCGGAGGGAGCACGGTCGTCGATGCTGCGCAGAAACGGGAGAGGCGCGCCGGACCAGACGTTCTCGTTGTCCTCCGTGGCCCGCACGCTGCAGGCGTGGAAATAGGCAGGGATCACGGCGCCGTCGTGGGTCAGCGCCATCCCCTGCGTCGCGTCGACGGCCGCCACGGCGTCCGGACGCGGCGCCGCGCCGAACGCTTGTGTGCTGACAGTACTCGTGACATCGTACGGCTTGTTGGGATCGCGCAGCCACAAGGCGTAGGTGCGGCTGGCGATCGCCTGCGCCTCGACCGCGGACGTGGGGAAGTGCGGCGGCAGCTCCGAGGAGACGACCGACGCCAAATAGTCGGCCAGTGGCAGCGTCTTCACCTGTGACGGCCCGACGAGGACGCGGATGGCATCGCTATCGTCACCCATAACGCTGATGTCGGCGCCGGGGTAGTACGCGCTGAGTATCTCGACGGCGGTCTGCCCTCCTAGGGCCCGGCCCCGAGCGCCCCACTGACTCATGCCGACGCCATGCCCCGCCCCGTGGCCGACGAAGGTTACCAGCGCGCTGGGAGTAACGATCACGACGCGGTTTGCCGGGGCGTTCGCGCTGGGATCGACCAACGCTGCCCCCAGCAGCGAAACGAGGAGTGACAGGAACGCGCCTATGATCGGGAACCCCAATCGCCGAGCCCATAGAAACATACTCCGCGAGAGCGGCCATTTTCACAACCCCACTAGGAGTAAGGTCATTCTCGGTCCGGCCCAGCACGTCGCTGGTTGCACGTGGGTGTGCAGCCCATCCTAGCGCGTCGCTCACGCCTCCTTCGAACGCCGGCGCCGTATGATTCCCGATTGGGGAGGACGCCATGGCTTGGGTAACGGTCGTCGTGCAGTGGGCGCATGTAGCGCTGGCCATCCTCTGGGTTGGGATCGCGGTGACAGTCGGCGTGGTCCTCACGCCGGTCAGCGCGGCATTGTCGTTGCCGGAGCAGCGCGCCTTTGGCCTGCGCTTGGGCAAGCGAGTGGGGCCGCTCTTCGGCATCGCCGGCGGCGGGACGATGCTCCTAGGCATCCTGCGCGGCACGGTCTTCGGGCCGCTGCACAGCCTGGGAGCCTTTACCTCGATGTATGGCCTCACCTGGATTGTGGCGCTGTTGCTCACCGTGGCGGTCGCCATTCTGGGCGGCGGTCCGCTGGGCGCGGGAGCCGAGCGGCTCTACGCGGACGACGCGCTTTGGCAGGCTGCCCCCGATGGAGGCCTGTCCTCCGCACTCGCGGCGGCGCAGCAGCGCCTGCACGTGCTGGCCCGGTGGGAGCTCGGCGGCTTCGCCGCCATCCTGGCGCTGATGGTGCTGATGGCCGCCGGCTACTGAATCGGTTTCTGAAGCATTCCTCGCTGTCGCCTGCGAGCGCTCCTGGGCGAATCCCTCAAGGTGGAAGGCGATTGCTTCCGTAATGAGCCGCTCGACCTCTTCCTTGGTTTTGCCCGCGGCGACGCATCCGGGCAGCTCCGGCACGTAGGCTCCCCAGCTCGTCGCCCCTTGCTCGTATTCGACGCGGCAGATCCTTCTCATGTGCGCGGCCCCTTCGCAATGCCGGCTTGATACTACTGGCCAGCGTGCCGGGCGGGATGTCGATGCTCGGATGGCCGGCGATCGTGAGCGTACCTGGGGGTGCCGGATGCTTGAGCTGTCGGTGGCGGCCGCGCGTGCCCACGAAGTTCCAGCCGGCTTCCTCGATTACGGCTCAGAGAAGGGGAGCGATGGCGGGTGCGGGGATGGCGGGGCGGCGACTGCGGTCTGCCGCCAGAGCACCCGACTGCCGTCGGGACAGCGTGCCAGGTCGAGGCCGGATAAGGCAGAACTATTTTCTCTGGGGCCGTTCGACGCACCGCAGTGCGGGCCTGTGGCGGCGGGTACCCGTTACTTGCACGGAAGCGGTACGGAAGGTGGCTCTGCCATCGCAATAGATAGTACTGGTGACTCCTATGCGACGGGCTATACCCGTTCAACCGACTTTCCGACGGCCCCTGGCACCTTACAAACCAAACTGAAAAGGGTCTACCGATATCTTCGTGGTCAAGCTCTCCTTTAGCAAGGTCGGACTTATGCCCGCATCTCAGGTGGCCGCTCGGCCTGCGGCGCCTCGCGTTCCAGCGTCGAAGGTAGCCGCTCGCCCCGCCGCGATCCGCCAGCCCGCGCCGCAGGCGTTCCAGCCGGCAAGCGTGCAGCACGCGACCGCGGCAAGTCGGTGAGCGCGCGCAATTCGATGGTTATGGCAGCAGCCTCCCGCGGCGCAGCGCGTCCAGGTAGTCGTTACGGGTTCGCCTGCGTGCGAGTAAATCCTTGAGGAAGCGCGGCGGGATGCCGATCTCGCGGGTCCACTCTGCGAGAAGCCCGTCGCTGATGGTGCTGTGGCTGTATGGCGTTTTGGCGCGGGCAATCAGCTTTCCGTCGATCTCAAGACGGAACCTATCATGGTCGCCCTCTTCGCGACGGAAACGGAGGATACGCTCGAGCAGATATTCGACATCGCTACGGTGGGCCGGCATCTATGAGGCGGATTCAAGCCAGCGCTGAACCTCTGCCAATTCACGTTGGGGACCCGGCCCCAGATGGTCACGTTCTATCTCAAAGGTACGAACACGGTCGACGAAATCGTCGATGCAATCACGGAAGGCATCTCCTATCGTCTCTCCGTAACCAAATGCGAGGGTGACGCTCGGTCGCGCGATGAACGATGGCTCCCGCCGATCTCGGCGTACCGTGATCGTGATAGGTGGTGATACCACGGTCTGCTCCCCCCATTGCATTGGGAGTACAACGCTGAAGTTAGCGCGCTGAACCTCAGCGGGAATGTGGTCGTGCTTGCTGGCCAGTTGCGCGATGATCGAATCCAGCTCCTGCGATGTTGGCTCGGTCGCGCTAACCCGAAAGGGTTCCAATAGTCGAGCCGCTATTCCGACGCGCCAAGCATATCTGCATGCACCGGTTGCTTACGTCCGTCTAGCGTGCTCCCGCGGCGGCCCTTAGCCGCCGTCCGCGTCTCGTCGCCGAACCAACGATCCGTCGCCAATGAAAGGCATCGGGAGTCCTGCTGCATATCACTGTGGGTGGATTCCCGTACGCTGGCGTGCCGGACATGCCCGACGGGATCGCCGGCTGGAACGGGGCTAGAGGTGCGGGACGGGACGACTGGCTTGCATCGCGTTGTGGTCGTCGGGAACACCGGCTCGGGCAAGACCACGCTGGCGAAACACCTGGCGGCCATCCTGCGGGTCCCGCACGTGGAGCTGGACGCCTTGTTCTGGGAGCCGAACTGGACACCGGCGAGGGCCGAGGTGTTTCGGGAGCGGGTCGGCGCAGCCTTGGGCGGCCCCGGCTGGGTGGTCGACGGCAACTACAGCAAGGTCCGCGATCTGGTCTGGGGGCGGGCCGACACGCTGATCTGGCTGAACTACCCGCTCTGGGTCAATCTCTGGCGCCTGCTGCGCCGCTCAATCTGGCGCTCGTTATGGCAGCCGGACTTGTGGAACGGCAACCGCGAGCGCCTCCGCAACCAGTTCCTGAGTTGGGACTCGCTCTTCGTGTGGGCCGTGAAGACCAGTCGTCGCCGCCGTCGGGAGTACCGGCGACTCCTAAACGAAAGAGAATATGCCCAGCTCCGCGTGGTGCAACTGTTCTCGCCCAGTCAGACCAGACGGTGGCGAGCAGGTATGACCACCTTGGCCGCAAGCCATCGCAACTTAGGCCCGGCATCCCCGCTATATCCAGGCGAAGCGCTCGCACGAGAAGCGCCATTGCAGTGATCGAGGGAGAGCGTGCTGGCGCGCAGAACGGTTGGCGGCGTGATGCTGCTGGCGGTGCTCTGCTTCGACCTCGCGGACCGGAACGCCCACTCGGTAAGCGACACCCTGATCAGCTTCCTGCCGCTGCTCGGGCTGATCGTATCGGCGGCGTGGCGGATCTCTGCCCCATGGGTCGCGAGCGTCTAGCGTCCCCGAGGCCATTCTAGACGCCATCGATGAAAGGCGCGGCGCACTCTGCTCGTGGCGAGCGGGCGCCCTGGCGGCCAATCTTTGCTAGCATAGCGTCGGGGGCGTACTCCGAAGGGAGAAGGGGAAACCGTGCGGCAGCGCATGGCGTTGGCGTGGCGCTCGTGTCGGTCGCGTGGCGCGGCTTGGTGGCGCCCGCGGGAGATGATGTAGGGAGGGAGCGATGCTCAGCAACGATCAGGCGCGACTCGTCCCGCGGACGGAGTTCGCCGGCCCGCTGCTCAGCTTCGATTTCCCCGGCTTGCAGATCGGCGTGGCCGAGTACGACGAGGGGCCGACGGGCTGCACGGTCTTCCACTTTCCCGCGGGCGCCGCCACGGCCATCGACGTGCGAGGCGGCAGCGTCGGCAAGACTGGCGACTACGAGTGGAACCACGCTGTCTGCCTGGCGGGGGGATCGCTCTACGGGCTGGCCGCGGCCGCGGGCGTCTCGGAGGAGCTGTTCGTCCGCCACGACCACTCCCTAAAGAACTTCGCCATGGTGTCGGGCGCCATCATCTTCGACTATGGACCGCGCGACAACCGGATCTATCCCGACCTGGCGCTCGGGCGCGCGGCCTTGCGCGCGGCCCGGCCCAACGTCTTCCCCCTCGGCCGGCGCGGGGCGGGACGCTCGGCCGGGGTCGGCGCCGTCTTCGACCGCGCCGCCGCCGAGCCGAGCGGGCAGGCGGGCGCCTATCGCGCCATCGGGCCGACGAAGGTGGCGGTGTTCTCGGTCGTGAACGCGCTGGGCGTCGTCGTGGACCGCCAGGGTCGGGTCGTGCGCGGCAACCGGGACGCGACGACCGGCGAGCGGCGCCCGCCATTGGACGAGGTGGAGCGCCGCCTGGCGCGCGGCGAGCCTACGTCGGTGCCGGTCGGCAACACGACCTTGTCCGTCGTCGTGACCAATCAGAAGCTGTCGTCGCGGGCGCTCAGCCAGCTCGCGCGGCAGGTACACTCCTCAATGGCGCGGATCATCCAGCCCTTCCACACCCTGATGGACGGCGATGTGCTCTATGCCGTGACAACCAACGAGGTCGAGGACGCGGCGTTGAGTCCCGTCGCACTCGGGATCGTGGCGTCGGAGTTGATGTGGGACGCGATCCTGACGATGGTCGCGCTCGTCTGAGGCGCGCGGGCTCGGGGTGGGGCCATAGCCGGCGAAAGGTGGACCAGCGGCGCTGCCTCGATGCAACGGCGTTAGTATCTTGTGGGGACAAGACAGAATAATGAAGGCACACCGACTGGGATCGCGACTCGAGTCTGTAGAATAGCAGGGGCCCAACGAAATGGTCCAGAGGTGTCGTGGCGTGTCGCACCTGTGCTAGGGGGCCAACGAACGGTGACCCACCCAACCCAGATCTGGCTCGGCGGAAATTCCTCAACGAGCATTGAGCGTGCGCATCGGTAGTCGGATCGCCACCTGAGTCGGGAAGGTAATGCCGGGATGTTTCGCCGTGTATTTGCACTCCTGGTAACGATGTTGCTGTCGACATCGCCCGTCATTGTCCACGCGGAGGGGCGGACGGCGGCCTCCCAGGTTTCCCCGCGTGCGGCGGTGTCCCAGGTATGCCCGCCCCTGTCGCCCTTGCCGCCCGGATCGGCGGCCCGGGGACATATCGGCCCTTGCCTCCTGCCGTTCGCCACGCCCGGGCCGCGACTCTCTGCCTCGCAGGTGGACTCGGCGCCGGTGGAAGCCCTGATCCGAATGCCGGCTTCGCAGGTGGACTGGCGACGGCCGGCCCCGCAAACGATGCCCCGGACGATACCCTCGCAGCCGCCGGGGTGGACATGTCGGTTCGACCCGAGCACGGAGTTGACCACGTGTACCTTCGTCGGCTCGTACAGCCCCGCCCCCTGGCTGCACGGGTGCGTCGGCCCGGTGATCTGGTGGCGCGTCTACGACGCCCAGGGAAAGCTGGTGGAAGCCGGGGTGGCGTCGCCCGGCTACGGGCCGTGCCCGCAGTAGTCGGCGTCGTCAGTTCCTCCGGCCTTCCTATCCAGCGGCGCCTGAGACTGGTCTGGAAATGCCCCTCCCCAACCCCTCCCCAGCAAGCTGGAGAGGGGCTTTTCAGCCGCGCGGGCGGCGGCGCGCCGCCATGGGGTCTGTTATGTGATCCGCCGGGCCGTCCGCCGCCCGTGCTCCGAAGCGACCACGAGGACCCGACACACGATGGTTACAAGCGGGCGTAACATGAGATCAGAAAGGAACTGACCGTGAGCGCACGAGCGCACGCGCTTGCCGACGCATTCCGTGCCGCCAATGACGACCTGATTAGGACCGTCACAGGCTACTCGGAGGAACAATGGCAAGCGTGCTGCCCGAACGAGAGCTGGACGGTCGCGGCGACGGTGCACCACATCGCTAATGGGCATCCGATCACCGCCGACATCGTCCACGCAATTGCGACGGATCAGCCTTTGCCACGAGGGGTCACAATGGCCCCGGAGGAGGGCGAACGGGTCAACCGCGAGCACGCCGCGCAGTACGCGACGTGCAGCAAGGAAGAAGCGCTCGAGCTCCTCCAACGCAATGGCGCTCTCGCTGCCTCTATGGTCGAAAGCTTGAGTGACGCGCAGTTGGACCGGATGCGCCCGGACTTTCCTCTTAGCGCGGCGCAAATGATCACACGTGCCTTGATCGGTCATCTGCGGGACCATTCTGCGAGTGTTCAGGCGGCCACGAGCGCGTGACGCTCAACTAGTCGGCCCGCCCCAGAGGCACCAGAGATCGGGATGATCGGAATCATTGCACGTCCGGCTCGGACGGGGCTAACGGGAAAGCGCCGACGCTGCCGTGAATGGCCAGTGGGGAGCGGGACAATGTGGCGGGCGACCTCTGTATGCTGCTTATGTCCGACCCTGACGCCCGTGTGCCGCCATTACACGGCTACAGCGATAGCCTCCAGTCCGTGCTCGCGGTTCCACTCGACGAAGTCGTCGGTGAAGTAGCGAACGCGCACCTTTTTATACTCCTTGCTGCTGAAAAGCAGTGCGTAGTCTGTGAGGCCCGTTTCGGCCTGGATGGCATCGACCGTCTCCTGGCAGTCGCGGGCGGAGTGGCCGTGGATCATTCCGAAGATGTTGTAGGGCCAGTCGGGATAGATGGGTCGCTGGTAGCAGTGGCTGACCGAGCGGAAACTGGCCATCTGCACGCCGCACTCCAGTACGCGGTCGTCCGGCGCTTTCCACACTGACATGGCGTTGGCCTTGTAGCCGGCTTCGCGGTGGTGGAGGATGGCAGCGAACCGGCGGAGCCGGGCGGACTCCTGCAGCGCGCGAGCCTCGGCGAACAGGCCGTCTTCGGTGGTCCCAAGGCGCTCGGCCATGGCCAGGAATGGGCGTGACACCAGCTCGATGTCGTCTTGCAGCTCGCGGATCACGGCGATTTCTCGCGGCGTGAGCGGCGGGTTCTCGCGCTCGCGCTTGGTGTGGTCGTACTCCGGCGTGCCTCGGGCCGTCATGCCGCGACCGCCGGCCATGTCCAAGTCGACGCCGATCTTGAAGAGGCGGATGGTCGGCATGAGCCGCGTGGAGGTTGCCTGAGCCTCATCGCCAAGCAGCTCCACCGTGCGAGCGATGTCGACCGAGGGGGGCACGGCGACGGTGAACCAGAGGTTGAAGGCGTGGTTGCGACGATAGTTGTGGCTCACGCCGGGGTGACGATTGATGACCTCGGCCGCTTGATCGATGCGTTCGTGGGGGATCTGCATGGCGACGAGGGAGCTCTTATAGCCGAGCTGCCGCGTGTCGAAGATCGCCGAGATCTGCCGGATCACGCCCCGCTGCTTCAGCCCGTCGATGCGCACGATCACGTCCTGCTCGTCGGTCTCCAGCCAGTTGGCCAGCTCCGCGAACGGGCGCGCCACTACGGGGAAATCGCCCTGGATGCGATTGAGGAGCTGCCCGTCGATAGGGTCGATGGTCTGCATTCGGCATCCTTGTCTCTCAGCGCCGACAACGGGCGCGCAGTCCGCAATACTGGTATCAGCGTACCAGAGATTGGCGCCGGATCAGGTCGCTCGACGCTGACCGGTGCGGAACGGGCTCCGCCCTACAACCTAATCCTTTCGAAACCGAGGCGCCCAGGACGCGTGACGCGCTACGTCCCCCCCTGAGCCGTTGTGGTGGACGAGCCTGCTTGATCCTGCAACAGCTTGCCGATCAATTCCGACATCCGCTCGACGAGCTGGGAGTTGGCGACGATGCGCGTCGCTCCGGCAGCGCGCGCTCGTTGCCAGCGGGCCTGGTCCATATGCGAGCCGAAGGCCAGGACCGGGCAGCCGGCCGCGTGGGCGGACTGGATCAGCGGCTCCCAACGCTCGGGTGGTGTGCTCAGATCCACCATCAGGAGGTCGAGCGGAGCGGGGGCGTGATCCGGCGTCGCCCGAGCCATAGAACAGGCGGCCAGGTTCAGCCGTTTCAGCGTCTCGGTCACGCGAACTTCGAAGAAGAGGTCGCGGACGAGATAGCCGACGGTGGCTTGCCGTGGCGTCGCCTCGGCGCTCGTGGCCTCTCGCGGGTCAGGAAACGGCGACACGCTGCACCGCCGCCAACACCGCTGAGCGCTCCACCTCGTAACGGGCGTCACCCAGAGCCGCGACCGCGCCGGCCGTGGCGACCGGTCGCTCCAGGGTCACCCACGAGCTGCAGCCGTTGTAGGACGGCACCAGGTCGAGCGTCACCTCATTGAGGAGCCGGTAGATCCGCAGCAAGAGCAACTGCAGCGGCTGGCGCGGACGCCAGCGGAAGCGTTGCTCGACGTAGGCGGGCGTCCAGATGACGTGCGGCGCCAGCCCGTCTAACCGCGTGGGCGCGTCGATCGGGACGACATCGGTAATCTCGGCAAAGTAGCGCAGGTGCAGCTTGCCGTCGATGGGCTGATGCTGCAGCACCTGCTCCAGCGCGGCGCGGTACCGCGGCTGGATGGTCTCCTCCGACTGGTGGAGGTAGGTGGGGAACAGGAAGCAAGCGCGGCTGGGGACGTCGAAGCGCTTCTCGTGGATGCCGCCCTTGCGCACCGCGCAGATCGTCTGTCCGGAGGCTAGCGCCATGACGGCGACGGCCCACTCCTTCAGGGCCATGTCATGCTCGCTGAGCAACGGCTTCCTCCTTCCCTGCTACCTGATCGGGCGGCAATGGCGGAACCTGCACCGTCCGCTCGCCCACGTAGTAGACCAGCCCCGGCTTGCCGCCCTGCTGGCGGCGCACGTTGGCGACGGCGGTGTAGTCGACGGCGGCGCGGTGCTCGCCGCGGGCGTCGCTGAGGTAGGCCGCCAGCCCGGCGGCGCCAACCAGCACCGCGTCGGGCACCGTCCGGCCGTTAGAGCGGATGACGACGTGGGAGCCGGGCACCCCCTTGGCGTGCAACCAGAGATCCTGCCGCGCCGCGATCTTGAAGGTGAGGGCGTCGTTAATCAGGCTGGTCTTGCCGTACATCACGTCGAAATCGCCCAGGCGCAGCGTTGCCGGCGTCGGGGTTGCCGATGCGGGCTGGCGCTCGCCCTTCTTGGCGAGCTTCCGCCTGCCGCTGGTCGCCGGACTCTTGTTGTTGCGACGCTCCAGGTAGCCCGTGGCATACAGGTCGGCTTCGAGACGAACGAGCTCGCCCGGCGTCTCGCAGAGTGCGAGCTCAGTCATGGCCTGCCGGCCGGCTGCGGCGTCCAGCTCCGCCTCCGCCAGTTGCGGCGTGAGCGCGTCCATGGCCCGCTTCGCCCGGGCGTAGCGGGTGAATAGCCGCTGGGCATTCTGAGCGGCGGTGAGCGTTGGATCAATAGGAATCGTCACCGGCTGGCTGGTGTTGTAATCGTCCAACTCCACTCCCCGCTGCCCCGGCCCGAGCTCCGGCTGGTAGGCCAGCAGCAGCTCGCCCTGCATGCGCAGGGCGAGCTGCTGTTCCGCCTCCGCCAATTGCTGTCGCACCAGGGTGACCCGCCGCTGCGATCGTTCCAGCGGCGCGCGCACCAGCCCGCGCAAGCGGGAACGCCGAGCGTCCAATCCCTCCGTGGCCTCGCGCGGGGCGAAGTAGCGCTCGACCGCCAGGCTGATCGAGTCGATCCCTTCGATGTGAGCGACCGCGGCCAGGCAGCGAAGCGGGTAGGCGGCAAAGGCGACGACGCTCTTGCTGTCGCGGGCGATGGTCGGCGACCAACTCGCTTGTCCGGTCAGCGGCGCGAACAGCTCGCGCAGCTCCTGGGCGAGCCGCGCGACATCCGCGTCAGCCGGCGCGGCATGGCCGAAGGCGCGGAAGACAGCCTCCCGCGCGGCCGTCGGGCTGATCGGCAGCACCTTCAGCAGTCGCTCCGCCATGGGCTGCCCGGTCTCCCCGATGAGTCGCGCGCGCAGCGACTCACCGGACACCGTCCTCGGATCGAGTCGGTCCGAGTTTGGGCCAACCGTGGGCGGCGGTGGGACGTAGGGCCGGTGCGGCAAGACGACGCGTGTCCGGCTCATCTCGGCGGTGACGTGGCGCAGGGCGCCGAGGACGATGCCGGCCTCATCCACGAGGATAGCGTTGCTCTGCCGGCCGAGCAGCTCTATAATGAGCCGTCGGGGCGGGGTGGAGGCGTGCGACGTCTGCAGCTCCAGCATGCGCTCCAGCGGTGTCTGGCCGATGGCGGTGATGCGGGCGCTTTCCAGGTGCTTGCGCAGCAGCATGACGAAGGCCGAGGGCTCATCGAAGCCGCTGCCGAGCTTGCGCTCGCGCACCAGGTGGGCGCGGGCGAAGCGAGGATTGCAGGAGAGGTAGACTTGCCAGTTCTGCCCATGACTTCGCACCAGCAGCGCCAGCGACCAGGCGTCGGGTTGGAACACCTTGTCGATGCGCCCGCCCACGAGCGCTTCGGTCCACTCGGCGGCGATAGCGGCCGCGGTGAGGGCGTCGTAATGCACGTTGGGTCTCCTGGGGGCCAGTCTACCACCACGCCGGATGCTGAACGGTGACGGCCCAACGCGGCATCCTGTTCATCCTCTCCGCGCCGTCGGGCGCCGGCAAGGACACCCTGCTGGAAGCGCTCCGCCCTGAGCAGTTCGGCATCGGGCGCACCGTCAGCTACACGACGCGCCCGCGGCGCGACTACGAGGTCGACGGAGTCCACTACCACTTCGTCGAAGTGCCGGCGATGCGGCGCATGGAAGCCGACGGG
>Ga0102924_1003154_pt1 | contig 17434 bp, 11 predicted proteins | sample PaiPotPPM11metaG_FD_80116 | JGI IMG/M metagenome (GOLD analysis project Ga0102924, IMG submission 80116) | Iron sulfur acid spring bacterial and archeal communities from Banff, Canada, to study Microbial Dark Matter (Phase II) - Paint Pots PPM... ...
AGAACTCCCAGCATGGCAAGCCTTAGCTGCTTCCCATGCCGCCGAACCGGCACAAGCGCGAGCACAAGCACAATCGCGCCCGCAATGCCGATCCAGCTCGCCGACGAAATGCCCGCCGCCGCAGTATTCGCCGTCGTTGTGACCGTAACTGTTGCAGTCGCACTCGAGGAGTTGGTGAAATCGACCGTGTATTGATTGACGGCATCGCTCGATGTAACCAGGCAAATCGCTTTCGGCGCGGTCGTCGTGCAGGAAAACGCCGTGCGTCCTGTCCCCTGCGTTTGCGTGACGGTCACCGACGCGGTATTTCCGCTGGTCGCTCCCGCCTTAAGCGAAATCGCAGTCGGTTGCGACAGTTGCGGCACCACTGCCGACGGCACGTACTGCCGGACGTAGTCCACCAGCATCGGGGCCTGACTGCCGGTGGCCGAATCTGTCGGCGCGCCAAGCGTTCCTCCGACCGCAATATTCATAATGATGAAAAATGGATTGTTAGAACTGCTGAAGGGCCATGTGTCTCCGGCGGGCAAGTCGGATGCGGTCACCACGAAATACGGCTTTGTGGGATCGTCGATGTAATACTGAATCATGTTTGCCGACCAGATTTGGCCGTAGGTGTGGAAGGCGGTATCGATTTGCTCGCCACTTGAAAACGTGAAGCAATGACCTTTGCCGTTGCCAGCGGTGACTTGGGTGTGAATGGTCGAGCAATTCCCAGTGGCGCCCGGGCCGGGAATGCTGGAAGTAGTAGGCCAGTTCTCCATGACGTCGGACTCGCCAACCGTAGGCCACGAAACTCCCGGCTGTGAACCGAGGTTCCAGAACGCAGGCCACAGGCCCGCGTGAGATGGAATCTGAAGGCTGGCTTCAATTCGGCCCGAGTTGAAGCTTTGCTTTCCTGCTGTTTTCAGCCGCGCGGAAGTACAAGTGCCGACGGGCATACAGTTGCTGCCGGTAGGGCCTAGAACCTGAATGGCGAGACAGCTATTGCCGGTGCTGGCGGGACAACCCGCAGTCGTGATAAACGCGTTAGGTGTAGTCGTGCTGCAAGACGCACTATTCGACGACGGATCGCAGTAGAACTCCAATTCGTTGTTCCCGAACCCACTGCTGCCCGTATCGAATGTCCACTTGCTGGTGTCGATGCTGGAGCCGTCAAACTCGTCGCACCATTGCGGGGTCCAGGTCACGGCTCCGGTGGTGCTGTTTGCGACACCCGAGCATTGCGCGTCCGAAAGCCGAGAAGAGCAAATTGTTAACAGGAGTGCAAACAACAGTAACGTAGGTTTCATTGCCCGACAAAGTATTGCAGAGAGGCTTCCTTTGTCAATAAAAAATCGATTTTCTCTGATGAAGAAATTACGCCAGCAGCGGCAGGGACGTCCCTTGCTGTCCTTCGCCTACCGGATCAGCAATCGCCTTGAGCTGAGGGTAGTGTTCCAGCAGCGCCTCCGGGGCAGTTACGCGTCGTCCGGTCAACATGTGCTTGAGCTGCAGCGCATTTACGCCGGCTTTGGCTTCGAAGTGATTATTCGTGACCACGAAGGTGATCTTCGCCTGCTGGGCAATGTTTTCGACGCGTTCTTTCCATCCCGCCAGCTCGTTCGGCTTATACAGATAGTTGTAACGATCGGCGCAATTCTCCGCCTCGAACCACTGATCGTAATTCCGCCCATGCAGCCGAACGTATCCAATTGCAGAGGTCACATGCGAAGTCGGCTCCAGCGAGCGCCCGATCTGCGGCTGGTCAATATTCACGAAGCTGACATTTCTTTCTGAGAAGTAGGCAATGGTCTCAGGATTGTTCCAGGTGGAATGCCGCACCTCGACCGCCCGCGGATACTCGATGAAATCCCGAAGAAGGGTTTCCAGATACTCGCGATTCAGCGCGGTGTTCTTGAACGAGACCGGAAACTGAATCAGGAGCGCGCCGAACTTTCCCGTGGCCGCTAGCGCATCCAGTCCCTGGCGCGCCAGCCGCTCGTCTTCGTCATTAGGATGGATTGAGACCGCAGAAGTCGGCTCCATTGCCGCTAGCGGAGAATGCGTAAATGATCGGTGAAGTTTGGCGGTGAACAGAAAGTTGGGATTGGCGTCCGAAACAATGCGTGCCCAAAGCTTCGCCAGCTCCGGCTTAATGTGGCCGTAGAAAGAAGTGTTGATCTCGACTACATCAAAGCAGCGCGCCACCAGTTCCAGCGGATGCTGCTTTCGCCGCGACATTCCGGGCGGATAGAACACGCCTTCCCAGTCTTTGTAGGACCATCCGGCGGTACCGACGCGGACCTGACTGCTTGGGGCCATTGATTCATTTAAGCAGGTATCGGGTAAGGCGGGCAATGTGGGAGCAACGTGTTACTCGATGCCGGCGTGACTTCTGGCGTTCGGAAGTAAAAAATACGAAAGCTCCGGTAGTCATCCGGGGCTGAAAATGCTACTGGACACCGTCTGTGCCTTAATTATACTGTGCCGACTCAAAGGATCAGTAGAAGACCAGCACCACCCAATATGCGCCGTGGGGGTACTTCTGAGTGCGGGCGTAGCAGGTGCCGGCGGAGTAGGTATGCAATCCGCGCTGTGCGATCACTTTGGAAATTTCGGAAGGCAGCGACTCCGGCTTCATGCTGGTATACCGCAGCATATACGTTCCGGGGGCGGGGCTCGTCGCGCCAAGCGAATCGGCCTGGGCCATCGCACACGCGCTCGATTGCACATCAGAGTCATTGACCCGCTGCAGCCGCGGCATTTTCGCCTGCGCTCGCAACTGTTCCACGCTGTCTGAGACCAGCGCCTGCGCTTGCTGCACGGAATAAGTTGCCATGCTTTGGCCGAAGTCCTGTGCCACATAAAGCATGTGCCCCTGCCGAAAAACGCCGAATCCAGCTACGTTGAATTTTGGGCTGAGCAAGTTATCGCGGTGCGGCGGAGACGCCATCAGCGCATCATGCGCCTGTTCTATATTCGCCGCCATCGCGACGTTTTCTCCCGTAACCTCCAGATGTAGGCTTGATGCCGAAGCAATTCGAGTAGTAGGGGAGGGCTCGCCGGAAAATTGATGTGAAATGTGTTTCTGCGCCGCCATCTCAGCCGCATGCTTCCGCGCTGCGCGGACTAGACCGGCATCCATCTTGAGCGGCGGCAATCCAGCACGCGCCCGGTCGACATTGGCCTTCTTCAAAAGCTCGCGCTCGGCCTGAGCGTCGTAATTCCTAGCGTCGAAAGGAGAAACCTGCTGCCAGGAACTGTTCGGGGCGGTGTCGGCCTCCGCGAGCGGCAAAGCCGCACCTGCGGCCGCCAGATGCAGGGGAATCGACGCGATAAGGGCGAGGAACATGAGCCTTTTCAGCTCAAAACGCCAAACTGGGCGTTTCGGGCGGTCCGTGTCTACGTTCCAGATGCCCTGGGAGGAATCTGCTTTGCTTAAGAAAGAATAGCTTCTACAATCCGGCTCAGCACCTTACACCGGAGATATTACGAATTGGCCACTCTCCCGCTACTCCTAAGTCTGCTTGTCGTCGTCAACCTCGTACTACTTCTGTGGCTGCTCCTGTACCAACGTTCAGGACCAACGCAAGCTGCTGGAATAAAAGCACTTGTAGAGCGTTCGGATAGGCTGCAAAAAGCCCTGACCGAGCAGTTCTCGGCAGCCACGGCGGACATGGCAACGCGTCTGGAGCAGACGAAAGGCGACCTCCGGCAGCAGGTGACAGACCGCCTGGCAGAGGGCTTTTCTGGTATTCGGGTCGCGGTCGAAAACCAGATGAAAGCAGGTCGCCAGGAACAAGCCGAGCGCCTGGGAGAGACCCGATCCGAACTGGCTGGGGCGCTGGCCATGACCACCTCCGCCTTAAAGTCGGAATTTGACCGACTCAACCAGCAGACGGCCGAAAGTCTGGAGCGCATCCGCGAGCGGGTCGACGCCAAGCTGATGGCCATCACCGAGCAGGTGCAATCGAAGCTGGATCAGAACATTAAGGAAGGCTTTGCCCAGTTTGAAAAAGTGCAGCAACACTTGCGCGCGGCCGAGGAGCAGTTGCGCGAAGTGGGCGCGCTCGGGCACTCCATTAACGATTTGAACAATCTGCTCAAGCTGCCGCATCTTCGGGGAACATTCGGTGAGGCCAGCCTGGAACGATTGCTGTCTGATTTTCTTCCCGCCAACATGTTTGAAATGCAATGCTCGGTGAACGGCGGCGGCCGCGTGGATGCGATGATTAATTTCCCAGATCGGCGGCTTCCCGTCGACGCGAAATTTCCTCGCGAGCAAGTGTTGGCTTTTTTTGAAGAGAGCAGCGAAGCAGAGCTCGAAACCGCTCGTGTTGAGTTCGTACGCGTAATGAAGGCGGAGGCAAAGCGTATTAAGGCCTACATTCAACCCGAGCATGGCACCACCGAAATTGCTCTGATGTACCTGCCGAGCGAAACCTTATATATGGAAGCAGTGCGCAACCGCGACCTGGCCGACTGGCTCAACCAGCAGCACGTGTTTCCCGTTTCCCCGAATACATTGCTGATGACGTTGCAGACGATTGCCCTCGTGCACAAGTGGTACGAAGTTGCCAGCCGCTTCGAAAAAAGCCGCCAGGAATTGGCCAAGGCACAGAAATCATTCGACCATTTCCAGAACCAATTCGAGACCGTCGGCAAAAGCTTGAACAAGGCGCAGGAAGCGTTCGATAAAGCTTCGACTCATCTCAAGACCTATCGCGGCCGGGTGACCGCTCTTAGCGGCCAGGAGCAGCTTGAACTCGATGCCGCAAATGGCGATGGGGTATTGCCGTTGACTGACAAGGCGAGCGCATAGGTATTTACAAAGCTTCTTCATGGGTGGAGCAGCGCTTAAAGCGCTGCTCCACTCATGAACTTTAAAACAGGAGCTATATGAGTCTGGGCCAGCAACGGGCTCGAAGTGCCGACTACTCTCCTTCTCTTCTTCGCAGCGCGCGCGCTATTTCCGGAAGACGGTTGAAAACAGCAACACATCGCAGCCACAATTTGTTGTCCATGGCGGGATAGCCGCTCACGACGGTTCCGGCGGCAACATCGTTGGGAATGCCGCTTTGCGCGGTGGCGATGGCGCCGTCGCCGATTTTGCAATGTCCCGCTACGCCGACTTGCCCCGCTAGGATTACGTTCTTCCCCACGTCGGTTGATCCGGCGAGTCCAGTTTGCGCGCAAAGCAGAGTGTCTTCGCCGACGCTAGATCCGTGTCCCACCTGCACCAGGTTGTCGATTTTCGCCCCGCGCGAAATTCGTGTCTCGCCTACGCTGGCGCGGTCGACGCATGCATTGGCTTGGATCTCGACATCGTCTTCAATCACGGTTGGGCCGGACTGCACAATCTTGTGCCAGTGGCCCTTGTCGTCTTTCGCAAAGCCGAAGCCGTCGCCGCCAATCACAACGCCGTTTTGAAGCACAACGTTGTTGCCGATCCGGCAAAACTCGCGCACGACCGCATGCGCATGCGCCACAAAGTTGCTGCCAACCTTGACTCCGCGATAGATCACAACATGCGCAAGCAGTACGGCATTTGAGCCGATTTCGACATCTTCCTGAATCACCACATACGGACCGACATGCGCTCTGGCGCCGATTCTCGCCGAAGCATGCACCACCGCCGTAGGATGGACTCCGGCAGCATACTGTGGTGGCGCATAAAACAGCTCCAGCGCGCGGGCGAAATCTAGATAGGGATTCTTGCTGCGTAACATCGCAGTTTTCAGGGCGGGGAAGTCCTCGGCGACGATCACCGCTGACGCCTTGGTAGTTCGGGCTGCGGCTGCATATTTCGGATTAGCGATAAAGGTAAGCTGTCCCGGTCCGGCAGTCTCAATTCCGGCAACGCCGCGAATTTCCGTTTCCGGCGCACCGTTTTCAAGCCGAGTCCCCAGAATCCGATTAATTTCCGAAAGTTTCATTTTGCAGATGATTGTAAAGGAAGGACCGTACCCGGCCGCCTCAGTGTTTACCAAATTGCACCGAAGTGACTGCGCGTAATATCTAATGACCTACGATGTCGTCTGCCCCAAAACTTACGGCCAAGGCTTCTGCGCGTCCAAACGTTCGGGCTGTTCTGCCGCTGGTGTGGGAACTTATCCGTCCACGTCGAGGCCTGCTTGCGCTTGGCTTCCTTCTCATGGCGATTAACCGGGTCGCGTCTTTGGTGCTTCCTTATTCCACGCGCTACCTGATCGACAGCGTGATCATTAAACACCACATCCAACTTCTTAGACCGCTAGTGTTGAGCGTGCTCGCGGCAACGGTCGTTCAGGGCATTACCTCATTTTCATTAACGCAATTGTTATCGAAGGCTGCACAGCGCCTGATTACTGAACTTCGTCAGAAGGTGCAATCCCACGTCGAGCGGTTGCCGGTCGCGTTCCACGACTCAACCAAGAGCGGCGTGCTGGTCTCGCGGATTATGAGCGATGTCGAGGGCGTGCGCAACTTGATCGGTACTGGACTGGTCGATCTCGTAGGCGGGCTGCTCACTGCGAGTATTGCGCTGGTGGTGCTGTTCCGGATTAGCGCGCTAATGACCGTGCTGGCCTTCGGCTTCCTCGCGTGTTTTGCGTTTGCCCTGAAGAAAGCTTTTCAGACCATTCGACCGATATTCCGCGAACGAGGCAAGATCAACGCCGAAGTCACCGGTCGCCTCGCCGAATCTCTCGGCGGCATTCGCGTGGTCAAGGGCTATCACGCTGAAGAGCGAGAAGAAAAAGTCTTTGCGGGCGGGGTAATGCGGTTGCTCAACAATGTATTGCGAAGTTTGACCGCGACCTCCGTAATGGGTCTTTCCGCAAGCGTGCTACTGGGCGTGGTCGGCGCGGTCATTATGTATGTGGGGGCGCGGCAAATTCTCGCAGGATCGATGACCATTGGCGAGTTTTTCACTTACACCATGTTCATGGGATTTCTGATTGCGCCGGTCATGCAGATCGTGCAGATCGGCACCCAGCTTACTGAAGCGCTTGCCGGGCTGGAGCGCTCGCATGAGATTCTGAGTCAACCTGCCGAAGACCGTGATCCTCGGCGCACCATCACGCTTCCGCCGATTGAAGGCAATATCGCTTTTGAAGACGTCAGTTTCAGTTATGACGGGACGCGCACGGTGTTGAACGATATTTCTTTCCATGCTTCGCCGGGCACCGTAACCGCGCTGGTGGGCTCCTCCGGTTCTGGAAAGTCCACAATGATTGGACTTATTTCCGCGTTTTACGTTCCCACTCAGGGCTCGGTCATTGTCGATGGGCTCGACTTGAGCAAAGTCCGGCTTGATTCTTATCGCACTCAGCTGGGGGTCGTGCTGCAGGAGTCCTTTTTATTTGACGGAAGCATTCGCGAAAACGTGGCATTCTCCCGGCCCGATGCCAGGGACGAGGATGTCCTGCGCGCTTGCCGCATCGCGCGAGTCGATGAATTTGCTGAAAGCTTTGCTGACAGATACGACACCATTGTCGGCGAGCGCGGCGTCAAACTCTCCGGTGGTCAGCGGCAGCGCATCTCGATCGCACGCGCAATCCTCGCCGAACCGCGAATCCTCATTCTTGACGAAGCGACGTCCAGCCTCGACTCCGAGTCCGAGCAGATGATTCAGGAAGGCCTCTCCTATTTAATGCGAGGCCGCACTACCTTTGTTATTGCGCACCGCTTATCGACCATCCGACGCGCCGACCAAATTCTTGTAATTGAGCAGGGCCGCGTCGTCGAGCGTGGCACTCACGAGCAGCTGTATGCGGCAGCCGGACGTTATTACGATCTCTATACCAAGCAGCACGGCCTGGAGAGCAATTTGTTTCTTGCGCCGGGGGAAGGGGATAGTGCCGAAACTCTGGCACAATCGAACGAAGAACAAAACGCCGGTGACCGTGCTGCCGAAGCAACTCGTCTAGTAAGGGATTAGATTGACTATGGCTTGGTGACGGGGGGACGGCCGATCCGCACTGCCGTCCATTGACCTCTCACCCCTGCATCATCGACAAACGTACCGATGATTCCTGTCCCTTCTAATTTGCCGATTAGGAGCGTTCTCACATGGCGTCTATGGGGTTGTGTCAAAGTTATCTCAAAATCCAGCAGACCGTCATCCAGATAGCCGAAAACGATTTTCTCGGCTTCAGAGGCGGGATTCAAAGTCTCTACTTGCAGTTGTTTCCCTTCCGAGCCACCGGAAGCCAATTTGAAAACTCGCGAAATCCTGCCGTGTGAACTATCCAATTGCGCTCGCCAGGCGCCGAGCTTGACAGTTGCATAATCGACATTCAAGGTTGGCGGCGCTGCTGCTATTTCTACAATGTCAGCACGCTCGAGGAAACATACGTAGAGGTAGCCTGAAATCAGTTTGTAGCGGAACGTCACGTGAAATTCGCTTGGGCTATGTTTTACAAATTTCCACGTTCGAACATTCTCCTCGGCAGCTTTGGTCAGCAACGGATGACCACTCTCGACCTCCACATTGCTGACAGATTCACCGTCGGTCGTGATCTTTAGATGTACTTCTCCTTCCAGGCGAGCTGTACGCGCCAATGGCGGATAAATCGGCTGCTCGTGTTGAAGGACCTTCGGCAGGGCTTCCTGAGGTTCTTGTCCGGTTGCGATTAGCCCAGGGAACGAGATGAAGAAGATCAGAAGGTAGCCGAAGAAGCGCATAGTTTACTCCTAGGAGGATCGCCTTATCTGCGTGGAGGCGACGTGTTCACTGTATTTCGAAGAAGTTACCAATTAGGAGAGATAAACGTGAGTCCAGATGGCGCGCCCGGAGAGATTCGAACTCCCGACCTACAGCTCCGGAGGCTGCCGCTCTATCCAGCTGAGCTACGGGCGCGTGTTTCAAGTGTACATCGGCAAGTTAGGCCCATCAATTTGGGCACGCAGAAACGAAAAACGGAGAAACCGAAGAGCAGAAACGGAGAAATGCCGGAGATGGATCGTGCAGAACGTGCGGTCGCCGTCGTGGTTCGAATTACGAGCAGGGGTGAAAGCAGCGCGATGTCCAGCCTAACGTCGTCCGCCGCCCTCGCCGCGGCCACCGCCGCTCGCGCGCTCGGCCTTCGGGCGAGCTTCGTTCACGTTAATAGTGCGTCCGCCGACCTGGCTTCCATTCAATCCGGCAATGGCCTTGTCGCCTTCTTCGGCGTTTGCCATCTCGACGAAACCGAATCCCCTCGAACGTCCGGTTTCGCGGTCGGTGAGAATGCTGACGCGGTCAACCGTCCCATACGGTTCGAATATCTTGCGCAGCTCATCCTCCGAAGTATTGAAGCTGAGATTCCCAACGAAAATATTCTTCACGGTGCCCCCTCTCTGTAGTTGCGAACCGGAGCGAATATTCCGGCAAATAGACGGCGTTTTTACCGGGCCCGCAAGTGCGCCGAGAGTATAGCAAATCCCAAAAATTGGGCAAGAGAAAATACGCGGGGAACCGCGTGATCGGCAAAGTTTATATTTACCGGGCTCGATAGATCGTCGTTTCGACGGTGTGGAAACAGCGAAGATGAGCAGCTGCAGAATCGTCATTCCAGCGGCAAACGCTGTTCAGCACTTATCCACTTTCCAATATCCGTCCGCCTGGTAGCCGAGTTCGAGCAGGCGGTTCTTGGGATCGTGCCGCTTGCTGCACTTCGGGCAAATCAAATACCGGCTCCAGCTGGTTCCGCGGCGGTCGTAGTCGTCGGACACGGCAAAAGTGGTTCCGCAGCTGCACGGGACAAGGTACATCCTGAAAGGTTCAGGGCGTTGTTTCTCGGTCGGCGGACGACGCGGCATGAACCGATTCTCGTTCAGCTTGAGTGTTAATGCCAGAGAAAGCGAAGCAGGAAATTGTAGGCCTAGAAGCCATCCGATTTATAAACCACTCGCCCACCGACCATCGTCAGTGTCACCTTGGTCTTGCCAAGCTCGTGCGGATCAACCTGGAAAACATTTTGCGAAACCACGATCAAGTCCGCCAGTTTTCCCGGCTCCAATGAGCCTTCCCTTTTCTCGCGATGCCCAGCAAACGCTGCATTGAGCGTGTATCCCTTGATCGCATCGGCGAGGCTAATGCGTTCCGACGGAATCCATCCCCCCTTTGGCTCTCCCTCGGTAGTCTCGCGTGTGACCGCATTCTGCAATCCCGGCCAGGGACTCAGCGTCACCACCGGCCAGTCACTTCCAAAGGCCAGCACTCCGCCAGCCGCCTGAATACTGTGCCACGCCCAGCCCCGAGTTCCGCGCTCTGCTCCAACTGCCGGCAGCCAGGATTTGAGCGTGTCATCATCTGGATATGCGTGCAAAGGCTGCATGCTCGCAATAACTCCGAGCGGTCCAAAACGCGGAATGTCCGCTGCCGAGGCATCCTCGATGTGTTCAATGCGGTGGCGGGCGTCTTTGGTGCCGTTCTGCGCCGCGGCACTCTCATACGCGTCCAGCGCCAGCCGGATCGCGCGATCCCCGATGGCATGAGTAAAAATTTGAATTCCCCGCCGATCCAGTTCGGCCACGAAGGCCTTGTATTTGTCGGGATCCCACAGCAGCTGACCGGAGAGCGATGGATCGTTCGAATAGGGCGCGAGCATGGCTGCAGTATGGGTCTCAATCACACCATCGAGAAAGAACTTCACGCCGCCGGCGGCAATCCAGTCATCGGGATAGCGCCCGCGAGCCTGCTCGATCTGCTCCAACTGGTGAGCGGTCACCTCCGGCGGATCGAGCCGGTATGCGAGATAGAAGCGAACCGTGAGTTCATTATTCCGGCGCAGCTCTTCCAACAGCTCGGCGTCGGCTACGTCTCCCGCGCCGACGTTCACGCCGCCCATCACGTGTACTCGCGTGACACCCAGTTCGTTGGCATGCTTCAATCCCGCGCGTAACGCCTGTAGCTTCGCTTCACGGCCAGGGATTGAGATCGCCCGGCGAACGATTGCATCAGCTGCATCTTCTTTTATGGCTCCCGTGGCCTCGCCGGTTGCCGGATCGCGAACGATCTTACCGCCCGGTGGATCGGGTGTGTCCTTTGTTATATGAGCTGCCTCAAGCGCTTTGCTGTTTGCCCACCAGCTGTGGCCGTCAAATCCTTCTATGTAGGCGGGTCTGTCTGGAATGATTGCGTCAAGTTGTTTCTTGTCCGGCAGCCCGGATGGTGCGAATACCGGGTAGGACCATCCGCGTCCCAACACCCACGGATCATTCGGATGGGCTGCAGCGTACGCCTTTATGCGCTCTTGGATTTCGGCCACCGTCTTGGCGTCTTCGACGTTGACCTGCTGCATGGAGAACGATCCGTCCATGAAGTGTACGTGGCAGTCCGTGAATCCGGGTAGTACTAGGCGTCCTTTGGCGTCGATCACTTTTGTCGAAACTCCGCGATAGCGGGCAATCTCGCGGTCGGTGCCCACGGCGAGAATTCTTCCCTCGCGAATCGCCAACGCTTCTGCCCACGGCTGTTGCGTGTTAACGGTGTAAATTCGCGCGTGGACCAAAACCACATCTGCGGTCGTGGATTTCGTTTCGGCGAAGGATGTCCAGGAAAGAAACACGACCAGCAAACCCAGAAAGATCAGCCGACCAAATTTTCCGTTAGTCAATGCGCTTTCCTCGCAACTAAAAAGTCGGTGGCGTATTTACCCACAGAATCACGGTTTCGGATTTTCCCGGATTAGCCCACTTGTGGGGCACCGCGCTCTCGAAATAGAAGCTGTCGCCAGTCTTCAGGCGGTACTCTTCATCGCGAAGAGAAATCTGCAACTCGCCCTTAAGAATGTACAAGAATTCTTCGCCGACGTGCGTGTACGACTCGCCGCTGCCTGCGTTCGGAGCCACGCGGAAGAGGTGAGGTTCCATTACCGTGTTTCCCCAGGCGAGCAATTCCATAACAACCCCAGAACCGGCTTCGAGGATCTTGCGCTCATCTGGCCGGACCAAAGACTTATTCGCCTCGGCAGTATCGTGGAAGTCGAGAATGTTGGTCTTGTAATAGCGAGCGAGTTTGCGCAGAGTGCCGACCGACGCAGTCATCTGCGATCGTTCCAGCGCGCTCAGGAACCCAACAGAAATACCAGCAGCTTCGGCAACGGTTGCAAGCGATGCGCCTTTCTTCAAGCGCAACTTGCGCAGACGCGCGCCAATCGCTCCAGCATGCCCGTCACGCGGCGGCTGCACCAGGCCCTCACGCTTCAATGTCTGGACGATTGCGGGAGCATTCATGCCGCGAACTTTTCTTAGAAAGCTCGCACGCTTCAGCAGCCGGACATCGTCCTTCGTATAGAGACGGTACTTGCTCGCGGTGCGACGCGGCCTCGCCAGGCCAAGACTTTCCCACATGCGGATCACTGTGGGCGAAATGCCGACAATGCGGGCCACGTCGCCGATCTTTAGATAATCGTTGTTGCTAACGGAAGACATAATTCTTGTACGGCGGACGGCCCGCCTGCTTTGTTTGCAGCACGCAGCAGGCGGTTTTTGCTTGACAGTTCTCTCTAACGGGTACTAACCTTGCGGGATTATAGCAAGGTTTGCTTCTGCTGCAACCGTTGCTTCTTGAAGTTTTTGACCCTTAGCGAACGCTTGGAGGCACTTCGATGTTCTCCCCCGAATTCCGTCGTTCAGGATTTGTTTGCTGTGTCATAGCGGTTGTAATTTCTCTGCTCCTTACCGCATCGGGCCAGAGCACCGGTGGTCGCATTATTGGCCGCGTGGCGGACTCGACCGGCGCCGTCGTCGGTGGTGTGACCGTGACGCTGACCAACGAGGCCACGGGCGTTAGCCGCGGGGCCAAGACCAACGATACCGGCGATTACACATTTGTTGAAGTTACGCCCGGCAATTACCACGTCGAATACGCACTGCAGGGATTCAAGAAAGATGTTCGCAGCAATGTGGTGCTTGAGATCAATCAGGTGCTCACGCTCAATGCGACACTGCAACCGGGCGGTTCGCAGGAGACAGTCGAAGTCTCGTCCGAAGCGCCGCTGGTTGATACCACCAGTACGCAGCTCGGGACAGTAGTGAACGATCGTGCCATTGTGGAGCTTCCTCTGAACCAACGCGACACATATCAATTTTTATCGCTCCAGCCGGGTGTGCAATCACAAGTGGGAGCGGACCTATACTACGGCGGAAGCAGCACCGGGAGCGTCTCAGTGAACGGGGGCCGGGGACGTGCTAACAACTTCAGCGTGAACGGTGGCGACGGCAATGATCTGTTTGCGAATCTGCCCACCATTCAGCCGAGCCCGGATAGCGTACAAGAGTTCCGCATTCTGACCAACGGCTTCGACGCTGAATATGGGCGCAATTCGGGTTCGGTCGTGAACGTAATTACGAAGTCAGGAACTAACGCGGTTCACGGTGATGTTTACGAATTCAATCGCAACAAGGCACTCAACGCGAAGGGCTACCTTGATCCCACGAAAGAGCCTTTCATCCTAAATCAGTTTGGCGCTACCCTTGGCGGACCTATCAAGAAGGATCGCACTTTTGCCTTTGGCGCCTACGAAGGACTGCGCCGCATCCAGGGAGTCTCAAGTGGGACAGTGGTGTTGCCAACAGCAGCCGAAAGCACCGGCGATTTTTCAGCGGGCTTACCATTTTCTGGCGGTATTACGAACAACTTTGTAGCGCAAGTGCTCGATGGTCGTCCCGGCTGTGATACTGCCTTAGGCTTGCCGTCGGGGGGAATCGCCGCGCTCCCCCCCACAAACGGGCAGATTCCGTGGAAGAGCGTCTTTCCTACAAATGTTATCCCTTCCGCCTGCCAGGATCCCGTCGCCGTGGATCTGATGAACCACTATGTGACGCCTTACATTCCCCAAGTAAACTCGAGCGGTAATCTCGTAACGGTATTGAACGAACGCGACCGCCGGGACCAAGGTCAGCTTCGTTTTGACCACCGCATTAACGACAAGCAGACTTTCTCCGCTTACTACTACGTTGCCGACGAAACCGACTTTAACCCTTTTAATAATTTCCAGGCAGCGGGAGCAAATCTACCTGGATTTGGCGACACAATCGCTCAACGCGACCAACAATACAACCTGAGCCACACTTGGACAATTAACAACACCCTGGTCAATGAAGCTCGCTTCACCTACATGAGAGAGGCGCAAGGCACATTCGGTCATTCGCAGCATACTAACCTGGTCACCAACTCCTGTACGAGCGCTGCAGCCAAACCTTTCTGCTTCACTGGAGTTTCCGATTCAACTGCCGTCCCAAACCTCCCGCGGCTAGGCATCACCCCAGGCTTGGGTCCTCAACGCGAGGGCGTTCCTGAGGTGGCCGTCTCCGGCGGCTTCACTATCGGAAATAACTTCGAGGGCGAAATCCCACAGGTAGGGAATTCATTTCAGTGGACAGATAGCATTACCAAAGTCAAGGGCAATCATACTTTCAAATTTGGCGCCGACGTGCGCCGTATGAGGTTCGATCAGCATCTCTACTTCGAAGTCAACGGCTTCTACAACTACTTCGGTACCGGCGTCAACACAACCGGCTTTTCCGACCTTTATCCTGATTATCTTCTCGGAATCCCCGATCAATATCAGCAAGGTGCGGCCCAAGTGGAAAACGTGCGTGAAAGTTCGATCTATACCTTTGCGCAGGACAGTTGGAAGATCCGTCCAAACCTGACTCTGAATTACGGAGTCCGCTGGGAGTTCGACAGTCCACTCAACGATATCGGCCACCACGTCCAGACCTTCAGGGCGGGGCAAAACACCACGACCTATCCTTGCCAGTTGAGCGCCTATAGCCAACAGTACTTTACTAACCTGGGCTTCCCCGGCGAAACGTGCGACAGTGCTGGAGTCTTCCCGACCGGATTGGTCGTCCCCGGCGACAAGGGCGTTCCCCCAGGTTTAACTCAGACCTACTACAAAGCCTTCGCTCCTCGCATCGGTATCGCCTGGAGTCCTGGAAAATCGGGTAAGACAAGCATTCGCGCGGGCTGGGGCATGTTTTATAACCCGATTGAGCAATTGGTCCTCGAACAGTTCAGCGCAGAGCCCCCGTTCGGTGGCAGCACGCTTATCTTTGGGACTCTGTTCAACACTCCGTTCTACGCTCAGAGCAACTTCCAGTTCCCTAACGCCTTCAACCCTCAGGGCGGCGAGTTCACTGGAATTCAAAACCCTAAGCCGGGCCAGCCGGTAGACTGGTCGATCTTCCGTCCCATTTTGCTGTTTGGTGAGTTTCAGCCCCACATGCGTACGCAGTATTCCGATCAGTACAACTTCACGATCCAACGCCAGTTAGCGAATAATTTAGTCTTGCAAGTGGGCTATGTCGGCTCGCAGGGCCATCGGCTCCTGGCCACCACAGACCTGAATCGCTCGACGCCGCAGACCTGCCTGGATATCATGGCACTCGCCAACGCCAATCCCAGCAACGTCACATCGTTTGGATCGCAGGCCACCTGCGGTCCATTCCTTGAAGACAACCAATACACTGTCACCGTTCCGAATGGTTTCAACTTCCACTTACCAAACGGGCAGACAGTGGCCGGCACCGGACAGACGCTGAACTTTGTAGGCATTCGACCTTATTCTTCGCCCGCCTGTCAGCCTAATAACAACGGCTGTCCGCCTGACCAAATCCCCGTGTTCTCCAACATCTTCGCGCAGAACACGATTGCCAACTCTTCTTACAACTCCCTGCAGGCTGATTTAGAGAAGCGCTTTTCCAACGGTCTCCAGCTCCAGGCTGCTTACACCTTCAGCAAGTCGTTGGATGAGGCATCGAGTTTTGAGGATCTGATCAATCCCTTCAATCCGGGACGCAGTCGCAGTCTCTCACTATTTGACGCCCGGCACCGTTTCGTCGTCAGCTACTACTACCAGCTGCCCATTCCCAAGTATTCGGGGTTAAAAGGTGGGGCGCTGAATGGTTGGGCAGTTTCTGGCATCACGCAGTTCCAGTCTGGGTTTCCGGTCCACATTCAGTCTTATGCCGATAACGAACTAACCAGCAGCATCGACTTTTCTGCTTCGGGCACTCCAGATCAGATGGCGCCCCTCCACAAACTCGATCCCCGTAAGAACCCGAACAATTACGTTTTTGATCCCAACAGCTTTACCGACAACGCCACGGTGGCGCCGAGTCCAACCAATGGTGTCGTCAACTGCTCCGCTCAGCAGGTCTTTGGCTGCTACGACCCCTCATTGCTCGGCCGCTTTGGCACCGCGAAACGGACCATTTGTTGCGGACCAGGACTTAACAATTCCGATGTGTCCGTGCAGAAGGAGATTCCCCTTAACGAAAGCAAACACTTCGAATTCCGTTGGGACGTCTTCAACGTGGCCAACCATACTCACTTCTTCAATATCGATGGCAACACCACCGACGGTTCGAGTTTTGGTGTGGCCCATAAAGTGGCTGATCCGCGTTTAATGCAGTTTGCCTTAAAATTCTATTTCTAGCTTCAATCCCGGAAGGTCCTGCCTCCCGGGCTAATCTAATGGCCGCCATGAAACCGCGGCTTGAGACTCTTCGGAGACCACGATGTATCCCGATCTACAAAAAGAGCTTGACACTTTTGTGCGCCGCACGCCCAAGTCGGCCGAGGCGCATAAGAAAAACCTGAAGCGCCTGCCGCTCGGCGTGGCCAGCAACTATCGCGCCTACGATCCCTATCCGATCTTCGTGAAAGACGCCGGTGGCAGCAAGTTTCGCGACCTCGACGGCAACGAATATATCGACCATAACCTTTGCTTTGGCGCGATTATGGCCGGGCACTGTCATCCGGCAGTGATGAAGGCTGTTGAGAAACGCCTGAGCACCGGCACCATGTTCGGCATGCCGCACGACATGGAATGGGAACTCGCGGAAGAAATTTGCAACCGCTTTCCAGTGGAGATGGTGCGCTTCGGCAACAGCGGAACTGAAGTGACAATGCACGCGATCCGACTTGCTCGGGCCGCAACCGGATGCGACAAGATCGTAAAGTTTGAAGGCGCCTATCACGGGCTGCACAATGATGCCTTGGTCAGCGTGAAGCCACATGAGGCACATGAGTACGGCGACATTCATGCGCCGACTTCCGCGCCAGCTGGGCTCGGCGTGCCGAAGTCAACTCTCGAAAATGTTCTGATCGCTACGTTCAATGACCTCGCGACCGTAGAGCTGCGCTTCAAGCAGCATCCCGGCGAAATCGCCGCGATCATTCTTGAACCGATTCTGATGAACGTCGGCTTGTGCATGCCGCAACCCGGCTTCCTCGAAGGCCTGCGCGAGATCGCAACTAAGAATGGCGCGTTGTTGATTTTTGACGAAGTGAAAACTGGCGCGAAACTCGGCTGGGGCGGAGCGTCGGAGTACTTCAATGTCCGCCCAGATATGATTTGCCTGGCGAAGTCGATCGGGGGCGGCTTGCCGCTGGCGGCATTCGGAACGCATAAATCGGTGATGGACTTGATCTCGCAGCATAAGGTCTTTCACGGCGGCACTTACAATACGAATC
>Ga0102924_1003155_pt1 | contig 17431 bp, 12 predicted proteins | sample PaiPotPPM11metaG_FD_80116 | JGI IMG/M metagenome (GOLD analysis project Ga0102924, IMG submission 80116) | Iron sulfur acid spring bacterial and archeal communities from Banff, Canada, to study Microbial Dark Matter (Phase II) - Paint Pots PPM... ...
CTCCAAGGTGTTGGTCGGCAGCGGTGGGGCCAGCAACTGCGGCGCCAACATGATGACTTCGATGAGGGCGGTCGCGAGGTTACAGACCAGCAGCACGATCACGCTGGACTTAATGAAGCCGCGGCGTTCCGCGCGCAAAGGGGCGAGATCGCTCATACCGTGCCTGCGCCTTCCCAGGTCGCGGCCGCTCCGGGAGCCCCGACCTCCGCGGTCAGTGTGGCGAACAGTGCGGGCCGGGCGACGGTCCGCTGGCTGCCATCCGCCAGCCGCTTCAGTTGCACGACGCCTTGGCTGACTTCCGTTTCGCCCAGGATCAATGCCCAGCGCGCCTGGCTGCGCGCCGCCAACTCCATCTGGCGCCCCAGTTTGCGTCCCGCTTCTCCCACCTCGCAGGCCCAGCCCGCGGCGCGCAGGTCGCGGGCCAGGGAGAGAGCCGCCGTCTGCTGTGGCGCCCCCGGCACGGCGATGAAGATGGCGGCACCGGCAAACACGGCGTCGGTTGCGCCCCGTGCGGCCTGCAGCGCCATTACGAACCGGTCTTCGCCGATGGCAAAGCCGATTCCCGCCCCCGCCGTCCGGGGCCCGCCCAACGCCTCGACCAAACCGTCATAGCGTCCACCACCCAGCAGCGCATTCTGGCCACCCAGCGAACTCTGCACAAACTCAAACGCGGTACGGGTGTAATAGTCGAGACCCCGCACCAGCCGGGGCGCAAGCGTAAACGGCACGCCCCCGGCCGACAATAGTCGCTGTACCTCGGCAAAATGGGACGTGCACTCCCCGCACAGGTAGGCATCCAGAGTCGGCAGCCGCGCAATGATCGGCTGGTCCTGCTCGACCTTGCAATCCAGGACGCGCAGCGGATTGCTAACCGCGCGGCGCTGGCAATCGGCGCAAAGCGAGGGCAGCACGGGCTCCAGTTGCGCCCTCAAGGCCGCGAGGTAGCGTGGCCGATCGGCCACGCAGCCCACCGAGTTCAACCGCAGCTCCCAGCCCTGAATACGGGCCCGCTCCAGCAGCGAGCAAAGCATCTCCAGCAACTCGTAGTCCACCTGGGGCAAGGCGCTCCCCAGCACCTCGGCGCCGATCTGGCTGAACTGGCGATAACGGCCCTTCTGTGGCCGTTCGCGGCGGAACATGGGCCCGATGTAGTACAAACGCGAGATGCTGGCCCGTTCCCAGAGCCGGTGCGCAACGTAAGCCCGCACCACCGAAGCGGTGGCCTCCGGTCGCAGGGTCAACGAGGTGTCGTCACGATCCGGGAAGGTGTACATCTCCTTGCTGACGATGTCGGTGGCCTCCCCCACCGAGCGCGCGAACAGCTCGGTACGCTCGAAGATCGGCGTCCGGATCTCGGCGAAGCGGTAGAGATGCAACACCTCGCGCGCCAGCCCCTCCACCTCGAGAAACAGGTCGCTCTCGGGGGGGAGAATATCGCGCGTGCCTTTGATGGAAGGAATCATGCTGACACCATGCAGCGCCGCCCGGGGGCGGGTTACGACGGACGGCCCAGGTAGCGGTCCTTGTAGATGACGTAATTGGCCGCGTACCCGCGGATGGTGGCCAGGTCCTGCTCTCCCAAGTCACGCTTGCGGCGCGCCGGCATCCCCATATAGAGACTGCGCGGCGGAACGATCGTGTTTTCCGCCACCAGGGCGCCCGCGGCGATGATGGAGCCGCTGCCGATACGAGCTCCGTTGAGCACGATCGCCCCGATGCCCAGCAGGCAGTCGTCCTCCACCGTGCAGCCATGCAGGTTGACCGAGTGCCCGACGCTGACGCGGTCGCCCAGAACCAGGGGGTGCGTCCCGGTCATGACGTGGAGCACGCAATTGTCTTGCACGTTGGTCTCCCGTCCGATGCGGATGGTGTTGACGTCGCCGCGCACCACGGCATTGAACCAAACGCTGGAGTGCTCGCCGATCACCACGTCGCCGACCACTTGGGCGCTCTCCTCGATGAAGGCGGAGGCGGCAATTTTGGGGTGAGTTCCGAGATAGCTCTTCAACACAAGGGCGAACCTTCCGGCACGGCGGCCGCCACCCTGGGCGAACCGCAAGCGGTCGCCGAGATGGCGCGCATTCCATTGAATCTACAAGGGTAACATAGGGTTTTGCCATGACCGCTTGGACTCCCGCACAATGGCGCGCCGCGATCCTCGATGAGGCCCGACGCTTGGAGTTCGATCTCGCCGGCGTGGCGGCGGTCGAGGCGTTCCCCGACCTGCACCACTTCGCCGACTGGATTACCCGCGGGCGGGCGGGCGCGATGCACTATTTGTCGCGCCGCAGCGCGGCGTCGCCGCCGGCCGGCTCGGAAGCCGCCAGTTCCGACGCGTCCTTCCCGTTCGTCAGGCAGGATGTCCGGCACGCGTTTCCGTGGGCCCGGTCGGTCATCTGCTGTGGACTGCTTTACAACACCCCGTACCCGCACTCCACCGAGTGCGGCTCGCCGGTGCATGGCTGGATCTCGCGCTACGCATGGGGCGACGACTACCACGCCGTGGTGCTCGACGGCATGCGGCAACTGGCCGCCGCATTGCAGCGGCTGGCCGGCGGAGCGGCGGCGACGCGCGTCTACGTCGATACCGGTCCGCTGGTCGAGCGGGCCTATGCCGCGCAAGCCGGACTGGGCTGGATCGGCAAAAACACCTGCCTTCTCCATGAGGCTGCCGGGTCGTTCTATTTCCTGGGCGCACTAATCACCGACCTTGTGATCGCCGGCGACACGCCGCTTCCCGACCGCTGCGGCAGCTGCACGCGCTGTCTCGAGGCCTGCCCGACCGGCGCGCTCGACCAGCCTTACCAGATGGACGCCAGCCGCTGCATTGCCTATCTAAACATCGAATTGCGCGGTCCAATTCCAGAGGAGTTTCGTTCTCACTTGGGCCAGCAGGTGGTGGGCTGCGACATCTGCCAGGATGTCTGTCCATGGAACTGGGAGGCGCCGGTGACCGCCCGGCCGGCCTTCCAACCGCGGCCCGGTCTTTTTCATCCCGAACTGGAGGAGCTGGCTGCGCTCAGCGAGGAGCAGTTCCGCGAGCGCTTCCGCGGATCGGCGGTCAAGCGCGTGAAGTACCGCGGCCTGCTGCGCAACGTGGCGCTGGCCATGGGCAACAGCCGCCTTACGAGCTTCCGCCCGACCCTGCTACGGCTGGCCGCCGGCCCAGATGCGGTGGTGGCGGAGGCGGCACAGTGGGCGCTGGCGCAACTCGACGACTGACTCACGGCTGCGGTCCCTAGACGAGCTTCATGGCCTCCGGATCCCAGTTCACCACCGTGCCGCTGAAGTAGCTGCGATTGGAGAGCAGGGCCGCCCCGGCAGCGCGGTAGCCGAACACCGGATCCTCAACCACCGGCTGTCGCGACCGCACCGCGTGGAAGAAGTTCGTGAAATGGTCGAAGCTGTCGCTGTAACCGGAACTCACCGCGAAACGCTCCTGCGTGGTGGTGGGCGTCGCTCCGAAGGTCTCGGCTGGGTACTTGGCATGGTAGGCGGCCAGGAACTTCTGTTGCATGGCCTCGGTAAAAGTGCCCACGGTGTAGCCCGGCGCCTTGGGACGCGGCACGCGGGTGACGGTGACCCCGCCGCCATTCACTTCCATGGTGCCTTCCGAGCCTACGAAGACCAGCGCCTCGCTCTCTGCGCCGCCATTGACGAAGTTGACCCGCAAACTGAGGTTGAACTCCTGCGGGTAGTCGAACAGGCCGAGCATGACGTCGGGAACATCGCGGCCGTCCTTCCAGAAGCGCAGCCCGCCGGTGGCCATGCCGCGCGTGGGGCCGTGTGACTTGGTGATGAAGTGGGTCCCGCTGAACAGGTGCACGAACAGATCGCCCGCCACCCCGGTGCCGTAGGCCTGCCAACAACGCCAGCGGAAGAAGTGCTTGGCATTAAACGGAATGTGCGGTGCGCTGCCCAGAAAACGTTCCCAGTCGATGGTGGTGGGGGCGGCATCGGGCGGAATGGAATACTCCCAGGCACCGATGGCCGAGTTGCGGTCCCACCAGGCATTCACCATGTTGAGCTTGCCGATGGCGCCGGCCGCCAGTAGCTCCTGCGCCTTGCGGTAAATGATCGAGCTCACGCGCTGGCTGCCAACCTGGAGAATGCGATGCGTACGGCGGGCGGTCTCAATGATCAGGGGACCGTCCTCGTAGGTGTGGATCATCGGCTTCTCGAGATAAACATCCTTGCCGGCCTCCATGGCGGCGACCGCGGCCGGCTGGTGCCAGTGATCCGGGGTCGCGATCAACACGGCGTCGACGTCGGGCCGGGCCAAAACTTCGCGGAAGTCCCGCGAGGTAAATACGTCCTTGCCCCACAGTTCCTGAGCACGCGCCCGTCGTCCGTCGTAGCAGTCCGCCACCGCCACCAGTCTGACCCCGGGCACGCGCAAGGCGGTCGCGGTATCAGACATGCCCTGCCCGCCGGCCCCGATCAAGGCGAGGTTGATCTGGTCGTTGACCCCACGTGTCGGCACCGGATCGCCGACCTCCTCGGCCAGCACATGGGTACGCAGTGAGCCGGCGACAAAACTACCGGCGGTCACCAGGCTTCCGGTCCGGAGAAAGGCGCGTCGCGAGGGGTCGTTCATGCGGATGGTTCTCCTTTGTCAAGCGGGCCGGGTCCGACCGGCCCGTTCATTATGAACGGTCGGCAGGCCATTCCGGGCATGGGCTCAGGGGCGGAGGGCGGACCTCAGGTCGGGATCCTCCGGGTTAGCCTGGCGCGCCGTGGCCAACACGCGGCGTGCCGCTTCCGTCTCGCCGGACGCCCTCAGCAGGCGCACCAGCGCCAACGCCGCCTCGGAGTCGCCGGGATGCAAGGCCAGCGCGACGCCGTACTCCGTGCGGCTGGTTGCCGTCTCCTGCAGCCGCTCGGCGACCAGCCCCAGCAGGTAGTGAGCTTCCGGGTTGAAGGGGGCGGCGACGACGGCGGCTTGGAACTCCCGCCGTGCTGCCGGGTACTCCCCAGCCGAGTAGAGGACCTTCCCTTTGCCGAGATGGGCGGTGACGTCGCCGGCATCCAGCCCGAGCGCCGCTTCGTAGGTGGCCAAGGCGGCGGAGAAACGATTTTCGAGGGCGGCTTGCTCGCCGCGCTGCGTCCAAGCCGCCACTTGCGCCCGGCGTTTCTCGCGATCCTGCTGGGCGGCGCTGAGGTCGGCCGCCAGAAGTTGCTCGGATGCGCTGGCAGCCTGCTGGCCTTCCTTGGCAAGGACCCGCGCCAGTGCCACGTGCGCGGCAATGTTCGACGCCTCCCCTTTCAAGGCCGTACGCAGCGCCGCCTCCGCGGCGGAGAAGCGATGCAGTCGTTCGCACAGCAGACCACGCAGGAACGCCGTCTGCGGCGAGGTGCCGGCAGCGTGTTCCGCGGCGGCAAGATGGCGGAGGGCGGCGATGAAATCGCCGCGATCGTTTTCATCCACCGCCAGCGAGTACTGGGCCGCGCCAAACCGGGGCCACGCGACGGTGAGCTGCTCCAACTCCCGGCGGGCCTCGGGCTCCCGTCCCAACATCAGGGCGAGGGTGGCCTGCTGGTAACGCAGGTTGCGATCCGAGGGCCAGCGTCGCAGCGCGCTGCGCACTGCGGCAGCGGCCTCGGTGTAGGCGCCATCCTCGGCCAGGGCCTGGGCCAGCAGGCGCCAGGCGTCACGGCTCTCGGCATGCGCCCGCACCACCCCGCGCAGGCGTGCCGCGGCCGCCGCAGCCGCATGCTGCGAGAGGAGAGCCTGCGCGAGGTCCAACTGCGCGCGGAGCGTGCCTCCGCTGTCGGCCCGCGTCAGACCCTGCCAGACCGCGGCGGGAGCGCTCGCCGTCGGCGGCGGTGCGGCTTGCGGAAGTCCCACCACAGCCACCAGGAGCGCACAGCCACCCACCCGGAAGCACCTGGCTGCCGGGCGCCATGGCCGAAAAGCAGCATGGCGGGTTCGCCCCGGCGCTCCCCGCCTGCTCCCAGCTTGGCGTTCCACGTTCCCCATGATGGGCCCGGTGCGGACCAGCACCACCCGGGTCGGCTGGCGCTGCAATCAAGAAAAAACGGGAAGGAAGCCGCAGCTTCCTTCCCGTCAGGCGGCCCTGCCGCTCCTAGAAGGAGTAGCGGATCGAGGCCAGGGCGCTGAACGGTTGGTACCCCGCCCCCGGCTGCCCGGCAAAATTGATGAAGTTGTTCGGTGTCACGGTCAGCGACGTCCCGGTCACCGCATAGTTCTTGGTGGACAGCAGGTTGAAGAAATCCACCCGCAGGTCGAGCTTCTGTCGTTCGGTGACCTGGAAGGCGCGCGCCACGCGGAAATCAGTATTGAAGAAGCGCGGACCGCGCAGCGCGTTGCGCCCCATGAGGGTGCCGTTGACCAGCGGCCGGTCGTTGAAAGTGCCGTCGCCGTTGCCGCCGCCCAACACCGTCTCGCCGGCCGGAGCGCCCAGCAACGTCAGCAAGCGGGCGGCATTGGCCGACGCGACCGCGGTGCTGGTGGGTGAATCGGAGCCGGTGGTGACCGTAAAGGGCGCCCCCGAGTAGAAGGTGACCACCGGGCTCAGCTCCAGGGTGTGAAAGTGAAAGATGCCATTCAGGACGAACTGGTGCCGCACGTCGAGGCTCGACGGGCCCCAGTCGAGACGGGCGAACGGGTCGTAATAGCTCAAGCCGTTGGCGTTGCGTTCATTGTCGTCGGTACTGTAATCGCGAGCCTCGGTGTAGTAGGCCTGCAACTGGTAGCCATGGCTGAAGCGTTTGCGAAGCCCGAAGTTGGCCGCGTAGTAGCGCCCTCGTTCCGAACTCTCGACCACGATGACGCGTCCCACTTTGTCAATGATCGGATTTCCGGCTGCGTCCTGCCGGGTTGGATCCTGAAACGTGATGGGACGGTTCTTGGTGTTATAAACACAGCGTCCCGAACCGGTCGTCTTGCCATTGGGACCAAAGCTGATCGGATCAGGCACGCAGGGCGAAAGATTTACATCGCGCAGCCGCTCCGCATGCACGGTGTCGGCCAAGCTATAGGTCGCCGAAGTCGTCCAGCCGTTGGAGAACTGGTGTTCATAACTGCCGCCCAAGCGGATGGTGCGTGAGTTCTTGAAGTTGAGGGTGAACTCGTTGACGTCGGCGCCGGGGATGGTGCCGTACGGTACCGGGGCGGCGCCCGGGAAACCCGACAACGGGGTTGGGAACGGCCCTCCCGGAGGATAGGTGAAGGGGGGAAGCGCATTCGGCGGCGCCGAGTAGGCGAACCCACTGCCCACGTCCCCGTTGGAGGCCAGGGTGTTGAAGAACTGCAGCGCCGGCGTGTGCGAGTAGAAGGTTCCCAAGTTCAGACGCACAATGTCGCGGCTGTGTCCGAGAGGGTCCCAAGCCAGGCCGAGACGGGGGGCGAACATGTGCGTGTCGCTGGGAATGCGGCGCGTGCCCGGGGTGAACTGCGGAGTACGATTCGGGGTTGGATTGATGGGGTTGAGCTGCGCTTCCCAGCGCAATCCGTAATCCAGGGTCAGACGCGGGTTGACCTTGAAGGTGTCCTGCGCATACAGCGCCGGCTCGTTCATGCGGGCGCCGCTGATCGTCCCCGGGCCAAAGAACTCGGTGAATGAACGCGGCGTTTTGGCGGCAAAGGCGGCAAAACTCGCGAAGTTCCAGTTGCCGCGGGCATTGCCGCGGAAGGTCTCGTTGACCGTATTCTGGTTGAAGTCCGCGCCGACCTTCAGGTCGTGGCGGCCAAACTGGTAACTGAAGTTGTCGGTGTACTGCAGCCGGTAGTCGGTCTCAGGAATGGGCAGGAAGAACACCGCCCCCAGGTTGCCGACGCCCCCGATGCTGACCGCGGCCCCGTCGCTGACCCCGTTGGCCGAGCCCGCGCCGGGTACCGAGACGTTGAAACGAGGACGCGTTTCGTAGTTGAAGTGCTCGCGAAATTCGTTCACGGCGTGCGGCGAGACAACCAGGTTCCATTGCCCCACGACTTCGTGATTGAAGTCTTCCTCCAGGCCGTTGGCCGTGGGGGCGCTGTTGGTGACGTGGGCTGCGCCGCCGGTGTTGGTCCCGTTCTGCTGGATGGAGTGGCTCCAGTTGTAGCGGAAGTTGTAGTTGCTGCGCTCACTCTGGTAGTAGTCGATCTTGCCGAGCGCGGAATAGAGATTATTTGTGCCCAGGACGTCATGCTGCTGGGCAAGGATGGCCGCGGCGGCGGCCACTTCGGCGGGCTTGGTCGGGTCGGCCGTGAAGGGGTTGAACTGCACGTGGATCGGGAAAAACTCCCGCTGGTTGTCGCTGGCGCCGAAAAAGAACAGCTTGTTGGTAATGAGCTTGCCGCCCAACGCCCCGCCAAACTGCTGGCGACGTCCCGCCGGCTTGTTGCCGAACTCGTCGTGGCGCACCCAGTTGTGCGGACGCAGGTAATAGAACCCGTCGCCGTGCAGATCGTTGGTCCCAGACTTGGTCACCACGGTCACCAAGCCGCCCTGCGAGCGTCCGAACTCCGCGTTGAAGCCGTTGTTCTGGACCACGAACTCCTGGATGGCGTCTTCGCTGATCGAGAACGGGGGCCGGTCGCCGCCCGTTTGCCCGCCGAAAAACGGGTTATTGCGATCGGCGCCGTCGATGGTGTAGTTGGTGTTGATGCCCTTGCCGCCGCCGATGGACTGGTTGTTGCGATCCTGGCTGCGGATGGCGCCCGGGGTGAGAAAGACGAAGTTGGCGAAGGCGCGGTCGGCCAGTGGCAGGTCGGTGATCGACTCCTGCCCGACGCGGGTACTGGGCTCGGCCTGGGTGCTGTTCAACTCCGGCGCCTCGGCGGTCACGTTGATCGCGGTGGTGCTGGTGCTGAGCTTGAGCGCCTGGTTGACGGTCAGCAGCGCCGAGAGCTCCACCTGCAGGTGCTTGACGGTGGCGGTCTGAAAGCCGGGCTTGCTGATGGTCAGCGTGTAATGACCGACCGGCAGCAGCGGCAAGCTGAAGCGGCCGGTGGCGTCGGTCGTACTGTTGCGCGCCACCCCGGTCTCCTCGCTCAGCAGCGACACGGCGGCGGCGGGGATGACCGCACCGCTGGCGTCGGTGACCGTACCCTCAACGGTTCCGGTGGTGGCGGCCACCTGGCCCCATGCCGATACTGCCAGCACCAGCAACATCCCGACAAGAAACACCACTCCCCCGCGACGCGATGCCTTCATGAACAATCCTCCCGGTCAATAGGTAGATAGGGTCCGCAGCGCACACGCCGGTCCACACCGCCGGGCGCTGCCCGCACGCGCTGCGAGGATACCATTTCGGGACCAATTTGACGGAGGAAATGAGTGACACCGCCGTGACAAGCGGCAGTCTAGACAGGCTGACCAAAAGTGACTGAACCGGCGGGTTCGGTCGCGATCCGGGGATCCGGATGGGGAGAAGTGGTGGAGGCGGTGGGAATCGAACCCACGTCCGAAAGCGCTGCCAATTGAGAGACTACGTGCGTAGACCGTTCCGGTGTGTTTCGCAAACTCCGATCAGAACGATCAAGAGTCGGAGTCCGCTAGCCTGTGCATCTCGCCTGCCGCACCCAGACACGTGCGACCGGCCAGCCCGCAAAAATGACGCTCAGTAGCCGCCTACGGGCGAACGACCGTGAGCGCGTTGCTTAAAAATTAAGCAGCGTATGCCAGGTTTTGGTTGGCATTTCAGTGTTTCCATACGGTTACGGGGGCATGGTGCCCGACACGCCTCTCAACCTCATCCGCTCCCGTCGAAGCCGGGGCGCCCCCACTTCAGGGAGACCCTCATTCTAACATGACCGTCCCGCACGGTTGCGACTCGGACCGCCGTCAGGCCAAGATGGCTTGACCTACCGCGCCATCAACACCTTTTCTGGACCGCCGCCGTCGGCGTCTTATGCCTGGCGACGTGAGTCGAACCGCGGCGGTAAGACGTGGGCGACGCTGGCCGTGGACGCTCAAAGCGCGTGGGCGGACGCCAAGTCCTGACCGTCTGTGGGCTCAGCCCTGTCCGGCGCCCGCTATAATGCCGGAGATGGATGCTTCCGACCCCAGCTTGGAAACGGCCGCGGCACGCGTCGCGAGGCAGGTCTGTGACAACCTGCGGACCCCGCTGCTGGCGGGCATTGAGACCGCCGTACGCGCCACCTTGTCCGCGGGCACCTCGCAGATCGAACAGGCCTGCCGCGAGCTGGTGCGCGCTGCCCCACCGGCACCCGTCGCCGACCCTTGGCTGGAGTGGCTGGCGCCCCTGCTGCGCGCCAGCCAGCCGACCGAGATTCTTGCCGGCTTGCTGGCGGCAGCCGAGTCGGCGACCCAGGCTGCGATCTTCGTCATCCGCGGCACCGAGGCGGTTTACTGGAAGGGCCACGGACTCGCCGCCTTGGCGGCCTTGCCGCTCGATTCGGCCAGTGCATTTGCGCGTGCCGTTGCGGCCGGCCACCCGCTCCTCTGGGACCGCGGCCAACCGTTGTGCGAGTCCCTGCCGCCAGGGATCATGGCCGCTGCCGTGGGTGGGGTACATCCGCTGTTGGTGCGCGGCAAGGGCATCGCCCTACTCTATTGGAGCGGCGAGGGCGGTCCACGCCCCGAGCTGCTGCCACGCCGGCTGCAACTCCTGGTCGAAGTCACCGGTCGCATCCTCGAGTCGGGGTTGGGAGCCCGCGATAGCGCGCCCGCGCCGTCCGCCAACGCCGCCCCGATGCTGCCGGACGCCCGGAGCTCCTTGGATGCGCCGGGCGGGAGCGCTGTCCCGGCGCCGGCTCCCGGCACCGTCACTCCGGGCGCAACCCCAGCTGCCGCCTCGCCGCTGGAAGCGCGCGCCCGCCGCTATGCCAAGGTCCTGATGGAGGACCTTGAGCTGTATCTGAATCGCGACCGGCCGCAGGAGATCGCGACCGCAATCCAGGAACGCGACCTCTACATTCGTCTGCGTCCCGACATCGAAAAATGCCGCCTGTCGTACTTGGAGAAGTTCCCGCCGGCCTCGGGCATCGGCATCCATCTTCTCGAAGAGGAGATGGTGCGGGTGCTGTGCAAGGGCAACGCGGCGGTGTTGGGCTCCACCTACCAGGGCTTGGCAGGGGCCTAGGGTCGGCATGCACGACCCCGTCATGCCCGGCCCACTCTGGGGACGCCGCGTCCTGATTACCCGGGCGGGACATCAGAGTGGGGAGTTGACCGAGCACCTCGCGGCCCTCGGCGTGGTGATCGTCACCGTCCCGCTCATCGAGGTACACCCGCCGGAAAGCTGGGCGGCGCTCGATGCGGCACTGGCCGATTGGGCACGCTTCGAAGCCGTCGTCTTCACCAGTGCCAACGGGGTCCACACCTTCTTTGCACATGTGGCGGAGGTGACCAAGACGGTGCCGGAGCGGCCGCCCCTGGTCTGCGCCATCGGGCCGGCCACCGCGGCCGCACTCACTGAAACAGGTTGGACGGCCGATCTGCTACCGCCGACCTTTGTTGCCGAGAGCCTGGCGGAAACGTTGGCCCGCCGGTTGTCGCCGGGAGCCTGGGTGCTGGTGCCGCGCGCCGCGCGCGCGCGCGAGGTGCTGGAGCAGGAACTGGCCGCCCGTGGCATGCACGTCGTCGTGGCGCCGGTGTACCAGACGGCGATTCCGGCCGCCGCCGGCGCGGCTCTCGCCCAAGTCTTCGCCGAGGCGGCGCCGGCACCCTACGCCGTCATCTTTACCAGCGCCTCGACGGTGCAGCATTTCAGCGAGCTGCTGCGGACCCAGTTCGGCGGCACGTGGCGTGAGCGCCTGCAGGCCGTTCATGCCGTGGCCATCGGCCCGATCACGGCCCGCGCCATCGCCGCACAAGGACTGCAGGTGGCAGCTGAAGCCGAGCAGGCTTCGGTTCCCGCCCTGGTCGCCGCGCTGCAGGGCGTCGCCGCCCGCGAGGCTAGACCCGCCCACGGATAATGCCGATGTCGGTCAGCCCGTTGAGCATGAACTGCACCGCAATCGCGGTCAGCAGCAGCCCCATCAGGCGCATCAGGATGCGGATGCCGGTTTCGCCGAGGTACCGCCGCACCCGGTCCGCCCCCGCCAAGATCAGGTAGGAAGCCAGCGATGTAAAGGCGATGGCCAGGTACACGGGCAGCACGCGCAGGCCGCCGTGTGAATCGCCGATCAGGACCATCACGCTGGAGATGGCGCCCGGGCCAGCCAACATGGGAATGCCCAGCGGAATAATACCGACATCCCCCTTGGTGGCGCCCTCCAGGGCCTCGCCCGGAGCTTCCTGGGTCGACGAGCGGCGGGCCTGCAGCATCTCCAGACCGATCAGCAGCAGGATCAATCCGCCGGCGATCTTAAAGGCGGGCAACGTGATGCCGAAGATACGGAAGATGAGACTGCCGGCCAGCCCGAAGGCGCTCAGCACCACGAAACAGGTCCACGCCGCGCGTCCCGCCATGCGCCGCCGCTCCGCCTGGCGTGCCCCGGCGGTCATCACCAGGAACGCCGGAATGGCCGCGAACGGGTCCACCAGAAAAAAGATGGAGCTGAGCGCGACCAGCGAGAACTGCGCGAACGATCCAAATGAGAAGCTCATCCCGGTGGCATCCTGCCGCAGTCTACCGCAGCGCGTCGCTCGCGGGCGTTGTGCGGCCGCCTTGGCTTCCCCGTATAATCGTCCCGCTCTCATGACACGATCTTCCCTGCTCGTTCTCGTGCTGGCGTGCCTTCTCGGGGCGCAGACCAGCTTCCGCCCCCCCGCCGTCCCGCTCATCACGCACGATCCTTACTTCAGCATCTGGTCCATGAACGACCGCCTCACCGACGGTCCCACCCGGCACTGGACGGGAACGCCTCAAGCACTCACCGGATTGATTCGGGTTGACGGCGCCACGCTCCGCTGGATGGGCAACGAGCCGCGTGCGCTACCGGCCCTCGAACAAACCGGCCTCGACGTGACCCCCACGCGGACCACGTACCGCTTTGCCGGGGCCGGTATCCGGCTGGAGGTCGCGTTCTTGTCGCCGCTGCTGCCGAGCGATCTGGACGTGATGTCGCGTCCGCTCAGTTACGTCCTCTGGGCGGTGCAGGCCACCGATGGCAGGGCCCATGCCGTGGCCCTCTACCTCGATGCGAGCGCCACCTTGGCGGTCAATTCCGGCGACGAGACCGTGGTTTGGTCACGCGCTCATCTGCAGGGCATGGAGGTGCTTCGGCTGGGCAGCTATCAGCAGCCGGTGCTGGCCACCTCCGGCGACAACCGCCGCATCGACTGGGGCTATCTGTATCTGGCCATGCCACGGGGCACGGGGCCGGATCGCGCGATCGAATCGCTGGAAGCTTCCGGGCAGGCCGCCCGGCAGACTTTTCAGGACTCCGGCGACCTGGCTGAGTCCGACGACTTTCGCATGCCGCGCCGCGCCGCCGACCAAACGCCGGTGTTGGCGCTACGGATCAAGCTGCCCTCCGTCGCGGCCAGTCCACTCAGCGGACATTTCCTTGTCGCCTACGACGACCTCTACTCCATCGATTACTTCCACCGTCAGCTGCGGCCCTACTGGCGGCGCAACGGCATGGGTATGGATGGCCTGCTGACCGCGGCGGAACGCGATTTGCCATCTCTCAACGCCCGCAGCCACGCATTCGATCAGGAACTGCTGCAGGACGCCACACGGGTCGGCGGCGCCGGTTACGCCCGCCTGGTCGCCCTTGCGTACCGTCAGGCGGTCGCCGCCCACAAGCTGGTCAGCGACTTTGATGGCACGCCCCTGCTCTTTTCAAAGGAAAACTTCAGCAACGGCTGCATTGACACCGTCGACGTCGCCTACCCGGCGTCACCGCTGTTCCTGCTCCTCAACCCACACCTGATGGAAGCCATGCTCCGCCCGGTGTTGGATTACGCCCGATCGCCGCGCTGGCATTTCCCGTTCGCCCCGCACGATCTGGGCACCTATCCGCTGGCCGACGGTCAGGTCTACGGGGGTGGAGAGCGCACCGAGACCGACCAGATGCCGGTCGAAGAGAGCGGCAACATGTTGCTCTTGCTCGGGGCCATCTCACACGCCGAGGGCAACACCCAGTTCGCGGCCCCCTACTGGCCCCAGTTGCGCCAATGGGCGGAGTATCTTGCGGCCAAGGGCCTCGATCCCGAGAATCAACTCTCCACCGACGACTTCGCCGGCCACTTGGCCCATAACACCAACCTCTCGTTGAAGGCCATTCTCGCCCTGGGCGCCTATGCCCAGATGGCGGGTCAGCTCGGACATGGCGCGGAAGCGGCGCACTACCAAGCCACCGCGGTCGCCATGGCCGGCATCTGGGTGGAGCGTGCCCGCGACGGCGACCACTTCAAGCTCGCCTTCGACAAACCCGGAACGTGGAGTCAGAAGTACAACTTGGTCTGGGATCGGCTGCTCGACCTGCACCTCTTTCCGGCCGCCGTGGCCGGCACCGAAATCGCCTTCTACAAGCAGCATCTGCATCGCTATGGGTTGCCACTCGACAACCGCAGCACCTACACCAAGCTGGACTGGGAGGTCTGGACGGCGTCCTTAAGCGCCCAGCCGCAGGACTTCCAAGCGTTGATCACCCCGGTCGTGGACTGGCTCAGCGCTTCACCCAGCCGCGTCCCGCTCACCGACTGGTACTGGACCGACAACGGCGAGCAGCGCGGCTTCCAGGCACGCTCCGTGGTGGGGGGTGTCTTTCTACCGCTCCTGAACCAAGCGGCGCTCTGGCGCAAGTGGGCGGCGCAACCCGGTCCCCAAGTCGATCACTGAGGCCGGCGCCGACTACGGAACCAGCATGATTTTGCACGTCCCGCGCCGTGCCGCGTGGCGCAGGGCGGCGGCGGCACGGCGGAGCGGATACGTCGCTTCGAGGAGTCCCTCGACCTGAACCGTGCCGCTCGCCAGCAAGCTTAAGGCGGGAACAAAGGGACCGCAGCGCGAGCCCACCACGGTGACTTCGTTGACGACCAAGGGAGCGGTGTCCATCTGCACCGCATCGTGCACGGTGGTCTTCAGTACGACGGTGCCGCGCGGCCGCACGAGCTCCAGGGCCTGCGCCAGCCCGGTGGTTGACCCGGAGGCCTCCACCACCAGGTCGAACTGCTGACGCCAAGTCGGCCGCAGCCGCATGCCTGCCAGCTTTGCGTCGAGCCCCCATCCGCGCGCCATGCGCAAATGCTCGGGATGATGACCGAGCAGCAGTAGCTCCCGCGGCCGCGCCGCCGCCACCACCTGCGCGATCAGCAGACCGAGCTTGCCGTCGCCCAGTACGACGACCCGGTCGTTGGCATGGATGCGCACCTGCTCCAGGAGGGCACACGCCGCCGCCAGCGGTTCCGTGAATACCGCAGCCGCGTCCGAAATCCCGTCGGGAACGGCATGCAGGTTGCCGATCGGCAGGGTCACTTCTGCCGCATGCGCGCCGGGATGCGCAACGATGCCCAGTACTTTGCGGCGGCGGCAGTGTCGCGGCCAGCCGCGTCGGCAAAGATCGCAAGATAAGCGCCCGGAACGACCCAGGTCGCGACAGGCAATGTTGATTTCTCCGACCACGCGTACGCCGAGCCACGCCGCCCGCGCCGGATGCGTTGCCACAACGCGTCCGACAAACTCGTGCCCCGGCACGCCGGTAAACCCGTGGTAGCCGCGCAGCAACTCGAGATCGGTCTTGCAGATGCCGCTGCGCAGAACGCCAATGCGCGCCCATCCGCGCGGCAGCGGTTGCGAGCGGGTTTCGCGCAGCCGCGCCCGGCCGTCAAGGAAATGAACCGCCGGCATCGCGTCGAGGTTCAGGTCGCCGCCAGCATGGCGCAGTGGGCTTGCAGGTCACGACGTTGCAGCGGGGAGAGGTCCACGAACTCCAAGCCCGTGGCGCCGGCGCGGTCGCGACGTACCACGCGGGCGGCAAACGACACCGCCGCCTCCCGGAGGAGTCGAAACGAGGTCTGCACCATGTCATCCATGGACAGCGTCTCCGGTGCTTTAAGCAACATTCCGGTTTCGCTCACGTTCAGGCTGCGGGCTCGCAGCACGCCCACGCCGCGCCGGCACTCCACCTCGGTTTCGAAAAGAAGGCGGGGACTGCCGCGCTTTTCCTGCAATCGGGACGGGCGCAGGGCAGCCACCACGCGGCCCAATTCGGCAACCTGCAGGGGCTTGGGCAGGAAGAAATCCACCGCATCGGCAAACTCAGCCGGCAGTACCCGGAAAGCCCCGCTGATCAGCACCACCTGGGTATGGCGATTACAGTCCGCGGCACGCATGGCGCGGGCCACCTCCACGCCGTTCAGGCCGGGCATCTGGAAATCGGTGACCAGCGCATTGACGGGATGCCGGCCGAGAAAATCCACGGCCGCGGCGGGCTCGCCAAAGGCGGTCACGTCGCACCCCAGATGATCCAGGCACTCCTTGATCAATTCAAGAACGTCGTGGTTGTCGTCAACGACGACAATTTTGAATCCCATTGCAACTACAACCTTGAATCACTCGGGACACAGTATCCATTACCAAGATTCGTGTCAATCCCGTACTTGAAACGAGCCGCCCATCAAGCGGGGCCGAGCATCGCGTGCAGTCCCACCGCCATCAGGGCAGCGGCGGCGGTGGACACAAAATTGACGTGATTGTTGTCGAGTGTTCCGGCGCGTTCCAAGGTTGCACCCAGCCACGAGTCGACCAGGCTGCCGAGATTGGCCGCCACCAGGATGAGAAGCACCGCACGTCCCGGCACCACGCCGCTGGCCGCGGCCAGCACGGCCAGCACGGCGCTCGCCGCCATGCCGGCCAGGGTTCCAGCCACCGAGATACCGCCGTCGGTGCCGGCGGGCACGGTGTTGCCCCGCAGGATCAGGTGGGCGCGGGCCCAGCCGCGGCCGGGAAAGCGGGTGCCCGCCCACTGGCCGAACTCGCTGGAGACCGTGTCGGCGGCCGCCTCGGCCAGGGCGGCAGCGGCGGCCACCGCACCCCAGACGCCCCAGCCCATTACCGCCGCCAGCGCCGCCAAGGCGGCCACCCCGCCGTTGGCGAGTACCTGCGCCGCGCGGCGTCGTCCGCCACGCGTCTCTGCCACTCCCGCGGCGTGCTTGCGCGCAAATCCCCAGCGCGTGGCCACGTTGCCTAAAACCACAAACGCCAAAAGCAGGAGAAAACCGCCGCGCCCCAGCCCGAGGTACAGGACGGCAGCCAGCACGAACCCGGTGACCGCACCGGCCGCAGTCACCGCCCCCGCGGCGGCCGCCAGCACGGCCGCGATACCACACACCACGCCGGCCTCCAGGAGATGCGGCGCAAGACGTCCCCAGAGCTCGGCCACGCGCGACAGCGACCACCAGAACGCCAACTGCATGGCCAGCCCTCCGGCCAGCGGCGCCACCAAGTTGTCGTCCAGTTGCGTGGGACAGAGTTCGGCCAACGCGGCCACCACGGCGCCGAGCGCCGCCACCCCGGCCAAGAACCGCATGCTCCCCGGGGCTTGCAGGTAGAGCAGCATGAACCACGC
>Ga0102924_1003156_pt1 | contig 17430 bp, 17 predicted proteins | sample PaiPotPPM11metaG_FD_80116 | JGI IMG/M metagenome (GOLD analysis project Ga0102924, IMG submission 80116) | Iron sulfur acid spring bacterial and archeal communities from Banff, Canada, to study Microbial Dark Matter (Phase II) - Paint Pots PPM... ...
CTTCGCACAAAGTCCTGTTAATGCTGCCTATCTTGCCGGGTCGCTTTCCAGCCGTGCCTCGTTCGGGCAACTGAACGACGTCGATGTCGCCATTTTGCTGATGGATCAGATCAAGTCCGATCAGTTCCTTGATTACCAGCTCTTTTTCCTCAGCGAACTGGCAAACCGTTTAGAGTCCGACAGCATCGATGTCGTCATTCTGAACCAGGCGTCGCTGCTGCTCAAACTGCAAGTGATCAAGTACGGGCAAATCCTCTTTAGCCGCGATGAGAAGCGGCGCATCTCGTTTGAGACCAGAGCCGTCATGGATTACCTGGACTTCAAGAAGTTCGATGAGATTCAGCATCAAGCCTTGAGCCGCCGCCTCTACGGGCAAATGCTCCCGCTCGATCAAGAACTGGTGCAGCATTGGATCAAAAGCCTGCGCCAGGCGGTGAGCATCTTACAGACGCTGCGCGAGAGCAGCCGCGAGGAATTTAGCGCCGATTATCACGTCTTCGGTCTGGCCGAACGTTATCTGCAACTGGCAATCGAGGCGTGCCTCTCCATCTGTGCCACGTTTATCGCCGCCTACGGCCTGCGTCGCCCCGAAGGTTATCACGAGCTGCTCAGCATCGTGGCCGGGCAAAAGATCATCCCGCAGCAACTGGCCTATCGCCTCGAAACGCTGGTCAATCTGCGCGACGCGCTCGTCCATGACTCAGACGCACTCGATCACGATCTCCTCTTCGATCACCTGCACCAGCGCCTCGACGACCTGGGGGAATTTGCCGATACTGTAGATAAGCGGTAGTCCGCATACTTAAAAAAACTTTTGGTGTCATTACAGCTTGCGTTTTGTAACGCAATGTGTTACAATCTCCATAAAGTTTTGATTTCGTAGATTGTTTGGTAGGTTGTAACACATGATCGTTGTAGATAAGTTGGTCTGGGATAGCTGGAATGTCGAACATATTGCCCGGCATGATGTTATTCCTGAAGAAGTAGAGGAAGTGTGTCATGGCAAGTATATCGTTCGCGAGACCTACGATAAGCGTCTTCTTCTCATTGGGTCAACGCTATCTGAACGTATGTTAGCAATCGTCCTCGGAGCTACGAAAAGGAAGGGACACTATTATCCGGTTACGGCACGGCCTGCCAGTAAGAAGGAGATCCGCCTTTATGCTGAAGAATACGAGTAGGAGCATACGATGACAAAAAAAGATGAGCGACAGGTGATACCTCAATTTGCCAGTCGAGAGGAAGAGGCGGATTTCTGGGATACTCATGATATGAGTGATTATTGGAGTGAATTCGAGCCTGTCAAATTGAAAGTTGCTAAGAACCTTTCGCAAGGTATCACCATACGGTTCGATGATGAGACCCTGAATGAACTGCGCGAAAGAGCGCATGAAAAAGGCATGGGGCCGACGACCTATGCGAGAATGTTGATTATAGAGCAACTCCGAAAGGCTAGTTGAAAACAAGGTGAGGCCAGTTATTATAGCTGGCCTCTTTTATTGAATCCTTTAGTATTCGCGTCCCTCCAGAATCGCCATCACCTGCGGAAAAGCCATCTCGGCTCGTTCCGCCAGTTCCTGGTCTGTCACGCGCCCGATGGGATGCAGAATCTCAGCGTAGGGGAAGTTGCTCATCCCGAACGTCTGCGCCGTCATGCGCGCCGACGAGGCGAACTGCTCGGTGCAGATTACCGCTGCCGCCTTGCCGCGCCGCTCGATCATCAATCCGTCGTACACACTGCACGAACTGCATGATCCTCAATCGCCGATGCCGACGAGCGCGACATCGTTCTCGGCGGCGACCTGGTCCAGCAATGCCGAGGGCGCGGGCCGGTACGCGCCCGGCTTGCGGTATTCCCTGACCTGCACGCCGGGATAGCGCGCCGCCAGCTTCTCGCCGACCATGCGCAGCAGCTTATCTGAATTCGGCTTGCCGTTATCGAGCAGGCCGATGCTGTGTACCTGTGCCGGTCGCGCCGCGCGCTCAACGCGCGGCGCGGCCACCTCTAACGTTGGATCGAGAACAATAAATGGTTCTGCCATGTTTCTCCCCTTGCCTGTTGGTTCTGTAGGGGCGTGGGCTTGCCCCGCCCTTGTCGGCCAAATTTTGCTTTTTGGGCGGGGCAAGCCCACGCCCCTACAGATAAGATGATCAACGGCGGGCGGGGCAAGCCCACGCCCCTACTCACAATCGATGCATACGCCGATGGCCCTGGTCACGGGGCGCGAGTCGCCTCCGGCCCAGGGCGGAATGATGGCCGAGAAGCCGCCCGCTTTGCCGCCTGCCGTCACGATCAACAGCTCGTCCAGCGTCGCGAGATAGCGCACCGGTGTCTCCGCGTCCTGCGGTACGATGGCGCTATCGGGCAGCCCGTTCAGGCGCTTATATTCCGCCAGCGAGCGCGCCGCTCGCTCAGAGACCGCCGCGCGTATTTGCTGCTTCGTCCAGCCCTCTTTTTTGAAAATGGTTACATGCTCCGGGCAGAGGATCAATATCCAGCCGCCGCCCCGATACAGCGATCCCATCATGGTGTTGACTATCGCGCCGACTAGCCGCTCGCCCGTGCCGCCCGCCTGGTTGTTGACGTAGTGCGGAGCCTCGCCGGCAAACACAGTGACGGAACTCACGTCAGGCGGGATGCCGCGATCGTGGCTCAAGGGTTCCCAGGGGTTGTTTTCCTCGTCTTCGGCGATGCAATAGCTATATTTCCCTGGATGGCCCAGGCAGGCTTTATCCAGCACGCCGGGAATGGAGCCGCCGACGTTCATCAAGATCAGGCGGATGGCGCGGCCAATAGTGGCGTTGGCGCGCACGCCCGGCCCGAAGCAATTGACGCCGCCGTTGATGTTGAGTTGCTGAGCCGCCGGGCCGTTGACGATCAGGAGCGGGGCTGTGCCGCCTGTTGTAGCTGTGATGCCGTGCAGGTTGAACTCTTCCTGGCACAGCGCCTCGATTGCCGCGATGATCACCGGCATGTAATTGGGCAGGCAGCCCGCCATTACCGCGTTGATCGCTACTTTCTCCGCCGTGATAACGCGATTGCGCGCTGGAATCATGCCCAGGATGTCGCCGGGAAATTTGTTGCCAAATTCCAGAAACTCGCTCACTCTCTCCGGCGTCGGCGGAATGACCGGCAGGCCGTCAGTCCACCCTTGCTGGTAGAAATACTCCATTGCCGCCAGCGGATCGCCGAGTTCGATGCGCCGCGCGGTCAGCGTTGACGCGAAATCATGCATAATCGTTCCTTTCTGTTGCTTGCTGCAAGGTCTCTTCCACCAGCCAGAAGGCGTCTGACTTTGAATGTACCGTGCCGTCAGTTTGCGCTTCGGCGATGGCGTCCAGCAGGCGGCCAATGATCGGCCCAGGACTCAGGTTGTAACGGTGCATTAATTCTTCCGCGCTCACCAGTTTCGGCGGCAGGATGCGCTCGCGGTGGCGGATATATTGCGTGAGCAGCAAGCAGACCGTGGTGACATGGCGCTGCCACGAATCGGTGAGCGGCTGCGGCCCGCGCGTCGCCAGGTGATCGGCGAGCGAGAGCAGCGCGACGGCGATGCCTGCCGGGCCAAGATCGACGAAATAGCGGCGGATCGCGCGCGGCGTCACTTTCTCTAACTGCGCCAGTTGGCCGGGGCGCATATGATGATCTGCCACCTGCTGCACGAGGCGGCTATCCTGCGCGCTGGCTTTCAAACGGCGCATAATCTGTACCACGCGCAGCGCGCCCGCCTGCGGGTGGCCGTAGAAATGCACGCTGTCGTTCTCGTCGGTTGTAAACGTCACGGGTTTGCCGATATCGTGCAGCAGCGCGGCCAGTTTCATACGCGGCGCGGTCAGCGCGGCGAACTGGAAAATCTCTTGCGCTTGCGCCTCTATCACCAGTTGCCGGATTGCGCGCAGGTCGCATTCTCCCGCGATCTCCCACGGCGACTGTGCGATCAGCGCTGGTTCCTCTTGCAGCAACTGAGCCAGTTGCTCTAAGCGATCGACCGTTTCAATCGAATGTTCCAGCACATCCCAATAGTGCGGCTCTGGCTGCGGCATGCCACGCGCGGGAATGAACTCCGGTAGCAGAGCCGTCAGCAGGCCGTGGGTGTCGAGAAAGCGCAGTTGCCGGGCTGCCCCATCCGGCGCGAGGATGGCGTACAGTTCGTCGTGAACGCGTTCCGGCGCGACCTCCGGCAGCAACAGCGCGTCACGCACCATCAAGCCTTCCGTCCAGGAATCGATCTCTAACTGATAACGCGCCGCCAGCCGCACCGCTCGCAGTAGACGCAGCGGATCGCGCTGAAACACATCGCCAGCGACGGCGCGCAGCCGTCGCGCCAGGATATCCGCCACGCCGCGCGTCGGGTCGATCAAAGGCAAGAGCGCACCGCGCCGGTAGCCTTTGCTTTTTGCTGTTTCAAACCCGAAACCGCCCAGTTCGATATAGCGCATGATCGCATCCAGGGGAGCGGCAATCGCGTTGACCGTAAAGTCGCGCAGGCGCAGATCGTCTTCCAGCGATTGCCCTTTGAAGGGCGCGATATCCAGGATTACCTCGTCGCCGCTCTCTGGCGCGGCGGGGAAGACGACGCGGCTGGCTTTCTCGTGCATTCGCGCGTAATAGCCGCCCAGCGTGTCAGCCAGACGCCGCGCCAGCAGCGCGGCGTCGCTGTGAACGGCAATATCCCAATCGGCGCACGGCTCGCCGAGCAGAATATTACGCAGCGAGCCGCCCACCAGGTAAGCCTGCTGGCGCTGCTCGCTCAGATAGTGCGCGGTTTGTTGCAAAAGCTGTAAAGCGCGATTGTTCAAGCGATTCCTGTATTACCCATTGACAATACTGCTAATCACATCCTCGTTTCTATGATACCATACCGTGTCTGGGTAGTACGGGGGATGCGCGGGATTGCGCAGGGGTCAATTTATCGCGTCTTTTGCCGGATCATTCGCTTTTTTTGCGTTCTAAGGCGACGACAGGTATCTTGCGAGTGGTCTTCTTCTGATAATCAGCGAACTGGGGATACAATTCCGCTTGTTTGGCATACAGCCGATCGCGTTCCTCACCGGTGAGCGGAGTGGCGATAGCCTGATAGGTCTCGGAGCCGACCTCGACGGTGACTTCAGGGTGGGCTAGCAGATTGTGGTACCAGTCAGGGCTGGTAGGCGCTCCAGCTTTGGATGCGAAGACGAGCAGACGGTCGCCATCGCGAAGGTACATTGTGGGAGTCGTATGGCGTTGGCCGCTTTTGGCGCCGATAGTTGTGAGCAGAAGTAGGGGTCTGCCTTCCCACATTCCACCGACCTTCCCTCCGTTTGCGCGGAACTCTTCGACGGTCTGACGATTCCAATTGTTTCGATCAAGCATCATTACTCCTTGTATTGTCAATGCCAAGATGGTTGGCAATACTTCCATGCTACTATTGGCGATATTGCTATTCACATCCTCTCTTCTATGATACCATACCGTGTCTGGGTAATAGGGGATCGTTTCGTTTCGCATCTGAAAGCACTATAATGATGAATACTGCTATGCTGAATGGCAAAGAGGTTGTTGAGAATGTCGCAAGTGTTTGATTCACTTACCTATCGCAGCCAATTGTACCGCCTGCGGCAATTGGCACGATCGGTATTATCCTACTACCATCTCCAGGATGCGCAACTTGTGCTATTGCAATACGAAGATAACGCCGTCTATTGCGTCACAGCACGCTCAGGCAAACAGTTTGTCCTGCGCGTCAGCGCAGCCGAGGGATATGGGGCAGCAGAACAAAACTCCGAGGCGCTATGGCTAACATCGCTTCGACAACAAACCGATCTATACGTTCCCGAACCGGTGATAACCACAGATGGCAGGCTGGTTGTGACAATGCACATGGACGGTATTCCTGAGCCGCGCCACTGTGTTCTCTTTCGCTGGCTTCCCGGCAAACCGCCGAAGTCAGGAATATCACTCGCGGTAATGGAGCGCGTCGGCGCGTTCACCGCCCGCTTGCACAATCACGCCGCGCAATTTGTGCCGCCTCCCGGCTTCGTTCGCCAGCGTTGGAACTGGAGTCACTTCTCTGCTGTCTCATCAATCCTCGACCCTGACTCCGTAGGGGCGTGGGCTTGCCCCGCCCTTGTGAACATTGATATCTGGAATTTGGGCGGGGCAAGCCCACGCCCCTACGGTAATCTCCCGCAAGACTGGGGAACAGACGCGCAGGCTTTATTAAGTGCCGTTGGGCAACAAGCGCGTGAAACACTGACAGAGATCGGTATGGATGAATCAGCCTGGGGACTCATTCACGCCGACCTGCACCGCGACAATATCTTGATCAAGCGCGGCCAGGTCGGCGTCATCGACTTTGACGACTGCGGTTGGGGCTATTATCTATTCGATGTCGCTTCCGTGCTGGACTCTTTCTCCCGCCGCGTCGCGACCGACACGCGCCATTACCACCTCTTGAAACAAGCCTACCTGACCGGCTATGACCGTATACGCCCCCTTCCCGCTAACGTCGGCAACTATCTCCGCACCTTCAAGGCGCTACGCGACCTGGTCACGCTCAATTTCATTCTGCGCTCGCATAACGCCAGGGTGCAGGAATGGGGGCCAGTGCGTATCACGGCGATCATGCGCTGTTTGCAGGCGTATGTGGATGGTGACGAGGATGCGCGGGTGGGAATATGACTGGTATAATAGAGGAACATGAGATGAAGTGAGGAGGCTCTGGTTCGATGAAGCAGAACAAATATGACGATCCTGCATTCTTCGCTAATTACAGTCAGATGGCGCGCTCTATCGGTGGGCTGGATGCTGCCGGGGAATGGCCTGCCTTCCGCGCGCTGCTCCCTGATCTCTACGATAAAACTGTGCTTGATCTTGGCTGCGGCTTTGGTTGGCACTGCCGCTATGCCCGCGAACAGCAGGCCCGCTCAGTGGTGGGAGTGGACCTCTCAGAGAAGATGATTGAGCGTGCCAGAGAGCAAACCAACGACGCCGCCATCGAGTATCGTCGGCTTGCAATTGAAGACATCGACTTTGCCGCAGGAGCATTCGACGTGGTACTCAGTTCACTGGCGCTTCATTATGTCGAGCGCTTCGACCTCGTCTGCTGGAAAGTGCATCACTACCTTAAACCGGGAGGCGCTTTTGTCTTCTCGGTTGAACATCCCATCTTCACGGCACTCGCTGCGCAAGACTGGTATTATGGTGAGCATGGAGAGCGATTACATTGGCCGGTCGATCATTATCAGGAAGAAAGCTCTCGTCAGGCCAGATTTCTGGATCAGGATGTGGTCAAATATCACCGCACCATAGCCACCTATGTGAATACGTTAATCGACACCGGTTTCACCATGACGAAGCTTTCTGAACCGCAACCAACACAAGAATTGCTGGACACGCATCCAGAATGGCAGGATGAAACGCGCCGCCCCATGTTTCTCTTGATCGCCGCGGTCAAACGTGAGAAAATAGAACGGCCAGAGAGGAAGAGATAATGTTATACCAAATCTGGTAGAATGGTGTAGCCGCGGCATTTATGACGCGCGAATCGGCACAGGCGCAATCAATTGCGCGGCTACACCATTCCATCAGATTTAATATTAAACGAAAAGGAGCATATCATGAAATTTATCAATGTGCGGCTGCTGGTCAGCGATATAGCGGCGTCAATCAGCTTCTGGCGTGATATCATGAAGCTACATATGACCTATAGTGACGAGGCCATGGGGTACGCCTACTTTGAAACGGACAGCGCCGGAGTAGAACTCATGACGCGCGAGGGATTTGCCGCCGCGCTTGGAAAGGCCGCATCCACAGCGACGCCAGAGGGACATCCGGCAGTCCTCGTGTTCCGCGTAGATGACGTGGACGCCGCCTATGCCGATTTCGTCGAGCGCGGCGCAACGGCGGTCGCCGGGCCGCAAGATCGACCAGCATGGGGCGTGCGTTCGGCCCAACTGAGCGATCCCGATGGCTATCTGGTTGAGATCTATACTCAGCTTCCTGGAGCGGGATCATGACAAATCAAAACGACTACAACCGCCAACTGATCGAAGAGTTCCGCTTAAATAGGAGCAAAGCCGGTGAGCGATTCGCGGGCAGGCCCCTGCTCCTGCTCACGACCACGGGCGCCCGCAGCGGCCAACTCCGCACGACGCCAATGATGTACGTCCCCGATGGCGACCGCTTGCTTGTCATCGCCTCCAACGTTGGCGCGCCCATTCACCCTGACTGGTATCGCAATCTGCTAGCTCACCCCCAAGTCACCGTCGAAGTCGGAACCGAGACCTTCGCCGCCACCGCCATCGTCACAGAAGGCGCGGAGCGGCAGCAACTGTGGGACAGAATTGTGGAACAGTACCCTTTCTTCGCTGAGCATCAGGCGAAGGTGAGCCGGCAGATTCCGGTGATCGCGCTGGTGCCGGAGGGTGGGGTGAAGAATAGTTGATCATATATACGGCAAGCTTCACATACTTCGATGAAGCGAACGACTATAGTAGGAGAGTATAACAATAGGATGTGTCATACCATCTCATATTGTTCGATCGCGTTCCTTTGTGCTTGACAGCATCCTATTTTGTGATATAGTTATACAAGTTATAGAGGGTGGACGTTCCACTCTGTTACAAAATCGACCTGACAGATAAGGTCGAGAAGGAGTTTATGTATGATAAAACTGAAAAGATGGTCGAACCCTGAACGCACGGCTTCTGATAGCTCACCACAGATAGAGCTAGACAGCCATTTCGACCTCGTTCCCCACACAAGCTACAGGAAAGTTAGTTTCCAGCTTGAAGAAAAAGTGAGTTGGCAAAATCATGTCAACTCACTCCCCACAGAGTTCTCCAGTTTACCAAGGCAGGAAAAGGTCTCAAGATTCAACAAAATTCCTTGGATTCCGTTGCTTCTACTCTTTGCTGTGGTGATTCTGGGGGTGCTACTCCGTGATAGTTGGATAGTCCACCAGGCTGTTTCAGTTATAATTAAGTTCCTCGGTTCTTAATTATGCCGCAGTTCACTGAACGATAGAAAGGAGCGAGTTACCTCCTTGGCAGTATGCTGGTGCCGGTATGCTGCCCTTTCCACAATAAGTCTGGGTAAAAGAAGAAGCGTCGGTCATGTGGCCGACGCACAGCTTCTGATAGCTCACCAAGTGAGTCCATGTTTCAATCCCGAACGGGAGCTATGATGAAATTTATCATCTGTTACTATCATAGCATAGAAAAGTCAAAAAAGCAACATCTTTGTCTGCTTGCTGGAATGACAATTATCTATTGCCGAGTTCAGTACAGATGTCTTACAGTTTTCCCGTCCGTGGATTGTTAGAATCAGGCTCTATAAACAGAGTAGTACAAAAGGGTCATAAATCGAGGAAATATCTTTTCTTTATGGTCTTTATGCCGTACACTAACACAGGATGTAAAAGGTCAGAAACTATTGAATGATGATAGAAGGGCAATATGGCAACAGACCGCTTGCAACTTCAATTGACCACGCTCACGCCTCTCTGGACCGGCGGCGTAAATGGCAAGTCCGACAGGCTTCATGTGACTGGCATCATGGGCAGCTTGCGCTGGTGGTATGAGGTATTTGTGCGCAGCGTCGGGGGAACTGCCTGCGATCCAACAAAGCATTCGTGTATCTTTGACAAATCCAGTGATAGTTTATGTGATGTCTGCCGAGTATTTGGCGCGACAGGTTGGTCGCGGCGGTTCAAGCTCGTCTTAGGCGAGACCAGCCTACAACAGAAGAAACCACCTGCTAGTAGTTCTGGTAGAGAAGGCAACCTTGTATTCAATCTATCATCAGACCATCCTTCTTCTCTTTCTCAGGGACACAAGTGGTATCTTCCTGGTGAGCCTTTATACGGTCAGACACAATTAACTGTTATTCCTACTGCTCCTCCCGACAAATCTAATAACTATTTTGGCCCAAACATTATTGGCTCATTGATCCAATTCGTAGCCGACAGGGCAAGCCTGGGCGCAAAGCCTCAAATGGGGATGGGAGTGGTACGCCTTGCAAGCCGCCAGAGTTTGTCGCCCCTTCTTGATCATTTAAAGCAGATCGATGCCAGCCATAAGAATAAAAAAGATGGAGATGGGAAGTTGCCATGTCTGCAAAATATGTTCTTTGCCACGATACACGTAAAATCGGCTACAGAATCAGATACTTTCGATCTCAAATATGATCTACGTGGTATGTTCCGCGATCTAAAGCGAGATGATCCACGCTATAGTGATGAGATGCGGCATACGATTATGGGCTATGTCAACAGATCAGATCGTAGAGGGGCCAAGATTATGATGTCATATCCCTACGACGACGGTATGGTACGCCTGTGGGGCTGGATACCGAAAGGGTCTCAATCAGCGCCGACACGCGAGAATATACTCGGCGAGATTTACCATTTTCTGGATGAGACATATCAAGACGACTTCTCTTTCTGGCTTGACTATGATCCCAAAAAAGACGATACAATACTGAGCTACCTTGAGAAGTCTGTGCTAAAGGGAGCAGAGTGATGCGCGATTATATTAGCCACGAAGTACAAGAAATCTCAAAGCTTCTGGATGATCTGGAACGCCAGGAAAGAATCGTCAGAGAATCCCGTGGCCCAGAAAATAGAACGAAGCGCAACGAAGCGGAGCAGAAAACGAGGAGCATCAGGGAGCAATTACTGACAGCAGTTCCGCCTGCCGCGACGTATGAATTTCTCGATGCCACAAAAAGAGCCGATGCCATCAGTTTACGTACCACATGGCAAGAGAAAAATCGCCGCGTGGATTGCTTGCAACCGTTGCTCAAGAACTGGAAAGAAGCGAGAAGCTACTTGAATACGTTTGCTGCTCCAACTATCGATCTATCCATACTTCCCGCCTACTCGTTTGCCATTCAACTGACATTCAGGCTGGCCCAGCCCTACATCTCGCGCGATGAGCAGAGTTTCTACATCATCGATAATCCCGTTCGTAAAGATAAGCTATTCGGCTTGCCTTATGTTGCCTCGACTTCATGGAAGGGCAGTTTGCGATCCGCGCTCTGGCATTCAGAGCATAAAGATAACGACGAAGCAATACGTCGCCTTTTCGGCAACGAAAAGAACGTTGAAGAGGATGCTAAATTTCATGCTGGCCGCCTGCAATTTTTCCCAACGTTCTTTACCATGAAAAGCCTGGAGGTCATCAATCCGCAAGATCGCGAACATCGTGCCGGTACAGATCCCATCGCTTTTGAAAGTGTACCGGAAGGCAGCGAAGGCACTTTTACCCTGCTCTACGTGCCTTTCGACCGTGTTGGCGCTGATGAAAAAGAAACTCGCAAACAGGTAGGCCAAGATTTGGGATTAGTCGCTCAGGGGATACAGGCTATGTTCACAATATATGGTTTCGGTGCGAAGACGAGCAGCGGGTTTGGGCTGGCAAGGGAGAGTGTGAAGGGAACACTGAATATGCGAACAGAGAACCGATCTGAGCAATTTGGTAGTTTCGGACAGTTAACAACGACTGTGGAGCAATTAAATGCTATATTGATGAAGGAATGAAGGGGATTATAAGTTGAAAAGCTTGAAGAATTTAGCCGATCTTAAAGATGAGTTGTTAAAGGCTGAGATAGCAGCTTGGCTGCATGATTGTAAAAAATGCACTGATGAGCATGTTTTATCAAATGCTAGAGGTGGAAGTGGAGAAGGAAGCAGCTCTAAGGCGAATGCCTTTTTAGCTTTGTTGCCTCTCTGGAAAATTTCTCTCTTGGAGGAAGAGATGACCTTACAAGAACTTATCGAAAGAAGAGAAACGAGCAAGTGGCTGGTAAGTGCTTTGGAAGAGTGCCATAGGGCTGCACATACTGAAAAAGAACTAGTTCTATTCTTATTTAAACAAACTGCAAATAATGTTTATAAGAGTACCGCATTTGGATATGAAGATGAAAAGCTGGCAGGGTTGAATGAGTTGCTAGATGAGCTATCAAAATATATACAATCTTTTGGCAACTTGATTCCGAACCGTAATGATATTGAACAGAAAATAGAAGAAACATTCAGCCATGCGTGCGGCGATACTCGTCAACCTATAAACGATGTCACTCTTTGGGATTGGTCTCGCATAGTTGCGGCCTTATATAAGGCTTCCTTAGCTGAGGCTGTGCTGAAAGGGCAAAAGAATCCTGAACCAACCAAGTGGCGGCTTTTTAGCGTTCGCCTGGATGGTTTAGAGTTTTTTGGCAAAGGCAGCCGTCTTCCCGACCTACTTGCTCGTCAGAAGCTGATCGGCGATGGCTTAAACAAGATACGCTCGCTCCTTGAAGAGACATATCCTTTAGGTACAGAAATCTATCGTGATGAAAATGGTAGCGTTTTCATTGTTCCAGATTTAGATATACGTGAGCTGAAAAATGAAAGCGAGGAAAATCTTTTGGATCTTATTCAACAAGCTTTCAGTAAGGGAACGCTTAGAGATGATCCATTTTTGAAGTTGCGTAGTGAAATCTTGCCATTTGACAAAGTTGACGAAGATAGTTGGGAGTGGACAAATCCGTATATATCAGTTAAAACTCCTCAGCAGATAATGGATCAGCATAACAAGCCAATGCCAATTGTTGCTCATATTGACAGAGAAGGCTCTCGGTTGGCAGATCCATCCATTGTTGATAGTTGGTGGCAACATCATCGTGCAGACATTTGTACCGTTTGCCAATTGAGACCGCAAGGAAATATTGAGCGTAAAGTTTGTGCCATTTGTGAACAACGGCGTAAAGGTCGTGCTACAGATTGGTTTGATGAATTGTACAAAACCATTTGGATCGATGAGGTGGCGGACATACATGGAAGAGTGGCGCTTATAGTAGGAGATTTTGATTTAAAACAGTGGCTTGTCGGAGAATTTTTATTCTATCCGCAAAAACATTGGGATGAGAAGAACCCTACGAGTGAAAATCCGCCACAATTTAGACAAGGCGCGATACGAGTTAAAGATTTGGATAATCAGCCAGTGAATGAAGTACAATTTCCAAACAGAAAATATACACGACAGGATAAAACAGGACTTTTAGTTACTGACCAACATGATCATTCATTGGCGTTTACGCCTCCTACTCAGTTTAGGTCTAAAGTCCTTCACATCAATGATCCGAATATCAATGTGATCGTCAGAGATGTCTCTTTATCACCAAAAGGACACTATCAAATCGTGTTAGAGAGCAAACCTCCTGAATTAGTTCCCGGAAGAGCTTATTCAATTCAAGAACAAGAATTTTATCTTTCTAATGACGGTTCATACATTGAGACGGCTAGCGATGGTGCTAAGGAACTAATAAAAGACAAGCTTCTCCACTTTCGGAGTTTCAAAGTAGAGAAATCTTACATATTGCCTATCTTGGAACCCCCTCCAGCCCAGATGGTAGAAGCACAAGCACCGACGCGTATGTATCGCATATGGGAAACCACACATGCATTCTGGGAAAGTGTAGTATCAGACTTCGAGAAACCTGCTCTTGTTAGCAAGGTTCCTGGTCGGCTGCAAATCGAGGGAACTTTCATACCAGTAGCTGGCGCGGGTTCGCTAGGAGTTTCGCACACCTACGAACTCAAATTGGGAAATACCAATCTCAGTATAGTTTGCAAGAGTCCACAAATATATCTCACAGTTGATAACCTGCGCCGAACAGCGAAGCTCCTGGGATTGTCGGAAGAGAAATACAAAGATGCAACCGAAGAAGTGAAGTATCGAGAAGCCACAAAGTACTTGCAGGAACTCCTTAAAAACGGTCAGTTCGATGTTGAAGAGCCGACAGGCTATGGCAGTCCTAATAAACCGCTCGGCAAGCTAAATATTACAAAAGCAGATTTTCATGATACAGCTTATACTCCAGCGATATCGATTTTGACCGAACCTCGTACTTTCATGGCTCTCGTACCGGCTGATAAAGCATTGCAGGTCGCTAAAGCCATCAAAGATAGATACGAAAATGAGATGGGCAAGGTGCGTAATCGGCTACCATTGACCGTTGGTGTTGTCTTTGCAGGCCGGAGAACGCCGCTTCCTGCTATCCTTGATGCCGGTCGCAGGATATTGAAGCAACCAACTGAAACTGCTCCCTGGCAAGTCAAGAAAGTTAATCTAGGTTCGTATCCTGAAAAAGTCTTGCTAACATTAGGTCAGGAACAGGATGAGAGTCCGACCCTCATCTTAGATATTCCAGCGATTATGGGCGACGGGATCACAGAGGATGTCTGGTATCCTTACTGGCGTCTTGAACGGGAGACGCAGAATCCAGTGAAGCGAGAAAGGCTATTCAAAGGCATAGATGGGAAGGACTGGGTTCACATCAGCGATCTCCAGGAAGGCGACACTGTTTCCTTCATGCCCTCGCGCCTCGATTTCGAGTTTCTTGATACCGCTTCTCGCCGCTTTGAAGTGAGCTACAACGATAAGGGCAAGCGGCGCGGCTCGGTTCATCCTGCGCGTCCTTATTACCTGGAGCAGCTTGGTGAGTTTGAGGAACTATGGGCGACACTCAAGGAAGGGCTGGCTACTTCACAGATTGACAATCTTGTGGGCTTGATTGAGACGAAGCGCGTAGAATGGCTAAAATATCAAGATCGGGACAAGTCGGATTTTAAGGAGGCTTTAGAGACTTTTGAGAAGGTAGTAGAGGAAATCATACGTAATGCCGAATGGAAAAAGGATTATTTGACCGAGACTCGCTTTAATTCACTGCTTCCAGCCGCTGTCAGCGGACTACTGGCGGATGTTTTTGAACTGCATATGACCATTCTCAAGGAAAGAGGGACCGAATGACTACAACTTCTGGTGATCTGGCTACAAAAATGCCTGCGTCGCTTTACACACAGCAGCGTTTTCTTTTCATGACGCTTGATCCTGTTCACATTGGCACTGGCGGCTACCGCCTGGGCAGAGTAGATATGACGATTGCTCGCGAGCCTGGAACGAACTTGCCGAAGATTCCTGGTACGAGTTTGGCAGGTGCGACCAGGAGCTATGCCGCTATGCGTTACAATAAACCAGAGGCGGCAGGACAACATAAGAATTTTAAGGGCGATAGGAAAAAATGTCCAATAATCTATACCTTTGGTACAGCAACCGGTACAGAAGGCGATCAAACGCAATCTAGTGGAATCAATCAGGCAGGAACGGTGAGCATTGGCGATGCGCAAATACTTTTTTTTCCTGTAAACTCTATGATCGGACCGGTTTGGGTGAGTACGGTTGATACAGTCAAAGAAGCCTGGGGAAAGAATTGCTTGACGTTGCCATCAAAGCCAACAAATGAAGAAGTGGTAACAAGCGCTGACTGGGATAAGGAACTCAATCTGGGTTGGCTGATGTTTAAAGCGAAAAAGGAGCTACAGATCAATCCGCATGGGTGGGAGTCGGAAGGCGAAGATTCGGCTATTCTCTGGTCAGCTATCAAAGATCGTATTGTGCTTGTAACGGACAGGCTCTTCTCACAAATTGTAAACAGCAATCTAGAAGTACGTACCTCGGTAAGCATCGATCCTAAGACAGGAGCAGCCGCACAAGGGGCATTGTTCACGTATGAGGCTATTCCTCGTGCTACATGGCTCTGGTGTGATGTTGTTGAGGATGATTACCGGAAAAATGGTGCTGATAGCTATCCTTTCCCTGTTACCAGACAGTATAACAGTCAAAGCGGTGTAGAGAATAAGGGTGAAGAATTCCCAGAAGGAAAGGAATGGAATCGACCACTTGATGTAGTAAAGGCGGGTATGGGGTTAATCAAGTATCTCGGCGTTGGCGGTATGGGTACGCGCGGCTTCGGCAGGATGAGCTGCATTACGGATTGGGATGTCAATGATGGAGGTGTGCAGTGAAAGACCTTGATCTACTCGCCGCGCAGACCGGACAGGAAATCATCGCGCAAACCGAAAGCCGGAGCGCAAATGATGTTGAAAACTTGATCACAAAATCCCTGGGTGTTTTACAGGAGAACGGTGTATACGCCGCTTTGCTGTATCTCTATTCACGAAGTAATACTACAGAAAAGCCTATTGCGGTACCGACGCGAAAGAATTTACTTGCTTTGCTTCGTAAATTGGATCTATCTGCTCCTGAAGGAAATGATGCGACGGTTGCGTTGAAATTCTTGACCGACGACATTTGTAGCAATCTCGACAGGTTGTTATTGGTGAAACAATTGTGGGAACAAACACTGATCTACACCCGCTATGGTGCGAAGGCACGTAGTGCAGCAGAGGGGTAGAGCTATGGCCTGGACAGCATATCAAGTCACCTTCCGGCTGCTTTCTCCGATGCATATTGGCTGGCGCAAGCTGGGAAACTTGCAGCAGACGCGCCCGTATGTTACTGGGCGCGTTCTATGGGGCGCGCTGACTGCCAGACTGACACGCGAGTCTAGAGGGAATGATTACAAAGGATTCGGCGAACAAGTCGATCAGCAATTGGCCTTTACCTACTTTTATCCTTCCACCGCTAAGGATTCCATTGAAGATTCTCTTTGGCCCTGGCCTGATAAGAAATGGGATGAGTTTGCGTGGAAATTTATGGGCAGTTATGCCAGTACCTCTCTTGCAAATGGACGCAACGCGGAAGATGGCAGCTTGCATGAAACTGAGTTTATCGCACCGCACACACGCGGAGATAACCCGCAGCAGGTCTATCTAGTTGGCTATATTTTTGAAAGACAGGGTGAAGAATTACCCTGGAAAGAAAACCTCGATAAACTGCAATTCGGCGGAGAGCGCGGTTATGGTTGGGGGCGAATTGAACCAGTGACAAGAAAGCCTGAGAAAGTAAAAGACGGAAAATGCTTCGATTATGATCTGGATTGTGATCACGATAGACCCTGGCTGATAGCTTCTCCAGAGAATAAGTGGTTATTAGCTCATACAGTTGCTATCGATGAACCAGATAGTCAAAGGGGCGCTATTGAGCCGTTAATGGGTCGTGAAACGGGGGAAAATACAGGTTTTGGGAATAAGTTTTCTAAACCGCAAATATGTTGGATTCCTGGCGGCAAAGTTAATCAAAAAGAGAAATTTCAAATTGGTAAGGAAGAGAAATTTCAAATTGGCGAGAAAGGGATATGGAAGCCCTTGTAGTGAAAAAACCTGACAGGCTGGCCGCGTACCGGATGAGATCACCTTTGGGGGCAGCGCGAGCCTGTCAGGTTTCCTCCGGTTAGAGGCGCTGCAAGTGGTAGGAGATGGTGAGGATGCCGCCGGGCAGGACGCGCTGGCTGAAATGCTGGTACATTGCCGTGATGAACGGGAGCAGGTCTGGCGTCGGCTCTGGCAGACCGTCTCCTTCAAACAGGTGGTCTGCGCGGAAACGCAGCGTTTTTTCAATCTCGCGTTCGGCAAGGTCGTGATGCATGGTGATGATTAACGTGTCGCCGGGCTGAAGTGTTCGGGAAACCTCTTGCTGGAAGATCGTCGCCAGGAGGAGGGAAAA
>Ga0102924_1003159_pt1 | contig 17425 bp, 16 predicted proteins | sample PaiPotPPM11metaG_FD_80116 | JGI IMG/M metagenome (GOLD analysis project Ga0102924, IMG submission 80116) | Iron sulfur acid spring bacterial and archeal communities from Banff, Canada, to study Microbial Dark Matter (Phase II) - Paint Pots PPM... ...
GGTCGTGGCTGACCGCGGCCAGCAGCGCGGTGCGCATCCGGTCGGCGGCGGCGATCGGGCGGGCTGCCTCGGCCGCGGCGGCCAGCCGCTCCTGCTCCAGCGCGGTGGCCGCGTAGGCGGCGAACGCGCCCAGCACCCGGCGGTCGGTGGCCGCCAGCGGGCGGCCGCGCAGCGCCAGCACCAGCCGGTCGGTCACCGGCACCTCGGCGTCGGCGCTCTCCGGCGACAGCAGCGGCGGCTCACCCGCGGTGGCCACCGGAACCCAGCGGCGGGTCGTGGCCCGGCGGTCGGCGGGCTCGTCGGGGCCGCGCTCCAGCAGCGTCACCGACTCCATGCCGAACGCCTCCCGGACCCGGCTCAGCACCGCGGCCAGGGCCTGCTGGCCGCGCAGCACGCTGCCCGCGGTGGTGACCAGCAATTCGGACTCGGCGCTGGCCCGCGCGGCCTGTTTCGAGCGCCGGGCCGCGTTGTCCACCACCGAGCTGACCACGATGGCCACGGCCACGAAGATGATCAGGGCCAGCACGTTGTTGGCCTCGGAGATGGTGAACAGGTGGATGGGCGGCGTGAAGTAATAGTTCAGCAGCACCGACCCCACCAGCGCGGCCACCACGGCGGGCAGGAACCCGCCGACCAGCGCCACGGCGATCACCGCGACCAGGAACAGCAGCACGTCGCTGGTCAGGTTGATCTGATGGCGCAGCGCGGCCAGGCACAGCGTGAGCAGCGGGGCCAGCGCCACGGCCAGCACGTAGCCGGCCAGCTTGCGGCGCAGCGGCAGGCCGCCCTGGCTGCGCGGCAGGCCCCGGCCGCGGCCCATCTCGCTGTGGGTCACGATATGCACGTCGATGTCGCCCGAGTCCCGGATCGTGCGCATGCTCACGCCGGGCCCGGTCAGCAGCGCCGACAGCCACTTGCGCCGGCTGGCCCCCAGCACCAGCTGGGTGGCGTTCTCGGCCCTGGCGAAGGTCAGCAGCGCCTCGGGCACGTTCTCGCCCACCACCTGGTGGTAGGTGCCGCCCAGGGCCTCGGCCAGCCGGCGCTGGGAGGCCAGCGCGGCCGGGTCGGCCCCGGTCAGGCCGTCGGAGCGGGTCACGTGCACGGCCAGCAGGTCGCCGCCGGTGGACCGGGCCGCGATCCGGGCCGCCCGCCGGATCAGCGTCTCGCCCTCCGGGCCGCCGGTCAGCGCGACGACCACCCGCTCGCGTGCCTCCCAGGTGCCGTGGATGTCGTGCGCCGCGCGGTAGCGCTGCAGGCCCTCGTCCACCTTGTCGGCCAGCCAGAGCAGGGCCAGCTCGCGCAGCGCGGACAGGTTGCCGACCCGGAAGTAGTGGGTCAGCGCGGCGTCGATCTTCTCCGGCTTGTAGATGTTGCCGTGGGCCATCCGGCGGCGCAGCGCCTCCGGGGTCATGTCGACCAGCTCGACCTGGTCGGCCGCCCGGACCACCGCGTCGGGCACGGTCTCCCGCTGCGGCACCCCGGTGATCTTCTGGACCACGTCGTTGAGCGACTCGAGGTGCTGGATGTTGACGTTGGAGATCACGTCGATGCCGGCCGCCAGCAGCTGTTCCACGTCCTGCCAGCGCTTCTCGTTGGCGCTGCCGGGCACGTTGGTGTGGGCGAACTCGTCCACCAGCGCCACCTCGGGCCGCCGGGCCAGCACCGCGCCCAGGTCCAGCTCCTCGAACGTGCTGCCGCGGTAGGCCAGCTTGGCCCGCGGGATGACCTCCAGGTCGCCGATCTGGGCCTCGGTGTGCGGCCGGCCGTGGGTCTCCACGAAGGCCACCACCACGTCGGTGCCGCGCTCGGCCCGCCGGTGGCCCTCGTTGAGCATGGCGTAGGTCTTGCCCACCCCGGCCGCCGAGCCGAGGTAGATGCGCAGCTCGCCGCGGGCGCCCGGCGGCTTGCGCCGATCAGTGGCGTAGTCGGTAGTCATCTTCTCCCGATCCGACCATAGGTCACCGAAGTCAGGGCTGGTACCGGTAGCCCATGCCGGGCTCGGTGAGCAGGTGCCGGGGCCGCGGCGGGTCTTCCTCCAGCTTGCGGCGCAGCCGGGCCATGTGGAACCGCAGGTAGTGCGCGTTGTGCTCGAATCCTGGCCCCCACACCTGAGCCAGCAGGCGGCTGCTGGGCACCAGCTGGCCGGGGGCGCGCAGCAGGATCTCCAGCAGCCGCCACTCGGTCGGGGTCAGGTGCACGGGCTCGGCGCCGGCCTCGGGCTGGCCGTCGGCCGCGCCGTCGCCATCGCTGGCCGGCTGGCGCACCACCTTGTGCGCGGCCAGGTCGACCTGCGTGCGGCCGATGGTCACCGCGCTGGCCGGCCGGACCGCTTCCTCCCGGCGCAGCGCGGCCCGCAGCCGGGCCAGTAGCTCGTCCATGGCGAATGGCTTGGTCACGTAGTCATCCGCGCCCGCGTCCAGCGCGACGATCTTGTCCTGAGCGGCCGACCGGCCGGACAGCACGATGACCGGCACGTTGGACCAGGTGCGCAGCTCCCGGATGACCTCGGTGCCATCCCGGTCGGGCAGCCCCAGGTCGAGCAGCACCGCGTCCGGCGGCCAGCGGGCCGCCTGATCCAGTGCCTCCTGGGCGCGAGACGCCGTGTGCACCTCGAAGCCGCGCGCCCGCAGGTCGATGCGCAGCGCGCGGAGCAGCGCGGGCTCGTCCTCCACGATCAGCACCCGGAGATTGCTGGTCGGGTCGGCTGGCGCCGCGGGTGCCTGAGCGGGAACGGCGCGCGCGAGCGCGGACGGACTGGCTGTCCGCCCGCGCTCGCTCATCACCACTGCCTCGCTATGCTCGCCGTGCTCGCCGTCAGACCGGGTACTTCGCATCGAGCGCGATGTTGAGCTTGAGGACGTTGACCGCCGGCTCGCCGAGGATGCCCAGGTCCCGGCCGATCGTGTACTTCCTGACCAGCGCCCGGACCGTGGCCGGGCTGATGTGCCTGGCCGCCGCCACCCGGTCGACCTGGATGGCCGCGTTCTGCGGGGTGATGTCGGGGTCCAGGCCCGAGCCCGAGGCGGTCACCGCGTCGGCCGGGATCTGCGAGATCTTGACGTGGTCAAACGCCGCGATCTGCCGCTGCCGCTGCTTGATGAACTGGATCTCGGCCGGGTTGGTCGGGCCCAGGTTCGACGCGGCCGAGTACAGCGGGTTGCAACCGTAGTTGTCCGGCCCGGTGCCCTTGACGTAGAACTGGCCGTTCTTCTGCTGGGCCAGCGACCAGCCGACGATCGCGAACGACGGGCGGGGCTGGAAATACTGCGGCAGCGGGTTGCCCTTGCCGTCCACGAACTCCTGGCACAGCAGGCTAGAGCCCACCGTGCGGCCCTTGTAGCTGACCAGCGAGCCGTTGGCCTGGTTGTGGAAGGCGCCCTGGGCGATCCCCCAGATGACCACCGGGTAGATGATCCCGGTGATCACGGTGAAGACCAGCAGCGCACGCAGGCCCGCGATGTGCTGCCGGACGAAGCCGGGTAGACGATTCATGGTCAGATCACCGGAATCCTGGAATGAACTGGATGATGAGGTCGATGAGCTTGATGCCGATGAACGGGATGATCAGGCCGCCGAAGCCGTAGATCCACAGGTTCCGGCGCAGCATGGCGCTGGCCGAGTTCGGCTTGTACCGCACCCCGCGCAGGGCCAGCGGGATCAGCGCCACGATGATCAGCGCGTTGAAGATGATCGCCGAGGTGATCGCCGACTGCGGGCTGTGCAGGTGCAGGATGTTGAGCTTGGCCAGGCCGGGGATCACGCCCTCGAACATGGCCGGGATGATCGCGAAGTACTTGGCCACGTCGTTGGTGATGGAGAACGTGGTCAGGGCCCCGCGGGTGATGAGCAGCTGCTTGCCGATCTCCACGATCTCAATGAGCTTCGTGGGGTTGGAGTCCAGGTCCACCATGTTCCCGGCCTCCTTGGCGGCCGAGGTTCCGGTGTTCATGGCCACCCCGACGTCGGCCTGGGCCAGGGCCGGGGCGTCGTTGGTGCCGTCCCCGGTCATGGCGACCAGGTGGCCGCCCTCCTGCTCCTTCTTGATCAGGGCCATCTTGTCCTCGGGCGTGGCCTCGGCGAGGAAGTCGTCCACGCCGGACTCGTCCGCGATGGCCTTGGCCGTGAGCGGGTTGTCGCCGGTGATCATGACGGTCCTGATGCCCATCCGGCGCATCTCGGCGAACCGCTCGGCGATGCCCTCCTTGACGATGTCCTTGAGGTAGATCACGCCCAGGGCGCGAGCCGTGCCGTTGGCCGCCTCGGCCACCACCAGCGGGGTGCCGCCGACGCCCGAGATGCCGTCGACCATGCCGGCCAGCTCGTCGGGCGGGGTGCCGCCGTTGTCGCGGATCCACTGGGACACCGACGCGGCGGCGCCCTTGCGGACCTCCCGTCCGTCGGCCAGGTCGACGCCGCTCATCCGGGTCTGCGCCGTGAACTCCACGAACTCGGCGCCCTGGAGCTCGCCCTCGGCTCGCTCGCGCAGGCCATGCTGCTCCTTGGCCAGGACCACGATGGAGCGGCCCTCCGGCGTGTAGTCGGCCATCGACGAGAGCTGGGCCGCGTCGGCCAGCTCGTCCGCGGACACGCCGTGGACGGGCAGGAACTCGGTGGCCTGCCGGTTGCCGATGGTGATCGTGCCGGTCTTGTCCAGCAGCAGCGTGTTCACGTCGCCGGCCGCCTCGACCGCGCGCCCGGACATGGCCAGCACGTTGCGCTGGACCAGCCGGTCCATGCCCGCGATGCCGATGGCCGACAGCAGCGCCCCGATCGTGGTCGGGATCAGCGCGACCAGCAGCGCGGTCAGGATGACCAGGCTCTGCGGGGCGTGGGAGTAGAACGCCATCGGCTGCAGCGTGATGACGGCCAGCATGAAGATGATCGTCAGCGAGGCGAGCAGGATGTTCAGCGCGATCTCGTTGGGTGTCTTCTGCCGCGACGCCCCCTCGACCAGGGCGATCATCCGGTCGATGAAGGTCTCGCCCGGCTTGGACGTGATCTTCACGACGATCCGGTCGGACAGCACCTTGGTGCCGCCGGTGACCGCCGAGCGGTCGCCGCCGGACTCCCGGATGACCGGGGCCGACTCGCCGGTGATGGCCGACTCGTCGACCGAGGCGATGCCCTCGACCACGTCGCCGTCACCGGGGATGATCTCCCCGGCCTCGACGACCACGTAGTCGCCCAGCGTGAGCTGAGTGCCGGGCACCTCCTCTTCGCGGGTGTCGGCCTGGCCGGGCGACCAGCTGACCAGCCGCCGGGCCACCGTCTCGCGCTTGGTCTTGCGCAGCGTCTCGGCCTGGGCCTTGCCGCGGCCCTCGGCCACCGCCTCGGCCAGGTTGGCGAAGATGACCGTCAGCCACAGCCAGACCACAATGGTCCAGTTGAAGATGGACGGCTTGGTGATCGCGGTGTAGAGGGTCAGCACGGCGCCGACCTCGACCACGAACATGACCGGGTTCTTGATCTGAACCCGCGGGTTGAGCTTCTTGATCGCGTCTGGCAGTGCCTGCCAGAGCATCTTGGGGTCGAGCAGACCCCCTCCGACCCCGCCCTGACCGGCGCGAGCGGACTTGCCGCGCTGGCCGGCCGGGGCGTCCGGCTTAGTTGTCATTGCCATCTCAGTGCAATCCTTCGGCGAACGGCCCCAGGGCCAGTGCGGGGAAGTAGGTCAGGCCGACGAGGACGAGGATCACGCCGACCACCATGCCGACGAACAGCGGCGTCCTGGTGTCGAGCGTGCCCGCGCTCGCGGGCACCGGTTGCTGTCTGGCCAGCGACCCGGCCAGGCCGAGGGCGAAGATCTCGGGCGCGAACCGGCCCAGCAGCATGACGATGCCGCCCAGCGTCTGGTACCAGCCCGCGGCCGTGCCCAGCCCGGCGAAGGCCGAGCCGTTGTTGTTGGCCTCGGAGGCGAACGCGTAGACGATCTCGGATATCCCGTGAGGTCCGGAATTGAAGATCGCGGCCTGGCCCTGATGGGTGCCGATCGACAGCCCGGCCGCGATCAGGATGACCACGGGCAGGGTCAGGAAGTACAGCGCCGCGTACTTCATTTCCACCGGACGGATCTTCTTGCCCAGGTACTCCGGCGTCCGGCCGACCATCAGGCCGGCCACGAACACCGTGACGACGGCCAGGATCAGGATGCCGTACATGCCGGCTCCGATGCCGCCCGGAGCGACTTCGCCCAGCGCGATGTCGAACAGGGCGATGCCGCCGCCGAACGGGGTCAGCGAATCATGGAAGCAGTTGACCGCTCCCGTGGATGTCACGGTCGTGGACGCCGCGAAGACGGAGCATCCGGATGTCCCGAATCTGGTCTCTACGCCCTCGTAGGCGCCGTGGGCCAGGTGCGGGGCGGTGGCGCCGCCGATCGCGGTGTGGGCCTCGAAGAAGCTGATCCCGCCGACCGCCGCGGCCCAGATGATGACCATGACCGCAACCAGGGCGTAGCCCTGCTTGTTGTCGCCGACCATCTTGCCGAACGCACGGGGCGTGGCGAACGGGATGAGCAGCAGCAGGAAGATCTCGAACAGGTCAGTGAACGAGGTTGGGTTCTCGAACGGGTGAGCGGAGTTGGTGTTGAAGAACCCGCCGCCGTTGTTGCCCATGTCCTTGATCGCTTCCATGGAGCCCACCGGGCCGCCAGGAATCGTCTGGTGCGCGCCCGCCAGCGTGTGGACCGTCTGGTAGGCGTGGAAGTTGTCGATGGCGCCGCCCGCGATCAGGACCAGCGCGCCGATGATGGACAGCGGCAGCAGGAGCCGGAACACGGCGCGGGTCACGTCGACCCAGAAGTTGCCCAGCTTGTCGGTCCTGGACCGGGTGAAGCCGCGGATCATCGCGATGGCCACCACCAGGCCGACGGCAGCCGACATGAACTGCTGCACGGTCAGGCCGGTCATCTGGGTCAGGTAGCCCATCGTGGACTCGCCGGCGTAGTTCTGCCAGTTGGTGTTGGTCACGAACGAAGCCGCGGTGTTCCAGGCCGTGGCCTGCGGCACGTTGGGCATGTGTTCACTTAGCAGCAGGAAGTGCTGCAGCCGCTCGAAGCCGTACAGGAACAGCACGCTGACGAAGGAGAAGGCCAGGATGCTGCGCACGTAGGTGCTCCAGCGCTGGTCGGCCTTGGAGTCAATGCCCATCAGCCGGAAGACGAAGCGCTCGGCGCGCCAGTCCTTGTCGGTGGTGAAGATGCGCGCGATGTAGTTGCCGAGCGGCACGTAGCACGCGGCAAGGGCGGCGACTAGCAGCGCGAACTGCAGCCAGCCGGCAGCGGTGCTACTCATCAGAACCTCTCAGGCAGAACAAGAGCCACGAACAGGTACACGGTCAGCAGGAAGCCGCCGATTAGACCGATCCAGTTCTCAGCGCTCAAAGGTCTCAATCCCCCTCACGATGAGCCAGAGCACGCCGAAGACGACGATCGTCAGGGCGACGTAGAACAGGTCCTCCATGAGGTCCTCCTAGTACGAATACGCGTTACCGGCCCAGTAAACGGCTGCTGAGCAGGGCCGATGCCGGCCCTTGCGTGATCCATGCGCGGCGAGTGTGAGTCCTAACACACTCCATGCGCGGCCGCCGGTGGTGCGGATTGTGCCCGTTTGTTCACGCTCAGTAACTCAACCAGGGCGGCCTGGAATGAGGTGGCCGCATCCGGGCCTGCCGGACACAATCGGACGGGATGGGGGCCTGGCGAGATCGGAGAGGACCGCATGGAGATCGGGATTGTCGGAGCCACCGGTCAGGTCGGCGGGGTCATGCGCGCGATCCTGGCCGAGCGGGGCTTTCCAGTGAGCCGGCTGCGGCTGTTCGCGTCGGCGCGCTCGGCGGGCCGGCCCCTGCCCTGGGGGGATGAGCAGGTGGTGGTCGAGGACGCGGCCACCGCTGACTACCGCGGGCTGGACATCGTGCTGTTCTCGGCCGGCAAGTACACCGCCCGCGAGCTGGCGCCGAAGGTCGCCGCGCAGGGCGCGGTGGTGATCGACAACTCCTCCGCCTGGCGCCGCGACCCGGACGTGCCGCTGGTGGTCTCCGAGGTCAACCCGCATGCGCTGGCCCACCGCCCCAGGGGCATCGTGGCCAACCCGAACTGCACGACGATGGCCGCCATGGTCGTGCTCCGGCCGCTGCACTAGGAGGCCGGCCTGCATTCGATGGTCGCGTCCATGTATCAGGCGGTGTCGGGCTCGGGCCTGGCCGGCGTCGCTGAGCTGCACGGGCAGGCGCTCAAGGTGACCGAGGTCGCCGACCGCCTCACCTTCGACGGCTCAGCGGTGGCCTTCCCCGAACCCGAGGTCTACGAGCGCCCGATCGCGTACAACGTGCTGCCGCTGGCCGGGAAGATCGTGGACGACGGCAGCGGCGAGACCGACGAGGAGCAGAAGCTGCGCCACGAGTCGCGCAAGATCCTGGAGATCCCGGACTTGAAGGTGTCGGCGACGTGCGTTCGGGTGCCCGTCTTCACCGGCCACTCCCTGCAGGTCAACGCCAGCTTCGAGCGGCCGGTCGGGGTCGCGCGGGCACGTGAGCTGCTGGCCGGGGCGCCCGGCGTGGCGCTGTCGGAGCTGCCCACCCCGCTGCAGGCAGCCGGCCAGGACCTGTCCTACGTGGGCCGTATCCGGGTGGATGAGACGGTCGAGAACGGGCTGGCGTTCTTCGTGTCCAGCGATAACCTCCGCAAGGGCGCGGCGCTCAACGCGGTAGAGCTGGCCGAGCTGGTGGCGCAGGAGCCGGCCGTGGCCTGAGCCGTGCGTTAGCTGGGGCTGGATGCGTGGGGATCAGTGACGTAGCGGATCGGCAGGCCGCGCACGCCCAGCTCGTCGGCGCGCGACAGCAGGTCGGCCGGGTCGGAGTAGACCCGGTAGGCACCGGCCCGCTCAAGTTCCTCGCGGCCGTAGCCGCCGGACATCAGGCCGATGCCGATGGACTGGGCCCGGCGCGCGGCCAGCAGGTCCCAGACGCTGTCGCCGACCACGTAGGCGTGCTGCGGCTCGACCCCGAGCAGCGCCGCCGCGGCCAGGAACAGGTCCGGGTCGGGCTTGGCGTGACCCACCATGTCCCTGGTCACCATGGGCGTGTCCGCGGGCAGGCCAAGCATCGGCAGGGCCCGCTCGGCGGTCAGCCTGCGGCTGCTTGTGGCGATGGCCCAGCGGACGTTGTTGCTGGTCAGGTCGGCCAGCAGGTCGACCGCGCCGGGCAGCGGGCGGACCGAGTCGGCCAGCTTCAGGTACTCGCTGGCGTGGGCCTGCTGGAGCGAGTCGATGTCTTCCTCGGACAGCCGGACGCCGGTCTCGCGCATCAGCGCCGACACGAACAGCCCGCCGCTCATCCCGATCCGCCGGTGGATCCGCCACACCGACAGGTCGATGCCGGCCTGGGACAGGGCCTCGCGCCAGGCGATGACGTGCTGGTACACGCTGTCGATCAGCGTGCCGTCCAGGTCGAACAGGAACGCCGGCGTGGGTGGCTCGGTATAGCTGGCCAGGCCGCTCATGGCGGTAACTCTAGGGCAGGGTGCCCTTGGCAGGCGGCCCGGCCCGGCGTAGCGTCGGTCGTAGGTGAGCCGGGAAGCCTGGTCGGCGAGGTATCGATAACCGAACTCGCGCGCCAGGAGGCACCGATGACTACCGATAGCTCCGCCGTTGACCTCACCGCCGACAGCACCACCGCGCCCGCCGCGTCGCCCCAGATGGGCGGGCTCTGGCTGCGCACCTCGCCGCCGATGCCGCCCAGCTGGCCCTGGCTCCGCGGCGCGCTGCTGCTGGCCGGCGGCGCCCAGCTGGTCACCATCTCCTACCTGCTGGGCGCGGACCCGCTCCCGGTGAGCTGGTCGTCGCTGCTCCTGGCCATTGCCCCGATACCGCTGGGCGTGGCGGCCGCCTTCGCCCCGGCACCAATCGCCCGGCCCGCCGCGGTGGCCGGCGTCGCGGTCCTGATCGCCGGCATGGCGGGCCAGGCCACCCACGCCGGCCTGCTGTTCCTGCCCGCGCTGCTGGTGCTGGCGGTGGGCGCGTTCATGCTGTGGCGAGAGCCGGCCTGACCGCCGCCTCGGCGCCGCCGGCCGCCGGGGCCAGGAAGGACCGGGCCAGGCCGGCGATCTTCTGGCTGGCGTGCCCGTAGAGCCGGGGTTCACGCCGGTGCCGGTAGCGTCGGGTATGTGCGCGAAGATCTGGCATCACGTATGGCCGTGGTGTCCCTCAACACGCGGGGTGCCGCGCCGATCGGGTCGCGCCTGGCCGGCCGGTATGCGGTGATCGGAGCGGCGCTTGACACCGGGGACGCTGATGTTGCCTGCTTTCAGGAGGTGTTCACCTGGTGGCATCTGCGGCTGCTGGCCCGGCAGATGCGCTCGTTCCGGCACGTGAGCTTTCGGCCTTCGCTGGCCGGCCCGGCCGGCGGGCTGGTGACGTTCTCGCGGCAGCCATTGTCCGGCTCGGCCTACCGTGGCTTTGGTATCCCGCCCGAGGCTCCCGGCATTTCACGGGCGGCACGGCTGGGGGCGAGCCTGAAAGGTGCCCTGGTGACCCGGCTGGCGCGCCCCGGACTGTGCGTTATCAACACGCATCTGGCGGCCAACCGGGACGGCGACTGGTCGCCGGGGAGCCGGTTGTACCCGCTGCACCGCGCCCAGCTGGCTGCACTTGCCCGGGTGGCCGGCAGCGTCGCCGCACCGGCGGTAGTGTGCGGAGACTTCAACGTCGACCGCGGCAGTTCGCTGTTCGACGGGTTCGTGACGGGCACCGGCCTGGCTGATGCGTTCGCGGGGAACTGCCCGGCCACGTTCCGCGCCGAGTACCTGCCACCAGGCGCGAAGCCGAACTGCATCGACTTCATCCTGACCGCTGACGGGGTCAGGGCGGAAGCCGCCACGGTGATGTTCGCCGGACAGGAGCGGCTGCCCGGCGGCCCTGGCTATGTCTCAGACCACGTCGGGCTGCGTGCCAGCCTGATCCTGGCGCCGCCCTGACTGGTCAGTCTTCGACCCCGGCCGGCCGTTGATCTGATGACGGTGCGGCACTCACCCTGGCCAGTTACATTCCACGCTCGCGCTAAACGCATTTGTTAATCGTCTGCGCTCTATATCTATTGGTGCATTTAATGACCTTTGCGCTGGCGGCCGCGAAGGTTTACATTCAGAGTGTGGTTGCCGCGCTTGCGCTGGTCGGAGCGGCCCTGTTCATCCTGGCCGGGCTGGGTGCGGCCGCGCGCCGGGTGCACATCGGCAACCTGGACGCACAGGCACTGGCCGAGAAGCTCTCCGTGCCTTACCCGCTGTCCGCCCTGGACTGGCCCGAGCTGCGGGTCCGCGCGGTGGTGCCGCAGCCGGGACGGCCGCTGATGGCGGTGCTGCTGGCTGGACGGCCGGGTTTCGACGAGCTGGCGTCGACGCTGCTGGTGCGGCTCGACGGCGTGGGCCAGCCGGTGTCGGTGCTGTCGGGCTGGTGCGCCGATGGCGCGTCGGTCTCGCCCAGCCGGTGCGGCGGCGGGCGGTTTGAGCTGCGCCGTCGCCAGAGCCTGGAGCGGGTCAGCGGATCGGTGCTGACCGAGGACATCACCCCGCGGGCGGCGCCGCGCCACCGGCCCGACAGCCGGGGGTCGCGGGCCTGAATGCTGATCCTCGAAGGGGTCTTGCTCGCGATAGGCGGCGGGATAGCGGCGCTGGCCGGCCTGACCGGGCTGGCCCGCATCCGGCGGCTGCGCCGGGGCGGGCTGACCGCCTGGGCCACCGTGGTGCCCGCGCCGCGCGGCGGGGACGAGCCGGAGCGCGAGTGGGCGGCGCGGATGTCGCTGCGGTTCGCGCTGGCCGACGGGCAGGTGATCGAGCGTCCCAGCGGGCGCCGGGCGGCCGGCCGCCCGGCGCTTGACTTCGGGCAGAAGGTGCTGGTCTGGTACGACCCGGCCCATCCCGGCGACGTCCTCACCTACGGCCGCGAGGGGCGGCGGTCGGACTGGGTGTTCCTGGCCGCCGGGCTGGCGCTGATCGTGGCCGGAGCGGTGATCGCCTCGCTGCACGGCTGAGGCCGGCCGGGCGTCAGCCCGTGAACCGCTCGCCGATCGGGCCCAGGATGAGCATCGGGAAGTAGATCAGGCCGCCGACGATCACGATGACGCCGAGCAGGAACGCGGCGAACGTGGGCCCGGAGGTGTCGAGCGTGGCCCTGGTCCTGGCGTGCACCCGCGCCCCGCCCAGCGTCCCGGCGATGGCCAGCGCGAGCACGATGGGCAAGAACCGGCCGATCAGCATGGCCAGGCCCAGGGTCGCGTCGTACCAGGGCGTGTTGGCGGCCAGGCCGGCGAACGCCGACCCGTTGTTGCTGGCCACCGAGGCGTAGGCGTAGGTGACCTCGGTCAGCCCGTGCATGCCGGGGTTGAGTATGGAGCTGGTGCCCGATCTGATCACCAGGGACGTGCTGCCCAGCACCAGGACGGTCACCGGGATGGTCAGGACGTAGGCCAGCACCAGCTTCATCTGCGGCGCGCGGATCTTCTTGCCCAGGAACTCCGGGGTCCGGCCGACCATCAGGCCGGCCACGAACACCGAGAGCAGGGCCAGGACCAGGATCGAGTACAAGCCGCCGCCATCGCCGCCGGGGCTGATCTCGCCCAGCAGGATGGCGACGAACGCGCCCGCGCCGCCGACCGGCGTATAGCTGTCGAGGGCCGAGTCGGTGGCGCCGGCCGTGGTGCCCATCGTGCCGACGGTCATCAGCGCCGAGCCTTCGGGGCCGAACCGGGTCTCCTTGCCCTCCATGTTGCCGCCGGGGCTGGTGCCGGTCACGGCCTGCGACACGCTGGCCGGCAGCCGCGGGTTGCCGTGCACCTCGGCCTGCATCGAGATCATCGTGTGAGCGAGGAAGATGATCCCCATCACGGCCACGATGGCCAGGGCCTGCCGGGGCCGGCCGATCAGCCGCCCGAACATGAACACGATGGCGAACGGCAGCACGATGACCAGGAGCAGGTCAAACAGGTTGGTGAAGCCGGTGGGGTTCTCGAACGGGTGGGCGCCGCCCGCCCCGTAGAAGCTGCCGCCGTTGGTGCCCAGCAGCTTGATGACCTCCATCGAGGCCACCGGCCCGCCAGGGATTACCTGGGTGGCGCCCGCGAGGGTGGTGGCGGTCCGGAAGCCGGCGAAGGTCTGCACCGCCCCCTGCCAGACCATGACCAGCGCGCCGAGGATGGACAGCGGTACGAAGACACGGGTCAGGCTGCGGGTGACGTCGGCCCAGAAGTTGCCGACCGTCCGGGTCTTCCCGGCGACGCCGCGGACGACGGCCAGCGCCACCGACAGCCCGACGGCCGCCGCGGTGAACTGCGCCACCACCAGGCCGGCCATCTGGGTCAGGTAGCTGGCCGCGGTCTCGCCCTCGTAGGCCTGCCAGTTGGTGCCGGTGATGAAGCTGACTGCGGTATTGAACGACAGCTCCGCCGGCATATCCGGCGCGTGGGTCGGATTCACCGGCAGGTGCCCCTGCAGCCGCAGGATGAGGTACAGCAGCAGGGTGCCGGTCATCCCGAAGGCCAGCACGGCCAGCGCGTAGCTGCGCCAGGTCCAGCCGCGGTCGGGGTCGGTGCGCAGGGCCCGGTAGACCAGCCGCTCGGCGCGCAGGAAGATGCGGTCGCCGGGGGCCGGGCCGCCCCCGAAGACGGCGGCGAGGTACTTGCCGAGCAGCGGGGCGGCGACCGCGGTCACCGCGATGACGAAGAGTAGCTGCTCCCAGCCCGAGGCGGTCATGACACCCGGTCCAGGGCCAGGTTAAGCTGCAGCACGCTGACCGCGGGCTCGCCCATGAAGCCCCACTGGCGCCCCTGGGCGTAGCGATGCACCAGGCTCAGCACCTGCCGGGCGGGCAGGTGCCGGGCCCTGGCCACGCGGGGAGCCTGGTCGAGCGCGTTGGCCACGGAGATGTCGGGGTCCAGGCCCGAGCCCGAGGCGGTGACGGCGTCCACCGGCACCGGGGCGCCGGCCGGCAGCCCATTGAACTGGCGGTAGGCGATAGCCCGCTCGGTGACCAGCTTGATGAGCACTGGGTTGTCGGGCCCCAGGTTGGAGGCGCCGGAGGAGTCGCCCTCATAGCCCGAGCCGGCCGCCGAGGGCCGCGGCTGGAAGTAGCGGGCCAGAGGCTTGCCGCCAGGGCCGGCGAAGTTCTGGCCGAGCAGGGCCGACCCGACCAGCCGGCCATGACGGTAGATCAGCGAGCCGTCGGCCTGGTGCCGGAACAGGCCCGCGGAGATGCCGGTGACCAGCAGCGGGTAGCCGAAGCCCAGCAGGACCGTCAGGCCGGCCAGCATGATCACGCTGGCGAGCAGGTGACGTCGCATGTCAGTGCAGTCCGATCGCGGTGAGGACCAGGTCGATGAGCTTGATGAACACGAACGGCGCGATGATCCCGCCGACGCCGTAGATAAGGCTGTTGCGGCGCAGGATGGCCGCCCCGTCCAGCGGGCGGAACCTCACCCCGCGCAGGGCCAGCGGGATCAGAGCCGGGATGATCAGCGCGTTGTAGATGACCGCGGACAGGATCGCGGTGTGCGGGTTGTCCAGGCGCATGACGTTGAGCACCTGCAGCGCCGGATAGGCGGCGACGAACATGGCCGGGATGATGGCGAAGTACTTGGCCACGTCGTTGGCGATCGAGAAGGTGGTCAGCGAGCCGCGGGTGATGAGCAGCTGCTTGGCCACCTCGACCACCTCGATGAGCTTGGTCGGGTTGGAGTCCAGGTCGACCATGTTGGCGGCCTCCTTGGCCGCCTGGGTGCCGGTGTTCATGGCCAGCCCGACGTCGGCCTGGGCCAGCGCGGGCGCGTCGTTGGTGCCGTCGCCGGTCATCGCGACCATGTGCCCGCCGCGCTGCTCGCGCCGGATCAGCGCCACCTTCTGCTCGGGCGTGGCCTCGGCCAGGAAGTCGTCCACCCCGGCCTCCCTGGCGATGGCGGCCGCGGTCAGCGGGTTGTCCCCGGTGATCATGATCGTCCGGATCCCCATGTCGCGCAGGTCACGGAAGCGCTGGACCATGCCCTCCTTGACTGTGTCCTTGAGGTGAATCACGCCCAGGATCCGGGGCCCGTCGGCCACGACCAGGGGCGTCCCGCCGTCGTTCGCGATGAGCTCCACGACCGGGCCCAGGTCGTCCGGGATCACGCCGCCGTGCTCGGTCACCCAGCGGCGCACGGACTCGGCGGCGCCCTTGCGGACCGGCCGTCCCCCTATATCGACGCCGCTCATGCGGGTCTGGGCCGAGAACGGGACCAGCTCTGCGCCAGTCAGGTCCGGGTCGGCCGCCCGGTAGCGGCCGCGGGCCAGCTCGACGATGGACCGGCCCTCGGGCGTCTCGTCGGCCAGGCTGGACAGCAGCGCGGCATCGGCCAGTTCCGCCTCGCTGGCCCCGCCGACCGGCCGGAACTCGGCCGCCATCCGGTTGCCGTAGGTGATGGTGCCGGTCTTGTCCAGCAGCAGCGTGGAGCAGTCCCCGGCCGCCTCCACGGCCCGGCCCGACATGGCCAGGACGTTGCGCTGCACCATGCGGTCCATGCCCGCGATGCCGATGGCCGACAGCAGGCCGCCGATCGTGGTCGGGGCCAGGCAGACGAACAGCGCGATGAGCACGGCGGTGGACTGGATGGCCTTGGAGTAGATGGCCATCGGCTGGAGCGTGATCACCGCGACGAGCAGGATCAGGGTCAGGCCGGCGATGAGGATGTCGAGTGCGATCTCGTTGGGCGTCTTCTGCCGGCTGGCCCCCTCGACCAGGGCGATCATGCGATCCAGAAAGGTCTCGCCGGGGTTGGACGTGATGTTGACGACGATCCGGTCGGACAGGACCACGGTGCTGCCGGTTACCGCGGAGCGGTCGCCGCCCGACTCGCGGATGACCGGGGCCGACTCGCCGGTGACGGCCGACTCGTCGACGACCGCCATGCCCTCGATCACGTCTCCGTCGCCGGGGATGATGCCCCCGGCCTCGACCACGCAGCGGTCCCCGGCGCGCAGCTGGGAGGCCGGGACCTCCCGGGTGGAGCCGTCGGGCTGGAGCACCAGCGCGGTGGTCTCCCGGCGGCTGCGGCGCAGGGTGTCGGCCTGGGCCTGGCCCCGGCTCTCGGCGACCGCCTCGGCGAAGTTCGCGAACAGGACGGTGGCCCACAGCCACAGGGAGATGAGCCCGATAAACAGGCGATGGTCGACGATGAACTCGGCGGTGGTGGCCACGCTGCCGACCTCGACGACGAACATGACCGGGATGCGGATCATGTGCCGCGGGTCGAGCTTGGCGAACGCCTCGGGCAGGGCCCGCCGCAGGATGGCGGGCTCGAGCATCGGGCGGGCCGCTGTCTTGCTGGGCCGGCCCTCGGGGGTGTCTGGCTCCAGTTCGGCGGCGGCCGCGTCGGGGGAGCCCGCAGGCTGAGTCATAGAAGCTGGTCGGTTCTGGGAGCCGGCGGCCGCGCCTCGCGCGCGGCGGCCGGCTCGGGATCGTCCTCGCCGGCCGCGGCCGTGCCCGCCACCACCCGGTCCAGGGCCCGGACCAGGAGGGCCGCCGCGGCGAAGAACGCCACGATGGCGGTGACCATCAGGAAGTCGGTCATGGGAGCAGTCAAGGCCCGTGCCGGGTCCGCGTCATCGGGTCATAACGCACCCCTAACGGCGTCTCGGAGGATGCCCACGCCTTACAGGCGGCGCCCGTGCGAGCCTTAGGGATGAGATGAGCGAGTACGAGCAGGATCCGCCGGCTGACCCGGATGCTGCCGGCACCGTCGAGGCGACCGGGCGGTTCCGCATCTACCTCGGCGCCGCAGCCGGAGTCGGCAAGACGTACGCCATGCTCAGCGAGGGGCACCGGCGGCGGGAACGCGGCGCCGACGTGGCGATCGCGTTCGTGGAGTGCCACGGGCGGGGGCTGACCGAGCGGCTGATCGACGGGCTGGAGGTCATCCCCCGGCAGGAGATCAGCTATCGGGGCAGCCAGCTGCAGGAGATGGACCTGGCCGCGGTGCTGCGCCGGCGGCCGCAGGTGGCGCTGGTGGACGAGCTGGCCCACACCAACGTGCCCGGCTCGGGCCCGCACGCGAAGCGCTGGGAGGACGTGCTCGACCTGCTGGCGGCCGGGATCGACGTCATCACCACGGTCAACATCCAGCACCTGGAGAGCCTCGCGGACGAGGTGGAGCGGATGACCGGGGCCCGGGTGCGGGAGCGGGTGCCGGACTGGGTGGTGCGCCGGGCCGACCAGATCGAGCTGGTGGACTCCTCGCCCGAGCAGCTCAGGCGGCGGCTGGTGCACGGCAACATCTACCCCAAGGCGCAGGTGTCGCAGGCACTCAGGGGGTTCTTCCGGCCCGAGAACCTGACCGCGCTGCGGGAGCTCGCGCTGCGCTTCCTGGCCGCCGAGACGGGCGACGAGCTGCTGCGCCAGCTCGGCGACCA
>Ga0102924_1003163_pt1 | contig 17409 bp, 17 predicted proteins | sample PaiPotPPM11metaG_FD_80116 | JGI IMG/M metagenome (GOLD analysis project Ga0102924, IMG submission 80116) | Iron sulfur acid spring bacterial and archeal communities from Banff, Canada, to study Microbial Dark Matter (Phase II) - Paint Pots PPM... ...
CAACCCATGTTGCATAACAAACTTTTGCATGTAGTACAGGCACACCTATTGGGTTTCTCGACAGGCATCATGGTGTCCTGGAAACGCTTTTGCTTGTTCTGCCTGTTTCATATGTCTCTTTCCATCACCGGTTGTTTAGTTCAACTGGTCTATACCAAATTTCTCAGCAGAGTCATGAATTGGTTGTGGGCAAGCGAGCAGCGTAGCGATGGCGAGTGTGTAGGGGCCGATTTATCGCGCCCTGGGTGGGGCGGCGGGGCAATCCTCGTCGCGTGTTTTCCCCACCCCAGGGCGCGATAAATCGGCCCCTACACACGTTCGCCGGTTGGTTGCCCACAACAAATTCATACACCTCAGCCCATATAGCGCGGCAACATACAGATCGGCCTGTGAAGCCGTGCCGTATATGGTAGGGGCAATCTCTCGCGGTTGCCCTGGCTTAAATCCGCGCTTATGGGTGCAATCCCTCGCGGTGGCGCTGGGGAGACGGCTGCTTGATCAATAATGCATCAACCTCCGCCGTCCTCGGCAGCGAGGGGAAAGCGCCCATACGTGTCACGGTAAGCGCGCCCGCCGCGCTGGCTCTGTTCAGCGAGACGACCATTTCCAGGCCACTGGCGAGACCTGCCGCCAAGGCTCCACAGAATGCATCGCCTGCCGCCGTGGTGTCCACGGGAGTGACCGGAATAGCGTCAAGCAGGTGATGCGAGGGCGGCTTTTCATTAGCCTCGCGCGTACTCCAGAGAGAACCCTGAGCGCCTAATGTAATAACCACCTGCCGCGCTCCCAATGTAAGTAGCTGCCGTGCGGCCTGTCGCGCTGTCTCAGGGGAAGAGACCGGCAAGCCTGAAAGAGCCGCCGCTTCGCTTTCGTTCACCACGAGAATATCGATCAGCGAGAAAAGCGCGGCTGCGAGCGGCTCGCGGGGGGCGGGCGCGGCATTGAAAATCGTGGTCATGCCGGCCTCGTGCGCCAGCCGCAGCCCGGTGGTTATCGTCTCGATGAGCATTTCGCCCTGGGCCATGAAGATACGCGGGCCGGTAGCTGTTCTCGTTGAAAAATTGGGCCGTGTCAGGATGGACTGCATTGTCGCGCTGACCATCTCAGGAGTCAAGGCGAGATTGGCGCGAAGAATGACGATGATCGCGTTCTGAGCGCTATCGGCGCCGATCATGACGCAGGCAGCGCCTGTACCGATCGCCGCGTCGCGCCCGACATAGGTAGCATCCATGCCTTCGTCGTGAAGGACGGAGAGAAAGGCGTCACCAAAGGCGTCGGCGCCGATGCGCCCGATCAACGTCACCTCTGCGCCTGATCTGGCGGCGGCGCTGGCCTGGTTGAAGCCTTTTCCGCCCTGAAACGTGCCGAATGTGTCGCCGATCAATGACTCGCCGGGCAGAGGCAGGCGCGGCGCTCGTACCACGAGGTCAGTAATAAAACTGCCGAGAACGATCACCTGGCCCATATGTGCAGATCCTCTCACGCATGGACGATAGAGTTGTCAAATGGTGATTGCCAAAACGGTGCGCGTGGGTGCGTAGGGGCCGATTGATCGCGCCCTGGGGTGGTGGGGTGATTCCACGTGCGATGTCCCCGCCCCAGGGCGCGATCAATCGGCCCCTACGCACTCGTCACGGCTGCGTCTTTCCCATGAGGAAGCTTTTAGGCGCTGGCCTGATAAAGCCACTGTTGATTCTGGGACAGATTCTGCTTGTCAATGACGACATTCTGTAGCTCGGTATTCTTTACTATCTTCGAGGTCTGACCCGTAGCAGCATAGTAGGCGTACTCCACTGCCAACATCCCTTCTTGCGCGGGCTTTTGCGCGATCATAGCAGAGATCAGACCCGCCTGGAGGTCTTGCACTTCGGCAGGCTCGGCGTCATAGGCGACAATTTTCACGATTCCAGTCTTACCGGCAGAGCGGATGCCAGCCGCGGCTCCGGAAGCCGAGGTATCATCAGTACCGAAGATGCCGACAAGATGGGGGTGGCTCAGCAGCAGTTCCTGGGCCAGCGAGGCGGCGGTGGTATTCTGCTCCTGATCGTACTGGACCCCAATGTAGGTAATGCCGGGATACTTTTTGATCTCGCTCTCAAAGCCCTGGACGCGCTGAGCGTCAGTGGTAATACCGGGTGCAGGATCGAGAACGGCAACCGTTCCCTTATCTCCTACCAGCTGAGCCAGAATATCCGCCGCCTGGGTACCTCCCAGGGTGTTATTGGCGGTGACGCGAGCGGTGAGCAGGCTGCTCTCGGTAATGGTTGAATCAACAGTCACCACGGGAATGTGCTGATTGACAGCGTTCCGAATGGGTGGAATCATGGCCGTTGCATCGGTGGGCGCAATGACCAGCGCCGAGACGTTGCGAGAGACGAGCGAATCAACAAAAGGCGTTTGCTGCGATGGAACATACTGCGATGCTCCCTGCCACAGCAGGCGGATACCGAGCTTCGTTGCCTCTTGCTGCGCTCCTACCTGCATAGATATGAAAAACGGGTCGGTGGTTACACCCGGAACGAAACCAATCGTTATTGTTTTGCCGGGTGTGGAAGTCGTGCTGGTAGAACTGCTGCCTCCTCCGCAGGCGCTAAGCGCAAGAACGATGGACAATGCTACGAGAATGGTGGTAAAAATTTTTCCTGTTTTGCTCATACCTAACTCTCCTGATTCTGCTGTCGCTGATCGATGAAAACAGCGAGAATAATGGTGATACCGACAGTCACCGTCTGCCAGTAGGGTTGAACTCCGGCAATGACCAGGCCGGTCACTAGCACTGAAATTACAAGGCCGCCGATAAAGGTGCGGAAGATGGTGCCGCTGCCGCCAAAAAGGCTTGCGCCACCAATCACCACGGCGGCGATAGCGTTAAGTTCATCGTTCGCTCCTTCCAGGGGAGAGCCTGATACGAGGCGGGCAACGACGAGAAATCCTGCCAGTCCCGATATCAGGCCGGAGAGGACATAAATCTTGAACAGATGTCGGCGGACGTCGATACCACTGACGCGACTGCCTTCAGCGTTGCTGCCGGCGGCATAGGTATACAGGCCAAAGCGGGTGCGACTGAGTACGTAGTGCGCGCCGAAGGCCACCACGAGGGCCACGGCAAAGGGTATCGGCAGCCAGTTCAACAGCGCTGAATTGCCGATGTTCCCGATGGAGAACGGAATGTTGATGATCTCGACGCCGTTGGTAATGAGGAAGGTGAACCCGGTGGCGATGCCGAGCATACCAAGCGTAGCGATAAAAGGCGTAATCTTCATCGCGGTGATGACGAAACCATTGATAGCCCCTAACACGGCCCCCGACAGCAGCGCGACAATGACGCCTATGATGATGACCAGTGTAGCATTCATCCCGCCGGTATAGAAGTACTGCATCGCGTAAGCGCTGACCATGCCTGATAGGCCGAGGATAGCTCCTACCGAGAGATCGATGCCGCCGGTGATGATGACAAAGGTCTCAGCTACCGCGAGCAGGAGCGTACTGGAAGCAAAGACCGTGGTACTGACGAAGTTTTGCTGTGACAAAAAGCCAGGAGCGGTAATTGAAAAGACGAGAATCAAGGCAATCAGAATACCGAACATCCACCATTGTGAAAGGTTCTCGCGCCACTGACCCAGGAGTTCCTTCGCCCCGGTGGGTTTCTGCTTTTCTTGTAGTACTTTCATGCGCTCACCTTCGTTCCCGTGATGTAGCTGACAACTTCATCCATCGAAGTACTTTTCGTATCTAATATTGCCGTGATACGCCCCAGGCGCATGACAGCAATGCGATGCGCGATCTCAAAGACATGAGGAATGGTATGGCTGATGTAGATGACAGCTCTGCCATTTTCGCTGACCCGTCGTACAAGATTTAGCACCATCTCCACCTCTTGAACGCCCAGGTGGTTCGTTGGTTCATCCAGCATAAGGAGTTTTTCACCCCACAGGACCGAACGCGCAATGGCAACGGCCTGGCGTTGCCCGCCGGAGAGCCTGGCAATCGGCTGTTTGAGCGATTTCACGGTGATGTGTAATTCCTCTAATGCCTCCGAGGCTCTGAGCAACATCACCTTTGTATCCATGTGGCCGAACAGCCGCCCGAACACATTCGGGGCGGTCGGTATTCGCCCAAGAAATATGTTCTGAGGAATATTGAGATGGGGAGCCAGCGCCAGGTCCTGGTAGACCGTCTCAATGCCGGCTTGCTGTGCGTCCCTGGGACTGTTGAAGTGTTGTTCCTGTCCTGCCAGGAAAATATGCCCGGCAGTGGGTACAGTTGCACCCGCGATCATTTTGACCAGCGTAGATTTGCCCGCACCGTTATCGCCTACCAGAGCGACAATCTCGCCTGGGAAGACGGTGAGGTTGGCATCGACAACGGCTTCAATAGTCCCGTAGTGCTTGGCTAAATGTTCTAAGACAAGAATAGGTTTTGCCTGTTCCATTATTCAGACTCCTTACTCTCGCTCGTGGAGAGTTCATCGTTGCGCCTTGCAATTTTAGAGCAGCCGCATATACGATTGGTTTGTACTACCTGCTCTGGCCCTACCGGATCAATTCACCAATAGCGAAGCCATTAAATAGGCTCTTTTGGAGCTGGCAAGAGCTTCTCCCAATGGTAACTGAAGAGTGGCGTGATCCACTTGCTTATGAAGACTTCATCACTTTGTCCCCTGCTAAGAGGCGTTCCTTCAAGATGAAATCCGCACGATTGCCGGATGTATGTGGTCGTTTGGAGCAGCACTTCTTGCGTTGGGCGTGTCCTATCTGCTATACGCTGCAACAGCAGTTGAGCGGCTGTTTGCCCCAATGCGTAGGCGGGCTGGGCGACTACCGTTAACCCTGGGGTGACACTCGACATCCAGCTCAGATCGTCAAAAGCGCCCAAGGCGATATCATCAGGAATACGTAAGTTCCGCTCGTGTATAGCACGCAGTACGCCCACAGTCAACAGGTTGTTGCCGATAAAGAATGCTGTAGGCGGATGTGGAAGATCAAGTAGTTCCTGGGCCAGTCGAGAGCCGTTAGCCTCTTGTGGAATGTCAGTTCTCACTAGCTCAGGTTGAAAGGGCAGGTGATGCGCTTCTAACGCCTGGAGGTAGCCCTCGTAACGCTCGCGCCCCGTGGTTGCGGTTGGCACACCCAGGATGGCCCCGATGCGCGTATGACCATCATTGATCAGGTGATCGACAAGGCGAAAAGCGCCTTGCACATTATCAACCAGCACGGTGTCTACCTCGGCGCCGGCGAGCCTCCGGTCAACGACTACCAGCGGGATGTTGGTTTTGAGCAATTCCAGGCAGGGGTCATCTTGCTCTCGTGTGGGAGAGATTATGACACCGGCAACGTTTTCCGCCTGCATCAGGTCAATGTATAGCTTCTCCTTTTCTACGTTCTCATCAGTGTTGCACAAAAAAATAGCATACTGATGAGCATTGGCGACATCTTCAACAGCCCGCACGAGGGATGTGAAGAAAGGGTTTTGAATATCGGAAACGATGATACCGACGATACTGGCGCGCTGAACACGCAAACTGCGCGCTACACGGTTGGGGTTGTAGTGCAACTCTTCCATTATAGCGAGTATACGTTTGCGCAGCTCGTCATTGACGTGCGGCTTTTCAGATAAGACCCGCGAGACGGTCGCGCTGGAAACACCGGCACGGCGGGCGATGTCTTTGATCGTCACTGTCATCAGTTTTCCTCCTAATGAGAATTGTAATCGATTACAAAGGGATTGTCAAGGCTTTTTTGGCAGCAAAATATGCCAGTTGTACTGTTTATCCCGTAATCTCTTACGGCTCGCTCATGGTGTACGGTGTCGGCCATCAGTAACGTGAAAATGCGAGCAGATGATTGCGAATCCCCATGCCGTAGGGGGTCGGAGTACCGTTGTAGTTCGTGATCAGCGAAGGCTCCAGCGAGCAACTGAAGGTATTCCAGGCCCAGGCGAGGTAGCCCGTGTGATGCTGGTCCAGCCAGTTCATCAGGGGATCGATGAACGTGTCTTTGCAGTCCATTTCGCCCATCTCGCCGGCGATGACCGGGACGCGCTTGATCACAGCGGCGACCTGGCTATTCCAGCAGGATAGCGCCGCGCACCAGGTCTTATTGTAGACATGCCAGGACGCCGCGATATCGTGGAGCGGGTCGGATGGCATGTAGGTGAGCCACTGCGCGAGCGAAGCGGCATAGCCGATGCCGCCGAGCATGATCACATTCTGCGCGCCGGTGGCTCTCACCACGTTCACCAGTTGTTGAAAACCCGCGGCAGTGTAGGACACGCCGGAACACGAGCCGCCATTTTTCCAGCATTGCCACGCCGCTTGCGTATTGGCGGCGTTGTGATCGGGATAGGGTTCATTGAACAGGTCGAATAAGACGGCGGTGTTATGCTTGAAGGCGGCGGCAACCGCTTTCCAGAACGCCGGGGAGTGATCTTCGTCCGGCATGGGCTGCTGGTTGAGCGCCTGTGCGCCTCCCGCAGCGGACCAGTGAAGGTCCAGGATCACATACATGCCATATTGGTTGAGCAGCCGCACGTAATTGATGATGGCGCGCTGGTAATTCGCGCCGGAGAATTGCGGCAGAACGCCATTGATGCCAAGCCAGCAGTCCTCGTTCAATGGAACCCTGACCGCGTTGACATGCCAGCTCTGGATGGCCTGAACGGATGCCGCGTCTGCCGGGCCGTCGAAGATGCCCCATCCTTGAATGCAGGCATATTCTGTACCCGAACGGTTCACGCCGTGCAAAACGACCGCCTGGCCCTGGGCGTTGACCAGCCTGTTGCCGGAGACGCGTACTCCCGGTAACGGGGGCGCGCTGGCAGGCGCGTTTGGCTGCTGGACGCGAGCGTTGTTTGATGGCTGGTGAGATGATGCCTGGATCGCGCGTAGAAGCGGCAAGATAGCGAGCAATACCATCACCAAAATTGCCAGCGTAATCCCCGCGGAAACCTGTGTGTGCGTGTATTTGTGCTGTTTCATGAGTGTATATGGATCAATGTTTGACAAGAAACAAAAAGCCCTTCACTTCGTATTATAATGATTGCAAGAAATATCTATCAGGGACGCGGGCAGAAACAGGCCGCTGCCCCTACACGAAGGAGGCAATCGCGTTATGCAATCCAAAACAACATGGCTGCAATGGCCAATCAGATCAAGTGCCAGTGTTCATAGTATCGGCAGCTTTGTCAGCATCTTGAGCCTGTTCAGCGCAGGGGGTCTGCTGAGTGTGGGCAGCGCCGGGAGCATTCTCAGCATTGGCAGCGCCGGCAGTATTTTAAGTATCGGCAGCGTTGGCAGTATCCTGTGTATCGGCAGCGCGGGCGGCATTCTGGGGGTCGGTCGCTGGCGCGTATTTAAATCGTAGGGGCCATCTTCACATACGCGCTCGCTGGATTGGCCCTTGTGGTCGCCCGTCGGGTTATAATACGCATATGAGTATCAACAATCGTGTAGCAATTATCACCGGAGCGGGGCGCGGTGTCGGGCAGGCTGCGGCCCGGCTTTTCGCGCGACACGGCGCGCGCGTGGCGCTGTTCAGCCAGACCGCCGCGCATCTCGACGAGACGCTGGCGCTGATCAGGAGCGACGCGGGCAGGGACGAGCCGCTGCCCCTACAGGTCGTCGGCGATGTCTCGCGCGAAGAAGACGTTCACGCGCTGTTTGAGCGCGTGCTGGAGACCTATGGGCGCGTCGATATCCTGGTGAACTGCGCGGGAATAGTCGTCACGCGCCCCTTTGTTGACATGGATGTGGCGTCCTGGGATCGCGTGATGGATGTGAACCTGCGCGGGACGTTTTTGTGCTGCCGCGCGGCGTTTCGCGTCATGACGGCGCAGCGGCATGGCGTGATCATCAATATGTCGTCGCTGTCGGGCGTCAAGGGCGTCGAGAAATTCCCCGGATTGAGCGCGTATAACGTCTCGAAAGCGGGCATTGCCAGCCTGACGGAAATCCTGGCCGTCGAGGGCAAGCCGCACAACATTCGCGTCTGCGCGGTCAGCCCCGGCGCTATCGATACCGAGATGCTGCGGCAGGCCGCGCCGCACCTGAAGGCTGGCATGACGCCGGACGACATGGCCGAAATTCTGCTCTTGCTGGCCGACGATAGCGGTCGCCACCTGAGCGGCACGAATCTTGAGATTTTTAGCAATAATTAGGATACCAGCATGGTTTACCTGACACGACGAGATAGCTTCAGCGCCGCTCATCGCTTGTGGAGCAATGAGTTGAGCGAGGCGGAGAACAGCGCGCTCTATGATAAATGCGCCAATCCCAACGGACACGGGCATAATTATACTCTGGAAGTGACGGTGCGCGGCGCGCCAGACCCGCGCACCGGCATGGTGCTGAACCTGACGGCGCTGAAACAGGCCATGAACGAGCAGGTGATCGAGTGGGTTGATCATAAGAATCTCAACTATGACGTTCCCTGGCTCGAGGGCTGCATTCCCACCGCCGAATTACTGGCGATCAAGTTCTGGGAGCGGCTGGCGCGCGCGCTCCCCGCCGGGCTGCTCTACGAAGTCAAGCTGTACGAGACAGAGCATAACATCGCCAGTTATCGCGGCGAGACGGGATAACGCCATGAGGATCGCGCTGGTTGCGCCGCTGGTTTCGGCTATTGCCCAGCCGTATCTGGGCGGCGCGCAGGCGCTGCTGGCCGATCTCGCCCAGGGACTCAGGCGGCGGGGCCATACGGTCATACTTTTTGCGCGCAGCGGCTCCTCTGTGCCAGGCGTGTTTATCGAGCAAATTGACGTGCCGGAGAGCGTGCGGCCCGCCGATTTCTCGCGAGCGCAGCCCGAAGGCAGCGCCGGTGCCGGGTTTTTTGCCCAGGCTAACCTCTTTCTCGCATTATTTCTGAGCTTGCGGCAGCGCGTTCATGAATTCGATGTCATCCATGCCCACGCCTTCGACTGGCCGGCCTTTGCCTGCAGCGCGCTGGTACGCGATATACCCGTCGTCCATACGCTGCACCTTCCAGCGATTTCGCCGGAGATCAATGCTGCCCTGCGCGTGCTGCACGAGCAAGGCCATCCTGTCACGCTCGTCACCGTCTCGCACGCCTGCGCCCGCGCGTATGCCGCCTACACGCCAATGGATTATGTCATCTATAATGGGCTTGACGTGGACGCGATCCCTTTCTCGCCTGAACCGCTGGCTGAGGCTCCCTTGCTCTTCGCGGGCCGTATCGCGCCGGAGAAGGGCGTCGAGGCCGCCATCGAAATCGCGGCGCGCGCGGGCTGTCGGCTGCTGATCGCGGGCGGCATCTATGATCGACGCTATTTCGACGAGCGCATCGCGCCGGGGCTGCAAGCGGCGGGCGAGCGCGTGACCTACCTAGGACAATTGGAGCGACCGGCGCTGTGGAACATCATGGGGCAGTCATTGGGCCTGCTCTTCCCCAGCGAGTGGGACGAACCCTTCGGCCTGGCCGCTGTGGAGGCGATGGCGGCGGGTACGCCGGTGATCGCCTACCGGCGGGGTGCGGTCGCGGAAGTGATCAGCGACGGCGAAACAGGCTTTCTCGTCGCGCCGGGCGACATCGCCCAGGCCGCCGCCCTCGTCGATGATCTGCACGACATCCCCCGCGCGCGCTGCCGGGCGCACGTCGCGGCGCGCTTTGCACTGGATCGTATGATCGCTGCGTATGAGGAAGTGTATGGCGCGGTTGCCGCTGTGTAGGGGCAGTATGATATTATAAAAGCGCGAAAATATGTGCGAAAATATGGAAGAACGAAGAGGAAAATGAACACTATACAACGCTCAATGGGGCAATGGCTCCTGCTCGCCCTCTCCATCATCGGCGCGGGCATCGCCATTTATCTGACCGCCGTACATTACGAGCACGTGCCGCTGCTGTGTTCGACGCAGGGCATAATCAACTGCGAGCGCGTCACTTCCAGCGCCTATTCCGTTGTGCCGGAGACGGCGCTTCCCATCACTATACCGGGGCTGGCCTGGTTTATTGTGACGGCGGCGCTGGCAATTGTCGGCTTGCGCAGCGAGCAGCGCGGGGTGAGAATAGCTGAACTGATCTGGACGATCCTCGGTATGCTGGCGGTGCTGTATCTTGTCTACGCCGAAATCGTGCAACTGCATGCTATTTGTGCCTGGTGTACCGGCGTCCACGCGATCATCTTTGTCTCGTTCATTATCGCCATCATCGAGGTGTACCGCTTCGATCAAGACATGGAGGTCGAGGAGGAAGAAAAGAGAATGCCGCTGACAGCGCGCAAGGAATAAACGCATAGAGGCAGAGATAAAAATCAGGCATCCGCGGTGGATGCCTGATTTTTCATCTCCGCTTTCAGAACGGGCGCAGCGCCGCCACAGGTGCGGCAGGTATCATCCCCGTGCTGCTCCCTTTGCTGCTGCCCGGCGAGCCGCCCAGGATTTTCTCTATCGAAGGAACCGGTGCGGCTGCACAGACGCTGGCCGGCTGCTGGTTCGTAGCCACGCAGATAGCGGCGGTCAAGTAGTTGGCCGTGCCGAGGATGGCCTGAGCGATGGGCGAATTTGGATTTGAGAGCGAGTTGGCGATGGTCTGCGCGTCCAGGTTTTGCAGGAGCTGCGGATCGTAGCTCGCGCCTACTAACGAATACTTGTTCGCGATATCGACGAACGGAAAACTGTTGCTTGAATTGTAAGTGTTGATGATTTGTTGTTGGGCGGGCGTCGGCACTTGTAGGGGAGTGCCATTGTCACTTTGCACTTCTAGCGGCACAAAATCAACGTACTGGCTGGTGTACGTGCTTTTATAGAAGGTGAACGTCTGCGTGCTGGGATAGACGTCAGTAGATGAAGAAGTGATCTGGCTGAGGTTCTGGAACGTGCCAAAGCGGCTGAGCGCCACAACCATGCCCCAGCGTTCAGCCGCGCAGTAGGGACAGAATTCAGCGCCCTCATAGAAGACTTCCGGGCGTCCCGTTGACCCTGTGAGCGGCGGGCCGCTTTTGATGGGCGTGAATGGGTTCTGCACCTGGCTGGAGCCGGTGCCGACCGCGGCCAGGGTCGAGGGAGCGACGTTGGTCACTTCGTTCACCACACTCGCGCTGGCCGGTTTGGGCGTGGGTACGCTGTTGCCGGAGGATCGGCTGCCGAGATAGACGAAAAGGCCGATCACTACGGCCACCGCGACCACTACGCCGCCCAGAACGTACCAGAGGCTTTGATTCGCTTTGCGTTCCACTTTCCGCTTATTGCGCTGTTGCTGCTGCGAACGCGGCGCGGCGGCCTGGCGCTGCTGGACTTGCTGCGCGCGCCGTTTCGCCGCCGAAGTCGCCGGTAATGGTTTTTTCGCTGTCGATGGCTTAGCCGACGAATGTTTCGTCGATGATGGTTTTGCCATAGAATGACTTTTCCTTCTCAGGTAATCCTGCTCAGTTATACTTACTTCCCGATGTTTGACCTGCTCTTGAGATGGAGCCGGGTGCAGCTTCCTGATGCTATTATATCGCTTTTGTCGAGAGCATTCACCAACCCTGCAAGCCGAAGTGAATTCTCCCTGACCCCCACAAGGGGGGCCACTACATGTCGCACGTTGCCACCGGCGAACATGTAGTGGCCCCCCTTGTGGGGGTCAGGCAAAACGCGCGAAACCGGTTTTTTATCAAGAATTCACCAACCCCGCGGGCGAACGGCCCGAAAAGGCTGTATTTTGCACTGTTCTATGCTATACTAAGCATAGCGTCTATCCGTGGGATATGGCGTCAAGAGGCCGCATTGACTCCCAACTATTGCAGTTGCAATGCGCGCACCAAGCGACAGCTCTATTGTTTTTGAAGGGTAGCAGGCTAACCTGTTACAAGAGCGAAAAGGAGTTACCTTCATGGCACGTGTCCAATTTGAACACGTTTACAAGAACTTCAACAAAGTTGAAGTGGTCCACGATATTAACATGGATATCGCGGACAAAGAGTTCCTGGTGCTGGTTGGCCCTTCGGGCTGCGGAAAAAGCACCTGCCTGCGTATGATTGCAGGACTGGAAGATGTCAGCGCAGGCAGTATTTACATCGGCGACAGAATCGTCAATAACCTGGATCCCAAAGATCGCGATATCGCGATGGTCTTCCAGAACTACGCGCTCTATCCTCACATGTCGGTCTACGACAACATGGCCTTTGGCCTCAAACTTCGTCATGTTCCCTCGTATGAAATCAAGAAGCGCGTTGAGGATGCCGCCGATATCCTGGGATTGCAGCCCTATCTCAAGCGCAAACCTAAAGAACTCTCTGGCGGGCAGCGCCAGCGAGTCGCGCTGGGCCGCGCGCTGGTGCGTTCGGCGCAGGTGTTCCTGTTGGACGAGCCGCTCTCCAACCTGGACGCGAAGCTGCGCGTGCAGACCCGTGCTGAGATCTCCAAGATTCACCAGCGCGTGCAGACGACGTTTGTCTATGTGACGCATGACCAGACGGAAGCTATGACGATGGGAACGCGTATCGCCGTCCTTAACGCTGGTTTCATCCAGCAACTCGGCGCGCCGCAGGAACTCTACGATCATCCCGCGAACCTTTTTGTGGCAGGCTTTATCGGCTCGCCCGCCATGAACTTTTTTGACAATGTCCAGGTGGTCTCTAATGACGGCTCAACTACCATCCAGTTGGGTGACGCCGGTCGGGTAGAGGTACCGCCGGACCTGGCGCAGAGCGCGCGCGATGCCGCGGAAAAGAAACTCATACTGGGCGTGCGTCCGGAGCATTTCTCAGACGCCGCGCTGGAGCCTACTGAGGTGCGTTCAACCCTGACCGCGCCTATAGAGGTTGTGGAACACCTGGGCAGCGAACTGCTGCTCTACATGACTGTGGGCGAGAAACAAGTGGTGGCTCGTGTTGATCCACGTTCCAGCGCGCATGTTGGTCAGGCCGTTACGCTGAACATCGACACCGAGCGTATTCATCTCTTTGACTCTGAGACGGGCCTGACGATTTTCTAACGTTTTCCCGCGACATAGAGTGACAAGCATAGGGCCGGTTCGCGCGAACCGGCCCTATGCTTGTCACTGTTCTGACTCAGGTTCATGCTGGCTGTCAGGATATATAGGCTTGCTGCGCAGTTGACTCTAGTTGATTGAGGATGCTGTCTAGCTGGCTCTGATTTCCGATAAAGGTCAGTATCCCTTGCCAGAAGGCATCTTCCATAACTGGTGGCATCAAGTCATCCGCGCCAAAGGCGAAAATGGACGCTGACGCCAGCATCCTGGCCGAGTTTGCCGTGACCGCGTTGGGGTAGGCGCTCGCATCGACGTTTTTATTCGTCGCGGTGAACCCGCCGCGCCTGACCCAGATCGTCTGCGCCTCCGGCGTCGCCAGATATTGCACGAGTTTTTGTACGGCAGTGGTGTTCTTCAGAGCCACGATCACGTCCGCCCCCCCGGTGACTGCATTCTGATATTGAGAGTTGATCGTGGGGAATGGGAAGAAATTGAAATCAGTTACCGGACGCGCGTGAGGAAACTGACCGGTGATGAAGCCTTCGGTGAAATCGCCCAGATAGTACATATACGCGCCAGGCGGCGTGTTGAAAGGCAGGTAGCTCGCTTCCTGAAATCCGGTGGCGAGAACCGATTGTGGCGCTCCCTTGATGTAGTGCTTGCCTCCTACGATCTGACCAAACGCCTGGAACGCGCTTTTGATGCTCGGATCGGTCCAGGGAATCTGGTGATTATACCACTTGTTGTACATGTCCGGGCCTGATTGGTTCAGGTAGATCTCGGCCATCCAGTCAGCGGCCGGCCAACCACTGGTGGAACCGCTGTATACGCCCATAGACCAGGGATATTTGCCTCTGTTCGCAATCGTGGTCGAGAGCGCAAGCAGATCCTGCCAGGTGGCGGGAATCTGGGCGCCGATCGCCTGGAACTGCTTCGGGCTATACCAGATCGTCCCCTTGTTCGCGGCCTTGTAGAACAGAGCATACATCCATCCTTTGTACGTACCCAGGTTGATCCATCCCCTCGAATAGCTGGAGGCAATGGTATTCATGTCCAGCATATGGTTCAGCGGGACTAGATAATTCTGTCTGGCAAGCTGCTGCATTTTGGCGGGATTGGGAAGGACGGCAATGTCAGGAGGATTATTGCTGAGGATACGTGAGGTCAAAACGGCATCCAGGTCACGCGTCGTCTCGAGGATCACTTTAATAGTATGCTGGCTCTCGAAAGGCGTGACCACGGCCTGGAAAGATGCCTGCTCTTCACCAGTCCACACGTTGAGGACATCCACTGTGTTCGTGACGGTGGGAGCGCTGTTACTCCCGGCAGTTCCTCCTGTGCAGGCAGCGAGCCATGAAGCCGCCGCGCTGGCAGAAAGCCCCACGGCCATTGCGTGTTGCATGAACTCCCGACGGGTGAGCGTGTGGTGTTGGGAGAAGTCTTCTACCAACTGATCCAATGACTGCCGCCGCTGTTGATCAAAAACAGGCATAATACCCTCCCTTGTTTAGCTAGCAACATTACCAGACCCATTATATCAAATTTGGGAGAATTGCCGAGGGTATCAACCAGGAGACACAAAAAAGGCAGGCGTCCGGCCTGCCTTTTTTGTGTCTCCTGGTTACTATTATCCTTTGACTGAGCCAGCCAGGATGCCGCGCACGAAGTAGCGCTGCAAGGAGAAGAAGACTATCAGCGGCAGAGCCATAGAGAGGAAAGCCGCCGCCGTCAGTACCGGGTAGTTTTCCCCATACTGACCGACCAGGTTCGCCACCGTCAGGGTCATCGGCGCGCGATCCGGATTGCCTCCCAGGAAGATCAGGGCGACCAGTAGATCGTTCCATACCCACATAAACTGGAAGATAGCCAGCGACGCCAGCGCCGGCACCGAGAGGGGCATCACGATGCTCCAGAAGACACGAAAAGACGAGGCTCCGTCGATATGCGCCGATTCCATGAGGTCTTTGGGCAGCGTGGCGAAAAAGTTGCGCAGCAGGAAGACCGCGAACGGCAGGCCAAAGGCCGTGTGCGCAATCCAGACGGCTTCATACGTGCCGGTCAAGCCGAGCGTGGTGAACAGGAAGAGCATCGGCACCAGCGCGATCTGAGAGGGGATCACCAGCATGGCGACAATGATAAAGTAGATAAGATTGCGTCCGGGGAATTTCAGCCAGGCAAAGGCATAAGCCGCGAAGGCGCCCAGCAGGAGCGGGAAGATCGTTCCCGGAATAGCCAGGATCAGGCTATTGAGAAAGGCATTGCCCATACCGTTCGCCTGGATGACGTTCTCGTAGTTCTGAATAGTGAATTGCCAGGGAGGTATCAGCCCCGACCACCAACCGGTGGTCGTGATCAGGGTGGGAGGGCGAAACGATGCGACAAAGAGACCGAAGGTTGGTACCGACCACAACAGGGCGATCACCACCACGAGGATCGTGACCCCCGGACTCGCAGCCGCGCGCTGCACGGAGCTAACGCGCCCCTGTCTTCTCCGCTCCGGACGTATGACTTGGCCCGCCAGTGTCGTTTCCGCGCCAGCGCTCACGGGAATCTCAGGTACACTACTCATCGCGTCCTCTCCTCTGCTCGTATTCTTTGAATATTGAGAAACATCACCGGCAGAATCGCTATGGTCAGCAGCACGGCCAGCGCGCTGGCAAGGCCATAGTTGCCGAAGTTGAACAACTGGTTATAAAACTCCATGGCTACCACGCTGGTGTTATAATTGCCGCCCGTCATGACGTAGACCACATCGAAGATCTTGAGGACGTTGATGATCATGGTGATGGTGACGACTCCAAGCGTTGGCGCGATCATGGGTACCGTGACGCGCCAGAACATGGTCAGACGGCTCGCCCCATCGATCTTCGCGGCCTCGATGACGTCGTCGGGAATGCCTTTGAGGGCGGCGGAGATGATCACCATGCTAAAGCCCGTCCACATCCAGACATAGACCGCGATCAATGAGAAGTTATTAAAGGCTTCATTAATCGTCCAGGCCTGCGGAGGGATGTGGAAAATAGCCAGGATGGCGTTGAGCAGGCCGATCTGGGTCTGGTTGGCTGGTTCATAGATGTACATGAAGCGCCAGATGACGCCGGCGCTCACAAAGGAGATCGCCATGGGGATAAACAGGGCGGACTTGATGACGCCCTCGATCCTCACCCGGTCAACCAGCACGGCGACGATCAGGCCCAGCCCGACGGTCAGGATGGTTGCCACCACCAACCAAAGCAGGTTATTCTTCAGTATACCGAGAAGATTCGGGTTGGTGAAGATCTGCTGGTAATTCCTCAGTCCCACATACGCGGACGAATCGGCATTTTGAAGGCTCAACTGGATCGTGTAGATCAGCGGGTAGACGAAAAAGGCTATCAGGAGGATCACGGCAGGCGCGATCCAGATCAAGGCTGTCCAGTTGATGCCCCGCCTCCGCTGACGAGGCGGAACGGTCATAGCCGTTTGTTGTTGGGTCGCCATCGTTGCCATACGTTGCATCCTTTGCCAACAATAGAGATGAATCGGCTCTACACCCTGAACTCATGACAGAGAACGCTAGAACACCGCTTCCTTCCCAGCCGGCAGGAAAGCGGTGGCCGCGCGTGACGTTGCCCGATCTCATCTCTTGCAGAACGTTTATTCATCGCCAGTGCCGTTGCCAGTCAAGCTCCACGGTGGAGAGAGACTGTTCTCCCAGAAGTATACCATATCTCTCCACCGCGAAGCTACTGCTGAATGGATCAGGACGTGTAGGCTGTCTGCGCTGTGGCTTCCAGCGAACTGAGGACGCTATCCAGTTTTGAGGGGTTGCCGATGTAGGTCAGCATCCCCGACCAGTAAGCATTCTCCATTGCCGTGGGCATCAAGTCGTCGGCCCCGACTCTAAAAACGGTGGCGGTGGTCAACTGCTGGGCGGCAGCCCTTGACACAGGATCGGAATAGACGCTCAGGGGAACCGCTTTATTGACGGAGGTTGCGCCGCCGCGTTTCGGCCAGATGCTCTGCGCCTCCACCGACGTCATGAATTGCATGTACTGGCGCGTGCCATCGTTATCTTTCAGCGCCGCCATGATATCCGCTCCACCTGTGACCGCCCCCGCGTACGTCGGGTTGATGGTGGGGAAGGGGAAGAAGTTGAAATCGATACCCGGCTTGAGAGTTGGGAACTGCGCGGTGAGGAAGCCCTCCGTGAAGTCGCCCAGGTAGTACATATACGCCTTGGGGGGAGAATCAAAGGGCAGGTAGGAGGCATCCTGGAAGTTGGTAGCCAGGATGGCCTGCGGCGCGCCATTGATGTAGTGGTTGCCCTGGGCGATCTGGCCGAACATCTGGATGGCGTTTTTGATACTCGGATCGGTCCATGGGATCTGATGGAGAACCCACTTATCATACAGGGTCGGGCCATTGAGACAGAGATAAATTTGATCTACCCAGTCGGCGGCGGGCCAGCCGCTGGAAGCCGAACTTTCCACTCCCAACG
>Ga0102924_1003164_pt1 | contig 17407 bp, 21 predicted proteins | sample PaiPotPPM11metaG_FD_80116 | JGI IMG/M metagenome (GOLD analysis project Ga0102924, IMG submission 80116) | Iron sulfur acid spring bacterial and archeal communities from Banff, Canada, to study Microbial Dark Matter (Phase II) - Paint Pots PPM... ...
CAGGGCAAGCACACCAATCTGGTGTCGCGACAACTCGGCTCGTGGCTGTTTCTCGGCGCCATTTTCACCACGCTCGATCTGCCGGCGGATGCCCCTGAGCGCGACCATTGCGGCACGTGCCGCGGCTGCCTCGACGTCTGCCCGACGGCGGCTTTCCCGGCGCCGTATCGTCTCGACGCCCGGCGCTGCATTTCCTACCTCACCATCGAACATAAAGGCGCGATCCCGCGCGAACTGCGCCCGCTCATGGGCAATCGCATTTACGGCTGCGACGATTGTCTCGCGGTGTGTCCATGGAACAAGTTTGCCATCGCCGGCCGCGAAGCAAAGCTTGCGGCGAGGCAGGCCTTGCGCGCGCCGCTTCTTGCCGATCTGGCCCGGCTCGATGACGCCGCGTTCCGCGCGCTGTTCGCAAAAAGCGCGGTCAAGCGCGTCGGCCGCGCGCGTTTTATTCGCAATGTGCTGATCGCGATCGGCAATTCGGGCGACACCTCGCTCGCGGACGAGGCCGAGCGGCTGCTCGACGACGCCTCGCCGCTGGTTCGCGGCTCAGCGGTCTGGGCGCTCGGCCGGCTCGACCGGAGCCGGCTCGAACGTTGCGCGGTGCAGCGCGCGAGGGCCGAATCCGATCCGGAGGTAAGCGCGGAATGGACGGCGGCAAAAGAACAGGGAAACGAGCACTGACCCGCCGATGTCCCAGCTCATTTGCATCGGATTGGGTTATTCGGCGGAGCATTTCGTCGCCGCGTTCGGCCGGAAGTTCGACCGCATCGTCGGCACTATGCGCGGCAAAGAACGCGCGGCAGTGTTGAATGCGTATGAGGCCGGACGATTGCGGGCGCTGGTTTTCGACGGCAAATCGGCGACGCCCGAGCTGCACCAGGCGATCGTTGCCGCCGACGCGGCGCTAATCTCGGTTCCGCAAGACGCCGACGGCGATCCGGTGCTGCGCGCCTGCGGCGATGCTTTTTTGCAGGCACGGCGCCTGCGCTCGATCGTCTATCTGTCGACGGTGGGCGTCTACGGCGATCGCGGCGGCGATTGGGTCGACGAGGAAACGCCGCCGCGGCCCTTCTCGGCGCGCGGTCGCGAACGGCTCGCCGCCGAGCGCGCTTGGCAGGATTTTGGCGCGCGCAACGGCATTCCAGTCGCCGTCTTGCGCCTCGCCGGCATATACGGATCCGGGCGCAACGCGCTCCTGCAGATTGCGCGTGGCGATGCGCGCCGCATCGTCAAGCCCGGACAAATCTTCAACCGCATTCATGTCGGCGATATAGCGCAGGCGATCGAGGCCGCCTTCAGCCGCAAGGCCTCCGGAATTTTCAACGTCGCCGACGATGCGCCGTCCCCGCCGGGCGATCCGCTGGTCTTTGCGGCGCAGCTTTTAGGCGTAGCGCCGCCGCCGGAAATTCCTTTTGCCGACGCCGCGCCGTCAATGTCGCCGCTGGCGCTGAGTTTCTGGCAGGAATGCCGGCGCGTCAACAACGAAAAGCTCAAGCGCGAGCTCGGCGTCGTGTTGCGCCATCCGACTTACCGCGAGGGATTACGGGCGTTGTTGGAGATAGAGAAGCCGTGATTTCCGCTCATTCCCGCGCCAGCGAGAATCCAGCTCTGGGTCCCCGCGTCCGCGGCGACGAGCGGCGGGTCGATTCAATGCAGACTCGGACCCTTGAGGAACTTGTTGCGCTCGCTCGACGTCACGCGCAGCTCCCTGGTCTCGCCGTCGCGATAGATCGCGATCGGCACGTCGACGCCGGCCGGGCCTTGCGCCCAGATGCGGCGGAAGAAGCTGGCGAGGTCGTGCACGTCCTTGCCGGCGACCGACAGGATGATGTCGCCGGTCCGCAAGTCGGCTTTCTTCGCCGGTCCGCGATCGGCCAGCCCAACGACGACCAGCCGGTTCTCGACTTCGGTCGCGTAAAGGCCGAGCCACGGCCGCGGCGGTATATTGCGGCGGCCGAATTTCATCAGGTCGTCGACGATCGGCTTCAAGAGATCGATCGGAATCATCATGTTGATGTTCTGCGTCTGACCCTTTTCGGCGGCATGCTGGAGCTGCAGCGAGCCGATGCCGAGCAGATCGCCGGCGGGGCCGATCAGCGCGGTGCCGCCCCAATTCGGATGCGCCGGCGCGGTGAAGATTGCTTCGTCGAGGACATATTCCCAATATCCGGCGAATTCCTGTTTGGCGACGATGCGCGCGGCGACCGAGCGTTGCCGGCCGCCGAAGCCGCCGACTACGACGCGCTCACCGATCGATGCCGCGGCCGAGTCGCCGATTTCGAGCGCGGGCACGTCGAGCTTCGCCAGCGCCTGCACCAGGCCGAAACCGGTCTCCTGATCGTAGCCGAGCACGTGGCCCGGCACCGAGCGGCCATCGCCAAGCGTGATCCACAGCGTCTCCGCTTCGGTAATCAGGTAACCGACGGTCAGAACCAGACCGTTGCCGCGAATGAAAACGCCGTTGCCGGCGCGTTCGGTGCCCAGCGTCTCCGCGGTGAACGCGTCCGCGGGCACAATGGTGCGCAGCCCGACCACGCATGACAGCGCCCGCTCGAGATCGTAGCTATAGTCCTCCGCCTTCGGTTGCGCGGAGGACGGCACCTTCCAGTCGCTCACGGATGGCATCGCATATTCCTTCGCTCGCGGCGGCCAAGTTGCAAAAAGACTTGCAACAGCTTGTAGCCCAATTGAGGCAGGAGCGACATCCGGATAAGTCCGGTTGCCGCATCCGGCATCGTTATGAGCTATTTGTCCACAATGCGGCCGCGGATCAAGCCCGCCTGCAATCCCGATTGCAAGCGGCGCATAAGCGTTTGTCCATCCCTGGCGGCCGACCTCACGATAGTCCGGCGTTGAGAAATTCCTTCGACCACTTTGCGTAGTCGGCCTGGCGGGTGACCTGCTTCATCAAGTCGGACGACGCGACAGCCTTGATGTCGGCCGGCGGCGTGCCGCTGCGCAGCGCTTTGAGCGTTTCGTGCACGGCGTTGACTGCGGCCATGAACGGCATGTGGCCCTGCAGGCAGACGCGGACGTTGCGCGCGCTGAGATAGTCGAGATCGTAAAGCTCGGGCCCCGGACTGCCGAGAAACAGTGGAAGCTTTACCGCGGCGGCGACCGCATCGAGCTGCGCCCGCGTTCTCACCCCCGCCATGAACAGCATGTCGACGCCGGCTTCTTCGTAGGCCTTCAGTCGCGCGATCGTGTCCTCGACGCCGGTCATCGCCATCGCGCTGGTGCGGCCGACGATGACCAGCCGGCGGTCTTGCCGGCCGGCGAGCGCGGCCCTCATCTTGCCGACGCCCTCGGCGATCGGGATGAGCGTCGCCGCCGTAGCGCCATGGCCGGTCGGCAGCGCCGTGTCTTCGATGGTCATGCCGGCAACGCCGGCAGTTTCGAGTTCTTCGACCGTGCGTTTGACGTTCAAAGCGTTGCCGTAGCCGTGATCGGCATCGACCAGGAGCGGCAGCTTGCCGGCGCGATTGATCCGGTAAGCCTGTTGGGCGAATTCGGTCAGCGTGAGCAGGACGATGTCGGGCGCGCCGAGCACCGTGAATGACGCGATCGAGCCGGCGAACATCCCGGCTTCGAAGCCGAGATCTTCGGCGATGCGCGCTGAAATTGGATCATATACCGATCCGGGATAAATGCATCGCGGTCCCGCGACAATCGAGCGCAATCGCTCGCGTCGGTCAGTCCAATCCATGCTGTAGCCCCTGATTTCTGCGCGTTGATGGTTCGGCGCACAGTTCTATCACGCGATCTTTTCCGATGACTTGCGGCGGCCGACAAGCGGCGGGGATTTGCGCCGCGCCGACGTTGCACGCCGCCGCGCCGTAAAATCCGTCTGCGCCGCTCCGGCGCGCGGCACCGCGGTTCGCCGGGACTTCACCGCGCGGCGCTACTTTTTATTTGGGTCGCTTTGGGATGACGCAGTTTGCTGCTGCAAGGCTTGCAGCTTCTTCTGCAGATCGGGCAGGCTCGCCACCACTTCGCAATTGGCTTTGTCCCTAACCGCCTCCCGTTGGGCCTCCGCCCAGCGCGCGTCGGCGTCCTGTTTGGTCCAAGGCCGCTTGGTTGTGGGGTTGAAACTGCCCTGCAGCGCAAGGTTTTCCAACGATCGGTGATAATCCTCGAGTTCAAGAACGCGATCGCGCGACTGGAAATAGAAATTGGTTCCGTTCAACTCACTGCAGTGCAGCAGGCCGCGCGCAAAAGTCTGCTGCGCCGTCCTGGCGGCGGAGATTTTGAGCTGCAGGTCCCCGATGGCCGCGTCTTGCGCGCGCACCGGCGTCACGAAAAGCCCGGCAAAAAACACGGCAAAAAACACAGCAAGCAATATCGCTCCAAAGACGCTGCCGCAGTTAGTTCCAATGGCAGTTCCAAAGCCACCTCGCGCCATGACCTCTCCCCCAATGAATGCCCGGCTGATGTCGCAATTTCACCATAGCACACAACCGCCCCGGACGCAGCCATTACCAAATTGTTCACCATCCGAGGTGGAACTGTCGTTGTTGTGACCGGGTCCATGGCCGACATGCGGGTTTATGCCTTGTTCCCGCCAAATGTTGCCTACACAAAGCGTCCGGAATTGAGGGTCGCCGGGGATCTGTCGTGCGTACCAGCATCAGTCTTGTCGTCGTTGCATTCGCTCTGGCCGGTTCGCTCGGTCCGGCGGCTGCGCAGTATTATCCGCCGCAGCCCGTGGCCCCGCCCGCGGCCGGTTCGCCGCCGGTTTATCGCGATACCAATGGCGTCGCGATCGATTCACGCTACGTCCAGCCGTCTGCAGACGAGGATGCGTCGTCGGACCGGCCGGCAAGCGGACCCTATTTCGCGCCGCAGCCGCTGCCGAGCCGCGATGAACGCCCGCCCGCCGAGGTTGCCGGCGCTCCCGCGTCCGCCGACGTGACGGGTTCGATCAATAGCCCGCCGACGTCCGCCGCGGCGCCTGCGGGACCGGTGGCCGCGCCGCAGCCGTCGCCGCCGACAGTGGCCGCTGCCGTGCCGACACAAGCGCCGCCGGAGCAGGGTTCGACAACGCAACCGCCAGTGCAATTTCGCCGGCAGATCGTCAATTTCCCGACTCCGGAACCGGCCGGCACCATCATCGTCGATACGCCGAACACCTACCTTTATCTCGTGCTCGGCCATGACCAGGCGCTGCGCTACGGCATCGGCGTCGGACGCGACGGCTTCACCTGGTCGGGCACCGAGCGCATCAGCCGCATGAAGGAATGGCCGGACTGGTTCCCGCCGAAAGAGATGATCGACCGTCAGCCTTATCTGCCGCGCTTCATGGCCGGCGGCGAGACCAATCCGCTCGGTGCCCGCGCCATGTATCTCGGCAACACGCTGTACCGCATCCATGGCACCAACGATCCGACGACGATCGGCAAATACATTTCGTCCGGCTGTATCAGGCTGACCAACGAGGACGTCGAGGATCTCTATAGCCGGGTCGGCATCGGCACGCGTGTCATGGTGTTGCCAGCCACCATGCCGACTGCGTTATCCGACGTACCGCAAGCGCCGCAATATTCGGCGGCCCAGCAATATTCGGCAGCCCCGCAAGTTGCGGGCGTCCCGCCCATTCCGCCGGCGCCGGTAACCCGCTAGCGCTCTATCGGACGGTTCGCGCCGGCCATTGTTATTTGTCGGCACGCCGCGCGTAGCTTCCGCCGGGATTGACGGCGGCGTCCGCGGTGGGCTCATAGACCGCCAAGCTTGGGCATTCGTCCTCGCCACGATGCGCACAGAGTCCGTTTCGCGTGATTCCGCTTTCGGTCCTTGATTTGTCGCCCGTGACCACCGCGACGCCGGGCTCGGCGGCGTTGCATAATTCGCTCGATCTGGCGCGGCTTGCCGATCGGCTCGGCTACAAGCGCTATTGGGTCGCGGAGCACCACAATCTGGCGAACATCGCCAGTTCCGCGCCCGAAATCATGATCGGACAAATTGCGGCGGTGACCTCGCATATCCGCGTCGGCTCGGGCGGCGTGATGTTGCCGAACCACGCGCCGCTGATGGTCGCCGAACGCTTTAAAGTGCTGGAGGCGCTGTTTCCCGGCCGTATCGATCTTGGGCTCGGCCGCGCGCCGGGGACCGATCAAGTCACATCTTATGCCTTGCGGGCACGGCAGGATCCGCGGCAAGGCGACGACTTTCTCGAGCGCTTCCAGGAGCTGCTGCTGCTCGAGCGCGGCGGCTTTCCGGAAGGTCATCCGTTTCGCAACGTGCATGCGGTTCCCGCCGATGTGGCGCTGCCGCCGATCTGGCTCCTTGGCTCCAGCGGCTATAGCGCCGAGCTTGCCGCCGCGGTCGGCATGGGCTTCGCTTTCGCGCATCACTTCGCCGACTACGATGCGGCTAGCGCCATGCTCGGCTACCGTGAGCATTTCAAGCCGTCGGCGACGTTGGCGGAGCCCTATGCCATCCTCGGCGCCGCCGTGATCGCAGCCGACAGCGACGCCGCGGCCGAGCGCCTCGCATCGAGCGCCGAACTGCATTACGTGCGCCGCGCCAAGGGCGAATATCTGCCGCTCGCCTCGCCCGAGGCGGCCGCCGCTTATCCCTATACGCCGATCGACCGCGAACGCCTGGCGCGTCATCGCGCGCGCCTGATCGTCGGCGGTGTCGAACGGGTGAAGGAACGATTGCGCGGATTGATCGAGGCGACCCGCGCCGATGAACTTATGATCACGACCATGGTCTATGATCATGCGGCGCGCCGCCATTCCTATGAGTTGTTGGCGCAAGCCTTCGCGTTGACCCCGGCCGCCTAAGTCAGGCCGCAAACATTTCATCAAGAAAAAATGTTCGCTGCGGCGCCCGCGGCAGTGTCATGATGTCGTTTGCATGACCCTTTAACCTCTTTGCGCCATGAATTGGCCGCCATCATTCCGCGAAGTGGCGGGAGGTGACGGTGATCGCTAGGGTTTACGCTGCCAATCGCGAATTCCCGCTGGGACGGGGGCGGAAGTGAGCATTCCAGGCGTGCAACGCGGCGCACAGTTTCAGGCCGGAACAGGATTTGGCGGCGTTTGCACGCTGGCGCTGTGCACCGCCCTGACTGTGACCCTCTATTCCGCGCCGGCATCTGCCCATTATTACGGATTTGAGTACGGACCTTGGCACAGGCCCAAGCACCGAGCGGTCAAGCACGCCCGCAAGGACGCCGGCAAAGTCAGCCAGGACCCATTCGGCAATATGCCGAAGGGCCCGCTGCAAATCTTCGTCTCCATCGATCAGCAGAAGCTGCATCTCTACAGCGACGGCATGCATGTTGCCGACACCTCGATTGCCACCGGGGTGCCGAGCCTGCCGACACCGTTGGGTGTTTTCAGCGTCATCCAAAAGCAGGTCTTCCACCGCTCCAACATCTACAGCAACGCGCCGATGCCGTTCATGCAGCGCATTACCTGGTCGGGGGTGGCGATGCACGAGGGCGAAGGCATCGGCCATCGGGCGTCGCACGGCTGCATCCGCATGCCGCATGATTTTGCGGTGCGGCTCTATCATCTGACCAAGCTCGGCGTGCCGGTGATCGTCGCACGGCAAGAGCTCAAGCCGGTCGAGTTTGCCGACCCGCATCTGTTCGTGCATCGCGACAAGGCGCCGGACCCGGTCCCCGCCGCTGCGCCGGCCGTTTCGGATGCGACGCCGGCAACCCCGGCTGGTCCGGCCGCACTAGGGCTGCGGGTCGGCGCCGACAGTCACGCCGCCGCGCCCGCCGCCATCGCCGATGCCGCGAAATCCGACCCGCCGGTCAACGACGCGTCGCCATCCGCGGCGCCGCCGATCAAGGCCAATGCTGTGGCGTCGCCCGATCGGACATCGGATCAACCCGTCGCCGCATCTGCGATCGTGCCGGACCCTCCTGCGCCGCGTGTCGCAACGCTCGATCCGGCCGTGCCGATGCCGCCGGCCGCGCCGGCTGACCTGAGCAAGACCGCGCCGGCAAGCAAGGCGCCGATCGCGATATTCGTCAGCCGCAAGGAAAAGAAGATTTACGTGCGCCAGAACTTTGCGCCGCTGTTCCAGGCGCCGGTCACCATTACGGACCCCGATGGACCGCTCGGCACGCACGTCTTTACCGCGCTCGGATTTGTCGGCGACGATCGCAGCGCGCTCCGATGGGATGTCGTCTCGCTGCCCGCCGAGCCGCCGCCGCAGCCGAAGCGCAAGGCCGAGCGCGAAACGCGATATGACAGATATGCCCGCGACAGACGCCGCGGCGAAGAACGCGAAAAACTTGCCGATCTGCCGCCGCCGCAGACCCCGGCCGAGGCGCTCGCCCGCATCGGTATCCCGCAAGCGGCAATCGATTACATTTCCGAACTGGTCCTTCCCGGCTCGTCGCTGATCGTGTCCGACCATGGTCTCGGCGAGGAAACCGGCGAGGGCACGAATTTCATCGTCGTCAGCCGCTGATGGACTGTGGCGGGGTGGGGTTGAGCGCGGCAAAGGCCGCAGCTAGGCTGCGCCCGGCATATAGGACCGGCGCGGTGTGAGGCCGGCCGTCCAGCGCACAGGAGGATCACTTGGGTAAGCAATTTGCATTGACGTCATCGGATAATTTCAAGCTCGGCGCCTATCGCGCCGACCCGGCCGGCAAAGCCAAGGGCGGCATCGTCGTCATCCAGGAAATCTTCGGCGTCAATCATCACATCCGCGCGGTGTGCGACCGGCTGGCCGGCGAAGGCTATGCGGCTTTGGCGCCCGCGGTGTTCGACCGTCAGCAGCCGAACTTCGAATGCGGCTACACGCCCGACGAGATCGCCAATGCGCGGAAATTCGTCGCCAATCCCGATTGGGGCGCGATGCTGCGCGACGTGCAGGCCTCCATCGACGAGCTCAAGAAAGACGGCCCGGTTGCCATCATGGGCTTCTGCATGGGCGGCACCATCTCGTTCCTGGCGGCCGGCAAGCTCAACGGTCTCTCGGCCGCGGTCTGCTATTACGGCGGCCAGATCGCCAAGAATGCCGACCAGAAACCGAAAGTGCCGACGCAGATGCATTTCGGCGAGAAGGACGCCTCGATCCCGATGAGCGACGTCGCGGCAATCAAGGAAAAGCGCGGCGGCGATTGCGAAATCTACGTTTATCCCGATGCCCAGCATGGCTTCCATTGCGATGAGCGCGGCAGCTTCCAGGATGCGGCGGCCAAACTCGCTTGGCAGCGCTCGATGGCGTTTCTGGCAAAGAACGTGAAGTAAGATGTTTCCCGGACGCGGTGCAGCGCGCAAGCGGTGCACCGCTGATCCGGGACCTTCGCAAACTCAGCGTGTGCGACGATCCCGGGTCGGCGGCGCTCCACTAACGTGCTGCGCTGCGCCCGGGAAAGGAATCAGAACCACCGCTCCTTAACTTGAATGGTGTCGCCGGGCTGCAGCTGCGCGGTGATCGGCGTCTCGAAGCGGTAGATTTGGCCGCCGTAATTGCGGCTGATGAGGACGGATTTCTTGTAGCCGCGCGCCGTGAAGCCGCCGGCGATCGCCACCGCCGTCTCCACCGTCATGTTGGCGACGTAAGGGTATTGGCCCGGCTGGGTGACTTCGCCGAGGATGAAGAACGGCCGGTACGCTTCGATCTCGACCGCGACGTGCGGATCGCGGACATAGCCCTGGCGCAGCAGATCGGCGATGCGGGCGGAAAGCTGGTCGGTGGTCAGGCCGCGCGCCGCCACCGAGCCGATCAGCGGCATGGCGATGTCGCCGCTGACGTCGACCACGTAAGAATTGGTCAGCCCGTCCTGCCCGAACACGACGACGCGCAGCCGATCGCCGGAATCCAGAGTGTAGGGCCATTGCTGCGCGGTCGGTGCGTAGGCGAGGGAGGGGGCGGCCATCGTTCCCGGATAGCCGCCGACCATGGCGACGGATCCCGGTGCGGTGCCGTAAGGAGCGGCGAGGGTACCGTAAGCCGGCGCGTAACCGGGTGCGGCGGGCGCGTAATTGGGCGCAGCGACGGCGGCATAGGACGGTGCCGCTGCCATGCCGTAGCTCGGCGCGGCGACGGTTCCATAGGCCGGCGCGGCCGGCATGGCATAAGCGGGTGCGGCCGCCGTCTGATAGGGCGAAGGCGCCACGGCCCCATAGGCCGCCGGGGCCGCGCCATAGACCACATTGTCGATGCCATAAGGCGCGGGCGCAGCCGCCATTTGCACGCGCATCACGGGCTCCCGCGCGCATCCCGCTACCGCAATTGCCAGGGCAAACAACAACAGAAGAGGGCGGGTGACCCGCATAGGCGCAATCCGACCCCGTTTCGAGCCAAAGCCGAGGTCCGATTAACGCCCGGTATGGTTAACAAACCCTCACCGCGCCGGATTGGCAGCCCGCTCAAGCGCTTACTCGGGCTGGCGGTGGCGCCGGGCGGTCAGCCAGTCGGCGAGCGCCAACAGCAGCATGACAACGGCGAAGGTGACGGGGAAGGCCAGCACCCAGACGAGCTTCGACGTATCCGGCTCTTTTTCAAGATCGAAATACCAGGCCAGCGCATCGACCGCGGCGATGGCGACGACCGAGCCGAGCAGCTTCTGCTTGAGCGCGCTGAAGTCGACTTGGGTAAGGCCCTCCGGCCAGTCCGGACGGGCGGCGGCGTCGATGCGGCGAATGAAATTTTCGTAGCTGGAGAAAATCACGATGAGGATGAGATTGGCCGTCAGCGCCAGATCGACCAGGTTGAGCACGCCGGTGGCGAGGTCGTGCCAGTTCACGGCCGGAACCTGAATGGCAAGCGCGAACAGATCGGCGAAAAATCGATAGATCAGCAACAGCAGGCAGAGCAACAGCCCGAGCAGGAACGGCGCCAGAAGCCAGCGGCTGAAAAACAGCCATGCCTGAATGGTGCGCCCCTCCGGCCCGGACATGGAACCTCCAGCGATGCCGCAAATACCGCCAATGTCGTAACCGATCCTAAGCGTATTCTATTCGCCGCCGACTATCAGCAAATTTACGCCGCTACGCCGGTGCCGATCGGGCAGCTCACGCCGGTGCCGCCGAGGCCGCAATAGCCGTGCGGATTCTTGGCGAGATATTGCTGGTGATAATCCTCGGCGAAATAGAACGGCGGCGCGTCGACGATTTCGGTGGTGATCGGGCCCATGCGTTGCGCGTCGAGCGCCTTGGCATAGGCCGCCTTGGAGGCCTCCGCCGCCGCGCGCTGCGCCGGCGAGAACGCATAGATGCCGGAGCGGTATTGGGTGCCGACGTCGTTGCCCTGACGCATGCCCTGGGTCGGGTCGTGGCTCTCCCAAAAGGTCTTGAGCAGGCGCTGGTAGGAAATCTTCGCCGGGTCATAGACCACCAGCACGACTTCGTTGTGGCCGGTGCGGCCGGAGCAGACCTCTTCATAGGTCGGGTTTGGCGTCAGCCCGCCGGCATAGCCCACCGCGGTCACGTGAATGCCGGTGCCGAGCTCCCAGAATTTGCGCTCGGCGCCCCAGAAGCAGCCGAACCCGAACATCGCCATTTCCAGGCCTTCGGGATAGGGACCCTTGAGCGGCTTGCCGTTGACGAAATGCCGCTGCGCGGTCGGGATCGGCGTCGAGCGCCCCGGCAAGGCCTCATCGGCGGCCGGCATTTCGAGTTTCTTGCGGAACGAAAACATGGCGGGGGCTCCTGATCGGTCGTGAGCGGCAGCGCCGGAAATATAGACCGCGCGCCGCGGCGGCGCACCGGCCGCGCCGATCACGTTTCGCAAACCCTCCCCCCTTGTGGGGGAGGGTAGGGAGGGAGGTCGAGAGGTGACGCGAAGGCGTCGACGCTGACGCATCGCCTCTCGACCCCCACCCCCAACCCCTCCCCGACAAGCTTGCACTCGGGCGCGCGCAAGCGCAGCCCGGGTGGGGGAGGGGAGCGCAAAATTGCGCGGCTTCCACCTGCCGCTTTTGCCCCTTATTGTGCGCCCAGATTCGGCATGACCAGTCCATACTGGCGGGAGGCCCACCGGAATGTTTCGAATGTTCGCACTCGCCTGCGCGGTTGCCGGCGGCTTAGGCTTTGCCGCCGCAGCGGCCGTTGGTCCGGCCTTGGCGCAACAGCAACCGGTGCCGACCGGGGCGACGCCGCCCTACGGCGCGCCAATTACGCTCGATCAGGCCAAGCGCGTCATGGCCGCGGCCGAGCTGGAAGCGGCCAAGAATTCCTGGCAGGTCGGCATCGCCATTCTCGACTCCGGCGGCAACATGGTGATGTTCCACAAGGTCGATAATACCCAGCTCTCCGCCATCACCACGTCCGAGGGCAAGGCGCGCACCGCGCTCGAATTCAAGCTGCCGTCGAAGGCGCTCGACGACGCCATCGCCAATGGCGGCGCCGGCATGCGGCTTCTGGCGCTCAAAGACATCACGCCGCTGCAAGGCGGCGTGCTGATCCTGGCCGACGGCAAGATCGTCGGCGCCATCGGCGTCTCCGGCGCGCTGTCCGCGCAGGATGAGCAGGTCGCCAAAGCCGGCGCCGACGCGCTGGCCAAACCGGGGCTGTAATTGTTTCCTCTCCCGCTTGCGGGAGAGGACGCCGAGCGACCTGTCCGCCGGAGCGCGGAGCGCGAAGGCGGAAGCGAGGGCGGGTGAGGGACCGTGCCGTCACCTTGGCCCAACTTGCCCCACCCCGCCACGGGCCTACACTCCCCGGCGGAGGCAGCCGCAATGCCGAAGTCGAAGCATGAGCCAGAGCCGAGCGAATCCGCCGCAACGGGCGACGAGCAAATCCTCACCAGCAATCTGACGCTGCACGAGCTGTTCCAGAAGCAGACGGCGGTCATGCTGGAGCGCGCCGACCTCTCCGACGAGCAGAAGCAATCGATCCTCATCGCCATGAGCTGCCCCTGCTGCGGCGCCGGCGGGTTTTCGTTTACGGCGAAGCTGAAGCGGAGGGAGTGAATGCCCTCGCTAGGCGGCTAGCAATGATCTAAGCGTCTCCAGTTGCGTTTTTCTCGTCGGAAGTATTCGTCCTGAGTAATCTCGATAGGTCGCCAATGCAATCACACGGCCTTGATCTGCACTGCAGTCCAATAGTTTGTAAATTTCGTGTCGGAAGAAGGCTCCCTCGAAATCCTTTGCGGTGCTTGAGGGGTGCAATTCTCCAGTGAAAATTTGACGGTCCCAGAACAGCTGAGTTGCGTCAGTGAGCCAAGGCGCACGAGGGTCCGGGTGCTGAACCCGCTCATCGACTAGGACCCCGGCGCTAGTTAGCATGTACCTGTAATTCGTCATGACTTTTCTGATAGTGACGGCCTCGCCGTCAATCCGATTATTGAGAAAGGACCTTAGGGTGTGTTCGATGAACGCGTCATTTGTCCAGTGTCGATCCTTCCATGCGACAGTTCGGATAAACTCGTTAGCCCAGCCCGCTACCCTCCCGTCTGGCCACTTGGAGTGGGTCCAGTTGCCCGACATCGCCAAGTGAAATGCAAATAATGCAAGTTTTGCGAAATCGGCATCGTAAGGAACAAAGGTACGCTCGACCAAGCGATCAACTACGAGAAGATCGTCGTTTGGTCCGCGCATAGTATGCAGAAAGAAATTGAGCGGGATGAGCTCGCGATTTGCGTCACCAATCCCTGAGCGTTCGCGCCACCTTTCTCTCGCCACTGGAGTGAGCCCCGACGAAAATCCGCTCCGAACGGCGCTGTGAAGCTTCTTGTACGATTGGTGCCAAGAGAAATTCTTGGTGAAACTACCCGGGGTGTAAGTGTCTGCCATAGGGCGCTCCTGCGCGAATCGGATGATTTACGAGATAGTAACCATTTTCGACAAAGGGTTAATCCGCCTTTCTTCATTGAACTGGTCGGCGGATGAAATCAGCAGCTACGGAATTGCTGGAAATCGCGAGCGGACAGCGCTTTTCTACGATCCTCGCCGACCCCCCCTGGCAGTTTACAAACAAAACCGGCAAAGTTGCGCCGGAGCATAAGCGGCTCTCGCGCTATGGCACGATGAAGCTCGACGAGATTTTGGCTCTTCCTGTAAGTGAAATTGCGGCTACGCCGTCCCATCTCTACTTGTGGTGCCCTAATGCACTGCTGCCGGATGGCATCGCAGTGCTAAAAGCATGGGGTTTTAATTATAAGTCCAATATCGTCTGGCATAAAGTGCGTAAGGACGGTGGCTCGGACGGCCGAGGCGTTGGCTTCTATTTTCGCAATGTCACTGAACTCATTCTATTCGGCGTGCGGGGAAAAAATGCTCGCACCCTTGCTCCTGGGCGTCGACAGGTGAATTTACTTGCGACACGCAAGCGGGAGCACTCTCGCAAACCTGACGAGCAATATGAAATTATTGAAGCATGTAGTTCAGGGCCATTCATAGAATTATTCGCGCGAGGTGTGCGAAAAGGTTGGACGACGTGGGGCAATCAAGCCAACGAAAGCTATCGGCCTACCTGGAAAACCTACGCACATCATTCCGGCGCTTCCATCTTATTGGCTGAATAAGTCCCCCTCGGAATCCTCATCCGCAAGCACTTCCTTAAGCGCTGCCTCGCCCTCGTCGAAAGTTACAATGCCTGCTGGCAGCCCAATCAAGACTAAAGGACAGGGATTTCCGACGCCGCGCCGAACGCGATCGTTTAGCTTTCGCCAATGGGTGGTTGCCTCTCCAAATTTGTCATGTACAAATGCGTCGACAAATGCCTGAGAGAACGTTAGTGGACTTCTTTTGCGGTTGATGCGAGACTCTATTGCGCGGCGCTGTCGAGTTGTGGGTTCGTAACCCCAGCCTTTTAGATCGTTAAATGATCCAATCGTCCGTTCGTCGACAAATCGTCTGACGAGCGGTTTCATTTGGTCTTGAAGTGACTTCCCGCGCGTTACAATTACGCCGACCGAAATAGCTCCATCGGCATGGAGCCGTTTGAAATTATCGAGGTCGCGATCCAGGAAAGGGTCTTTATTGTTCCATTCAATTTCTAGAGCGACGGTTCCTAACGGAAAATCTTTGACGTGATCGATCTCGTGTGAAATTGATTCTTTTTCTCGACCATTTATGGTCTTCCTTATTTGGAATTTCATTTTCTTCCATTTGAGGTCATTCAACGCCTTCCGCAGTCGTTGTGTGCCTTTTGCTTCGCCGCCTCCTCCCGCAATTATTTCCTCTATCGGAATGGAAAGCCCCACCAAGGCCGCTTCTAAATCGGCGAGAGCCCCAGGAAAGTCTCCAAAGAGGATGGCTTGTGCATGGGAATGAAATTCAATCTGGAAACCTTTGGCGGACAAGGCCGAAAAATCCGTAAAAGCACCGCCCGCCATACGCGCTACTCAATCAAATTATTGGCACCCTACGGAGGTAGCGATAGCAAATTGCTGTGAATGGATCTACCGCAAGTTGCTCCGTCCGCGACGGATTGGTGTATTATTTGGCCAAGCCATCGAACGTCGTTTGGAGCAAGCCCATGCAGCAGAAATCGTTTCAAATCCCAAATCCGAGCAGGTACGACATCGCAACGGAAGTGTTGTCGTCGGCAGTGCGTGTGCTTCAGGCTGCCGGGTTCTCGGAAGAGGAAATTCCAAAGCTGTTCGAACAGGTCGCGAACAAACGAGGCCGCGGGCCGCTCTGGATCGAAACGCCATTACCCTCCGCGACTCCCCGCCACACCCCATGAACCCGATGTAACGAAACAGCGCGCCCGCCCCGCGCGTTTGTGCCACGGGGCGATCGGTCCGCAGGGAGGAGATCGCCAATGCAATCTCACACCACACTCGCGGCGGCCGCGGCGGTGCTGCTGGCCGGCGCCGCGCTGTCAGCCGTTCCGGCTGCGGCGGCGTTGTTTTCTTCGTCAGCGCCGAAGGCAACCGACAGCCTGACGCTATCGAGCCAGGATCAGAAGACGGCATGGAGCGATTTAAGCGGCGCGAAGACGTCCAGCGCGCCGGCGAGCTTCCAGCCCACGACGAGCTCGGCCATTCCCAGCACGCTGACGGTTCACGCGATCCCGGCAAAAACCGCCAGCGCCGTGCCGGCGCTACGGCCCTATGACTACGCCAAGGTCGACGGCAAGCTTTTGATCGTCAACCCGCGCGACATGATGATCGCCGAGATCGTCAGCGGATAGCGGATTGAGCGGCGCCGGCTAATTCTTCTTGCCGTACGGGTTGGCCGGCTGCGACTGGCTGTGCATGCCGGCGAACGGCGAGGGCGCGGCGACGCCGCCTTTCTTCTTGTTCTTGTCCTGCTTCGGTTTCTTCTTTTCCTTGTTGCTTCGCATCTGACCTTTCGCCATGGCGGCCTCCTCCGGGGTTGCGATTAAGTGATTCGTAGCGCGGCGGTCAATTTAACCTATTGTTCGGCGGGGCGATATTGGCGCGTGCAGCGCAGCCCAACGTCAGCGTCCGTGCGGTTTCCATCCGCCGCGCATGCCGGGGCGGCCGAGCGCCGAGCGCGGATGGCGGCTGGTCTCAGCCAGAGCGGATTCGAAAGCCTCACACTGGTTTGCCACGATCGCCGCTCACGCGGCCTTCACCCGAGAGATGCGCGCAAGCCGCTTACCGATCGCCCGCTCTGCGGTTTCCATGTCGAAGCGGTTTTGCAGACTGAGCCAGAGCTGCGCCGAGGTGCCGAGCGCCTTGCCGAGCCGCAGCGCCGTGTCGGCGGTAATGCCAATCGATTCGGCGGCAATGCGCTCGACCCGCGTGCGTGGCACACCCATCGCCTTGGCCAGCGCCCCGGCCGAGAGGCCGAGCGGAACGAGGAATTCCTCGCGCAGCACTTCGCCGGGATGCAGCGGCGGAAGCTTTTTCGGCATGGCACAGTCTCCTAATGATAGTCGGTCACTTCGACGTCGTCCGGGCCCTGCGGCGTCCACCGGAAGCAAATTCGGAACTGGTCGTTGATCCGGATCGAATGTTGGCCTTGGCGATCACCCTTGAGCGCTTCGAGACGATTGCCTGGCGGCTGCCGCAGGTCGTGCAGATCGATGGCGGCGTCAAGATAGCCGAGCTTGCGGCGCGCAATCTTGACCAGATCAGACGGAAAGCCTTTGGGGCTTTCGCCGCGGAACACGGTTTCGGTAACCCGATCCTTAAAGTCCCGGATCATAGAGCAATGTATCATTCAATGATACAAAAGGCAAGGCCGCGTATCAGGAAAGATACAAAGCGCTCTATCCTCTTCTCGGCTTAAAGCCGCCGCGCATGCCGGGCCGGCCGAGCGTCGAGCGCGGGCCCGACTTCGCGCTTCGCGCTTCGCCGGGCAGGCCCGATCTTTGCCCAGGAATCGACTCCACGCCCGGGCCCATCTCCTCCAGATTAGGTTTGCGCGGCGCGCTGCGGCCGCCGGCGCGATGCGGCGCGACTTCGTGCGATAGCGCGATGCCCATTTCGTCGAGCGCGGGCTTGTGGACGCGGCTGACGGCGCCCCTCACGGCCCCACCCCGCCGCGCTTCGCGCGTCGACCCTCCCCCTG
>Ga0102924_1003165_pt1 | contig 17405 bp, 21 predicted proteins | sample PaiPotPPM11metaG_FD_80116 | JGI IMG/M metagenome (GOLD analysis project Ga0102924, IMG submission 80116) | Iron sulfur acid spring bacterial and archeal communities from Banff, Canada, to study Microbial Dark Matter (Phase II) - Paint Pots PPM... ...
CCTGCTGATCTTGTCTCGTCACAAAGCATGATCATCCAGGTGGCCGTCCTGACGCTCACCCCGCCCCCGGCACGTCATGATCACCCAGGCGCTACATCACAAACCGGGACTGTAGTACCGGGGGAGGGTTCGAGGCCCTTGCTGACGTGGACGATGCTCCCGTTCTGCTCGGTCGAGCAACTATTAAACTCGCTCAGGACGCAGACAACATCCAGGACGGTCCTTGCTGTTTGTAAAGTGCCTCACTGGGATAATCCGGTGCCTCCTAGCCCGGCCACGGCGTAGCCGCCCTGGCAGGCGGAGTCCTTCACGACCCAGTTTTCCGGCAAGAGGAGCTGCAGGTTGAGTTGCGCGTCGGCGGTCGTGAGCACACTTTCCAGGGCCGCCGACGTGCAGGGCGCTGATGCGATCACGGCGGCAGGCCGAGTAATGTACACTTGCCCGCTGACGCCACGGATATCGTCGTGGGCTAGGTCGAAGTCCTGAAGTATGAAGCGGGCGTCCAGCAGGATCAGCTTTAGGGCAGTTCCACTGAGGAATTTCAGGGCGGGTATGGCTTGGGCCAGAACAGACATGCACTTGACCGTGACGCCTGGTACGTCCGCCAATGATGCTGGCTGGCTGCGGGCGACCGCATTAAGGGCGCAGTTCGCGTATGCGGCATTCACTTTCTCATAATTGAGTTTGCCGGCAAAGGCCTCTCCAACTGCGTCGATCACATCGAACGCATATGAGGTGACCCCCGGCGGTTGCGCACCCAACCACGCCAACTGGGGCCGAGAACCCTGGTCACGGGGCTGCTACTGCGGTATCCCGGCCCCGGGAACCTGGACGAGCTACCAGGATGCCCTGCGCAAGCCCGCAGGGCATATCCACTGGGCCGGAACGGAAACGTCTGCCCAGTGGGCTCAGTACATGGAGGGCGCGGTTCGTTCCGGGCAGCCCGCTGCCGCGGAAGTGCACGAGGAGCTGACGAGATGAGCACGGCCACCGACGCGGCTCGCGACCTGATCACTGCCATCAACACCCGGGATGCTGATGCGCTCACCGGGATGCTTGCCGACGACGTTGTTGTCGAGTATGTGACGCTCCACAGTCTGGGCGGAGCGCATCGACCGGCACCTCCTCGAAGGCGAATGGCACGAGATCCCATAATGGGCATTCTCGAGATGAACGCGGGCGGCCAGCTAACCCTGATGCGCGACTACTTCGACCCGAGGCTCGCTCTCTAGCGCAGAACGGGCAAACGATTCCCCGAACATATCACTGTGACCAGGACTCACCGTTCTGTGCCGCTCTGTGCCGCGTGACCGGCAGTTAGCTCACCGGCGACAGGCAGCGTGCAGGCTGGCCGGCGCCCCTGCTGATGAGCAGGAGCCGGGGATGCCTGGCCCAATGGCGAACTCAGACACTGGCCCGACGTTCACGTTGCGGAAGACGGTTTCCGCCGAAGGATCGTAGTCACGCAGGTCTTCCTCATCGGCTACATGACGCGCCTGCCGGGGGAACCGCTCGCGGCTCGGGCCAGGGTGACCAGGCTCGACGATCACCGTGCGGGCTGGCCGGCGGCCCGGATGTCGGCGACCATCGTCAGCGGATCGTCGCTCGGGCGGGGGTCATGGACGCGGAAGCCCTCGCGTTCGTAAAGCCGCAGGGCGGAGTTGTCACGTCCGGCGCTGAGCGAGACGCGTTCGATGCCTGCGTCGGCGGCAGCCTGAAGCAGGCGCCGGATCAGCAGGGTCGCGATGCCGCGGCCTCGCTGCGCTAGCTCAACCGCGATGCTCAGCTCCGGGACCTGCGCGGCGATGAACCCGTACCCGGGTTCGGCGCTGGTGAAGAACCGGAGCCATGCCGCGCCCACCGGCACCGGCTCCCAGCGGCTGGCTTCCTCCTCCAGGACGGCGACGATACCCAGGTCGCCCTCACGCGGCCAGCCATCGATGTAGCGGGCGTTGCGCGGGTCGGCCAGTGCCGCCTCACGCGGGGCATCGTGGCCGGGCGCACACCTGGCGGCGGCCGCCGCCAGCTCGCGCAGCAGGCCGGCATCGTCGGCCAGGGCGAACCGAGTCCGGATGCCCGCCGGCGCGTCTGGCGGCTCGACTTCCTGTTCGCGGGCTGCGGGCGCGATCTGCTGCAGCTTCGGGCCGTGAAACATCCACACCCGGAAGTAGGCCTGCTCCTGATCCATGATGAACAGCTGGACGAACTCGGGATGCTTCCACCGGATGCGTTCGAAGCGGGCGACCAGCGCGGTGAGATCTGCGTGGTTGAGCGCGCCGGCGAACACATCACACTCCGGGAACTTGCCACCACCCCAGAGCGTGCCGGCACCGGTGGTCTCGCTAAGCGAGCCGACCCAGCCGGCTTTCCCGCCGGATCCGCGATGCGGGGCAGCCGTCTGCAGCCATTGATTCAGTTCCTCGACAGCGGGACGATCGCCAGGCTCAATGGAGATCATGACATTGGCGACGTGGCTCACCCGAGGGTTCTACACGACCAGGGACCACGCACGCCACCGCATTCCGGACCGGATCGGCGTGCCAGTGGCGTTCGCGCCGGGCTCCGGAAAGGGCCGAGCGCGGTCGCGCCAGCGCCTGCGGGCTCTGGCTGACTTCCTCGCCGCTCACGGTCGTGGCCTGAGCACTGCGGGGGAGGGCGCAGCGGGACAGGGAGAGACGTGGTCGTCGGCCTAGGGTGGCGTGATGAAGCTTCTCCTTACCGATTCCGGTGTCAGGAACGCAAGCATCCTGGCGGCGCTGGTCGATCTCCTGGGCAAACCGATCGCCGAGGCCAGCGCCCTATGCATCCCCACCGCGGGATACGGGGGGCCTTACGGGGATCCGGTCCTGCCATGGCGTTTCATCAGCGGGCAGTCCCCTAGTCCCATGACCGAGCTGGGGTGGAAGTCGGTGGGCGCGCTGGAGTTGACCGCCCTTCCCAGCATCGACAAGGAACGCTGGGTCTCCTGGGTCCGAGAAGCAGACGCCCTGCTGGTGAACGGCGGCGACACGCTGTATCTGTGCCACTGGATGCGGGAGTCCGGACTAGCGGCCCTCCTCCCGTCGCTACCCGACACGGTCTACGTCGGGCTCAGTGCCGGGAGCATGGTGCTGACCCGCCGCATCGGTGAGGACTTCGTCCGCTGGAAGCCGCCCACCGATAGCGACAGCATGCTGGGAGTTGTCGATTTCTCTATCTTCCCGCACCTCGACAGCCCGGACCGCCCGGACAGAACCATGACCGAGGCGGAACGGTGGGCCGCCGGGATCAAGGGCCCGGTATACGCCATCGACGATCAAACCGCCATCAAGGTGACCGGCGGCAACGTCGAGGTCATCTCCGAAGGCCACTGGAAGCTGTTCAACCCCGGCATGACGGGATGACCCGCCGGGCGTGATCCGCGGGTTGTCGCGTCGGTTAGCTGGCGTGCAGGACGAAGAACAGGAAGTTCGGGCTGGTCGTGAGGACAGGGAACTCGTCAGGAAACAGCTCGCGAGCCGCGGGAAGTGGCTGTGGTTCGCTGACGACGGCGATCCGGAAGCCCGCGTGGGTAAATGCGCCGGTCATCGCGTGCAGCGGCCGGTGCCAGAAGGTCATCTGGGCCGTCTGGCCGCCTATGGTCCATGTCTCGGTCCAGTTGTACGTCGCGAAGTAGCTGGCCTTGTGCCCAGGCTGGTGGTGGGGGGCATAGATGGAAAAGGGATGGTTGACGGAGGCGATCAGCCGGCCTCCTGGTGTCAGCACGCGTCGCATCTCGGCGAGCGGCACCGTCCAGTCTTCCAGGTAGTGCAGGACCAGGGACGCGATGACATCGTCGAATGTGCTGCTGGGGAAGGGCAGCGGGCTGTTCAGGTCGGCCTGTTGCAGATCCGCGTCGCTGCCGAGCCGTCGCCGTGCCTGCCCGAGCATCCCGGCACTGCTGTCGACGCCGGTCACGATGGCGCCCCGGTCGCGCAGCGCCGCGGACAGGGGGCCGGATCCGCATCCAGCGTCCAGGATCCGGCGATCGGCCACGTCCCCGGCCAGCGCCAAGATCGCAGGTCGTTCGTAGTAGGCGTTGGCGAGGCTGGTCTCGTTCAGGGCCCCGTATGTCTCAGCGATGCTGTCATAGTCGTTTGTCCGGGACGGATCGGCAGGCAGAGGGCCATCTTCGGGGGCGGTAGCCATGCGTTCCATGCTGGCATGCCCCGCTACGGGCACATGCCACGGTCGCGATCTGCACCGGCCATGCCGCCAGCCGCGACCGGTTCTTGCCCGGGTTTGGGTCAGGGCGTGAGGACGACTGCTCCGGTGGTGTGGCCGCCCGTTACCTGGGCGAGTGCCTGGGCGGCATCGGCGAGACGGTAGCTGGCGGCGACGGGGATCTCCAGCTGGCCGTCTGCGAATCGTGTCGCGAGCTCGCGCAGCTGGTTTCCGGCTGGACGGATGTAGATGCTCGAGGCCGTGATGCCGCGTTGCTGGCCGGGTGGGTCGGAGGTGATGGTCGCCAGCCGCCCGCCGTCGGCGACCGCTCGGATCGCGCTGGCGGCGCCGCCGGGTACCGCGTTGGCCGCGGCGTCCACGCCGCGGTTCGCGGTGATCGCGCGGACTTGTGCGGGCCAGTCTTGGTCGTGGTAGTCGATCACGTGGCGCGCCCCGAGCGTGGTTACCCGCGGACGGCTTGCCGGGCCGGCCGTCGCGATGACCTGGGTGCCGCGCAGCGCGGCCAGGGCGACGAGCAGTCCGGCGGTGATCCCGCCGGCTCCGTGGACCAGAAGTTGCTCACCGGCGCGGACGTCGAGCGTGTCGCTGAGAACCTGCTCGGCGGTGAGTGCGGGCACCGGGAAGGCGGCCGCGGCCTCCCAGCTGGCACCGTCCGGTTTCCGGGCGAGCAGGCCGGCCGGGGCGATCAGGCGGGGGGCCCAGGTCCCCTGGTCTCGCAGCGGGCCGGGGCAGCCACCTCAACGGCCGCCACCTCGGGAACCGCCAAGGCGAGTACGGGCGCGAAGTTCGGCCAGGGCACCAGCCACGAACCGACCTTCGCGCGCACCTGCTCGACCTACGTGAGCGTCAGCGACGCCGTCCCGATCGTGCCTGGGTCGGGGACCGGCGCCTATCGCGGAATCACCGGCACCTTCGCCATGACCCTCACGGTGAACGAGGTTCACAACCGCCCGTGCGCCAAGTCGCTGAGCATCCGCCGTCAGGTCGTCATGCTGGCCGGCGCGGGAAAGATCACCAAGCGCTGACCTCGCGGCCCGGACGGCAGGACCCGTGAGAAATTTCTTCGGGCAGAGCGATGGTTCCGGGGCGAGTCGTTCGTCTATGAGTCAAGACTTGGCCGGAGCAGGCCGCCGGGACAACGGAGTCGTGGATGACGCAGTACCTGATCTCGTTCGGTGCCCACGCGATGGACCACATCCCCGACGAGGACGCGCCCGCCGTGGCCAGGGCAGCGCACGCGGCGGTCCAGGAGGCCATCAGCGCCGGCGTGTATGTGTCCGCCGGCGGGCTGGAAAACCGGCCGGCGAGCATCGTGGCCGTCGACGGGGCGGTCACCGACGGCCCGTACCCGGAGGCCATCGGCGGATTCACGCTCATCGACGTGCCCTCACGTGAGGAGGCGCTGCAGTGGGCAGCCAAGATCGCCGTCGCCTGCCGCTGCGCGCAAGAGGTTCGGGAGATCGGGGCCGACCCCGACCTCGACGCGATGCTCCGCCAGGCTGATAGCCGGGGGTGACGTCCCGGCTGGGCCGCGTTCAGCTCCGGGGAGCCTCCGCGGCCTTCACCAGGCCGGCCACGATGACCGGGTACAGGTTACGCAGCGGCCGGTGCACCAGGCGGCCCATGATGGTCCGGTCCCACGATGCGCCCCAACGGATGAGGGTGCCGTCGGGTGAGGGGGTCAGCGTGACCTCGGCCCGGTAGTTGCGCACCGGGATGCCGCGCCGGACGGTATAGGCCAGCCGCTTGCCCGGCTCGACGTCGAGGATTTCCTCAACCGAGACGGGATACCGGAACCCGTACCGCTTTGACCCTTCCAGCCAGTAGACGGCGCCCTTGCCGTTCGCGGCCGCGTCGCCCTCGCTCCGGTAGCCGGCCCTGCGCCAAGGTCCCCACTGCGGGTACACCATGACGTCGCTGAGCAGGGACCAGACGACCTCGGGCGGCACATGGGCAGTCTGCTCTGCCGCAGCCTCCACCTTGCGCATATACAGGTTCTACCGTCCACCGGTCAGACCGGACAAGAGCAAGCCGGGTTCCGTGCCCGCCAGCATGCTCCTATCCTGGCGTCGTGCATCTTGGCCTTGTCGCCATCGTGGTCGGCGACTACGACCCGGCAATCAGGTTCTTTGTCGACGTGCTGGGGTTCGAGCTCGTTGAGGACTCCCCGTCGCTGACCAATGACGGACGTCCCAAACGATGGGTCGTGGTCCGGCCGCCGGGTGCGGTGACGGGCGTACTGCTCGCGCAGGCTGACGGAGAAGGTCAGGCTTCGGCGGTCGGCAGGCAGGTGGCTGGCCGGGTGGGTTTCTTCCTGCACGTGGAAGATTTCGATGCGGCCTATGCCCGGATGGCATCGGCGGGCGTCGGGTTTGTGACGGCACCGCGCACGGAGCCCTACGGCCGGGTCGCGGTGTTTCTCGATATAGCCGGCAACAAATGGGACCTGATCGGCCCGGCACCACACGGCTGACAGAGAGGCAACGCACCCAGCACCATTGAGCTGCCGGGGCCAGATCAGCGGCCACCAAGAACGATGTCAGGGCCGGCCGGGCCGCGGCTCGTTCGCGGGCTAGGCCTGGGCCAGCGGGTAGGGCGCGGCCAGGAACTGGGCGACGATGGTGTCGAGCATGTCGTCGATGGGGGGCCAGGGGAAGGCCGGGCGGTCGGCCCTGAGCACGACAACGCCGTGCAGCCAGGCCCACAGGCTGGCCGCGGCGGCGCGCGGGTCGGCATTCGGGCGTCCCGCCTCGGCCAGCGCCGCGTCAACCGCCCCGGCGGCCACGGCGAAGGCCGGCATGCCCGGGAAGTGCGCCGGGTCCCAGGTGTCGTGCGCCCGGCCGCGGACCCCGGTCATGGCCCGGTAGCGGCCCGGGTACTGCTGGGCGTAGTCGCAGTAAGCGCGGCAGAGGGCGCGCAGAGCAGCCACAGGGTCGGGAGCGCCGCCCACGGCCGCCGAGATGGCCTCCCGAAGCAGGCCGAACTCCAGCGTGTACACCTCGTGAAGCAGCTCATCCAGGTTCGCGAACTGCAGGTAGAAACTCTGCGGCGCGGCGCCGGCGGCGCGGGTGACAGCGCGGATGCTGACATCGGACTCCTGCTCGGCCGTCGTCAGCAGCCGCCTCGCCGCCTCGATCAGTTCCGACCGCAGCCTGGTCCCCTCGCCGCGCCGGTTCCGGGCCCGCGCGATTTGCCTCTCGCTCACTTGACTAACCAGCACTACGACCACTGCGACCTCGAAACCTTCAGCCGCTACCCCGGCCGGGACGTGCCCCTCCTGGTCGCCGGGCCGGTCGCCGAGCTGGCCCGCAAGGCGGGATTCACCAACGTGCGCGCGCTCGAGCCGTGGACGTCCGCCCGGGTCGACGACCTGACCGTCACGGCCGCCCCCGGCAAGCACGGCGTCTACGAGATCACGTTCGTCATCAGCGGCGGCGGGCGCAGCGTCTACTTCGGCGGGGACACGATGCTCATCCCGGAGCTGCGCACGCTGTCTGACCGGTTCGGCCCGCTGGACGTGGCGCTGCTTCCCACCAACGGTCTGCAGATCCGGCTGGCGCTCAACAAGCAGGTAGTGATGAGCGCCGAAGAGGCCGCCGAACTCACCGCCGCCCTGCGCCCGAAGCTGGCGGTGCCGCACCACTACGCCTTTACCAGCGGGACAATCGGCGACAAGCTCGCGACCAAGGGCGACAAGAACCCCGCTCACCTCGTCGAGGCGGCCCGCCGCCTGGCCCCCGGCATCCCGGTCAAGGTCATCAACCCCGGAGAACCACTGACCGTCGCCTCCTGACCCCAGACCGGCCGGCGAGGCGGCCGGCCTCACCATCAGGCGCGACGTCGTCACCCGACGAATGAGCACGAAGATGTTTCTCTGCCGTTTGTTGTGGCGATTCTGATCATTTGGGACTATGCGGGAACTGTGGTCGTCGAGCACCACACCGGACCGGGTCAGGAGTGCCGATGTTCAGGTGGAGATCACGCATGACGGCTGGTGCCGCAGTCGTCGGCCTAGCATTAGTCGGGTTCTTGCTGGCCCCGGCCAGCGGTGCGGCCGTCCGGGCCGGCCACCCGGATAGCGGCCTGCATCCGGCCACGGGTGTCGGGTCGTGCACGGAGATCGGCTGGGCCAACAACCGGAAGCCCATCCCGAACGCCAACGCCATTCCGATGGGGCACCGCCCGCAGTGGTACAAGCCTGACAACTACGACTGCAAGGGCGCCAAGTTCGCCCGGGCGGGTGTGGAGTTCAGGAGCTTCCCGCAGCCGAAGAGCTTCCGCGTCACCAACCGCAAGGCGACCGAGATCGTCGACACGTGCACCTCGGTAGCGCTCGGGCACGGTCAGGCCTTCGGCCCGGGCAGCGGGCAGGAGGGACAGTGCGGCAAGGAGCGCGCGACGGTGTGGCGACCGACCACCCAGATCAACCCGCTGGCGCCCTACTTCCCGCCGTTCAAGCATTTCGTGATCATCATGCGGGAGAACCATACGTTCGACGACTACCTGGGCGACTGCGCGACCACGATCGCGTCGGACTGCAACGGCAAGGTAGAGAGCACGAACCACATCAGCGACGTGCCTGACCTGCACACGCTGGCGAAGACCTATGCGCTGGGCGACTCCTACAGCACGGGCACGCAGCCGCCGAGCGGCCCGAACCACTGGTGGCTGTTCTCCGCGCAGTCGTCGTCCAGTTCCCAGCAGCAGTCCTACCCGACCGCCACCGGGACGGAGTTCGACCGCTTCCTGGGCGGTGACGACGGCCCGTCCGACGATGGCACCAACCCCTGCACGGCTCAGACCGGCTCAGGCAGCGGCACAAGCCCCTACACGATGTCCGTGAACGGGGACATCTACTGGATGCTCAACACCGGCAGCGGGTACTGGCGCGATAACCGGAACGGCAACCTCGAGGTTCTGCCGGTGGACCGCCCCGGCACGACCATCCCGGAGGAACTCAACTACAACCAGTACACCTGCAGCGGCCAGAGCGTTCCCGATACGACCGTCGGGACGGACTTCCTGAGCTCCGTCAAGTCGAACGGGCTGCCGGCCTACTCCTACGTCGAGCTGTTCAACGACCATCCAGGCTCATACCAGGACATCCCGGTGAACGATTCCGAGACCAACACGATCGTCAACTCGATCATGAGCAACTCGGCGTACAAGAACAACACGCTCATCGTGGTCTCGGAAGACGACACGCAGAACGGCAACAACGGTCCGGACCACGTCAGCAACACCTACCGGGTGCCGCTGGTCGTCATCGGCTCGCCGACCTACGTGAAGGCGCACTACATCTCGCACGTCGCCTACACGACGAGCAACGTGCTCGCCGCGATGGAACGCGTCATGGAGAACGTCCACTCGGGCATCATCAGCCCCACAGACTCCCTGAGCCTGAAGACGTTCCCGATGACAACCGCCGACCAGTCGGCGCTCGCCGACCCGCTCGAGGACTTCTGGGTCCAGGGCTCGACCCCGCTCACGGCCTCGGCCGCCGGCAAGCCGACGACGGGCAACGCGCCGCTCGACGTGTCGTTCACCGGCTCGGCCACCGGCGGCACGGGGCCATACAAGTACAGCTGGAACTTCGGCGACGGGTCGGCGACGAGCACGGCGCAGAATCCCAGCCACACCTACACCGCCGCCGGGACCTACACGGCGACCTTGACCGTCACCGATAGTTCCTCGCCGGCCAAGCAAGCGACGGCCAGCGTGACCACCAACGTCAACGCCGTCGGCAACCCGCTGCAGGCCACCGCCGCCGCGGTGCCGACGTCCGGCCAGATCCCGGTGAACGTCGCCTTTACCGGGACCGCCACTGGCGGAACCCCGCCCTACTCCTATAGCTGGAACTTCGGCGACGGGTCCGCGACGAGCACGGCGCAGAATCCCAGCCACACCTACACCGCCGCCGGGACCTACAAAGCGACCCTGACCGTCACCGACAGCGCTAGCCCCGTGCATACCGCCACGTCGAGCGTCACCGTCACGGCCACGCCCGTGCAGGGAACGGCGCCCGGCCCGCCGCGAAACCTGACCGCTAAGCCCGGGAACGGCCAGATCACCCTGAACTGGCAGGCCCCGGTCAGCAACGGCGGCGTCAATATCACCTCCTACAAGGTCTACCGCGGGCTGTCGGCCGGCAGTGAAACGCTGCTGACCAGCGGCGGCTGCAGTAGCCTCGGCGCGGTGCTCACCTGCACAGATACCGGTCTCACCAACGGCACGACCTACTACTACAAGGTCAGCGCCGTGAACGCCATCGGTGAAGGGCAGAAGAGCAACGAGGTCAACGCCGTGCCAACCAGCGGCAGCGGCTGCACTCCCGAGCAGTTGCTGAGCAACCCCGGGTTCGAGAACGGCAGCTCCAACCCTTCACCGTGGGTGCTCACCTCGACCCATACGCCACTCTCGATCATCAGCGACAGCTCCCTGGAACCGCCGCACAGCGGAACCTGGGACGCCTGGCTCGACGGCTGGGGCACCACGACCACCGACACGGTGGCCCAGACGATCACCCTGCCGAGCGGGTGCACCAACTACAAGTTCAGCTTCTGGCTGCACATCGACACGGCCGAGACCAGCACCACCACCGCGTACGACACGCTGAAGGTGCAGGTGCTGAACAGTTCCGGCACGGTCCTGACCACCCTGCACACCTATTCCAACCTCGACCACAACACCGGGTACGCGCAGCGCAGCTTCGACCTGAGCGGCTACGCCGGGCAGACCATCACGCTGAAGTTCACCGGGCACGAGGACTACGAGTACCAGACCTCGTTCGTCATCGATGACACCGCGGTCAACGTGAGCTGACCGCCCGAGCAGGAAAGTGGCCGGCCGGGGATCACCCCCGGCCGGCCACCATGCTGGCCGCCCGCCTACTCGGCGTCAGGCGGGGTGTGGATGAGCTTCTTGTTCACGAACTCGTCGATGCCGAGCGGGCCTAGTTCGCGCCCGACCCCCGAGCGCTTCGTCCCGCCGAACGGCAGTTCCGGGCCGCCGCCCTCGGCCTGGTTGATCCAGACCATTCCGACATCCAGCCGGTCGGCTACGTCCAGGGCCAGCGTCTCGTCGCTGGAGAACACCGCGCCGCCCAGCCCGTAGGAGCTGCTGTTGGCCAGTTCGACGGCCTCGTCGGCGCCGGACACCTTGTAGACCACCGCGGCCGGGCCGAAGAGCTCCTCGCGGTAGGCCCGCATCTCCGGGGTGACCCCGGACAGCACCGTGGCCTCCACGAATGCGCCGGGCCGGTCCAGCCGGTGCCCGCCCAGGTGCACGGTCGCGCCCTTGCTGACCGCGTCGTCGATCTGCTCCATCAGGTTGCGCGCCGCCTGCTCTGACGAGAGCGGCCCGTAGGACGTGGCCGGGTCGGTGGGGTCGCCGGTGGTGTAGCCGGACATCGCGTCGGTGAACTCGGAGACGAACTCGTCGTACACGTCGGCGGTCACGATCATGCGCTTGGACGCGTTGCAGGCCTGCCCGCCGTTTTCCATCCGGGCGGCGGCCGCGGCCTTGGCCACGCTGGGCAGGTCGGCCCCGTCGAGCACGATGAACGGGTCCGAGCCGCCCAGTTCCAGCACGACCTTCTTCAGGTTCTGGCCGGCGGTCGCGGCCACGGCCGAGCCGGCCCGCTCGCTGCCGGTCACCGATACCCCGGCGATCCGCGGGTCGGCGATCATCTCGGCCGCCTGCTCGTTGCTGGCGAACACGTTGATGTACGCGTCGGCGGGCAGCCCGGCCTCATGGAAGATCTGCTCCATGGCCAGGGCCGATTCGGGGCACTGCGGCGCGTGCTTGAGCACGATCGTGTTGCCGATCATCAGGTTCGGGGCGGCGAACCGGGCCACCTGGTAGTAGGGGTAGTTCCAGGGCATGATGCCCAGCAGGGCCCCGATCGGGGACTTGCGGACCCAGGCGGCGCCCGGCGTGTTGGAGTGCAGCGGCTCGTCCTTGAGCAGGTCGGCCCCGTTGTCGGCGTAGTAGCGGTAGATGGCGACCGTGAACTTCAGCTCGCCCCGGGCCTCGGCCGTGGTCTTGCCCATCTCGCGGGTGATGATCGAGCCCAGCTCGGCCGAACGGTCCCGGTAGAGCTGGGCCACCCGGCGCAGGATGTCCGCGCGCTCGGTCATGGGCGTCCGCCGCCAGGCCGGGTAGCCGCGCCCGGCCCGGTCCAGGATCTCGCCGATCTCCGCGTCGGTGGCCGTCGGGTACTCCTGCTCCACGGTTCCGGTGGACGGGTTCACAACCTGGTACTTCATCGCCGCTGCCTCTCCCTCGCGCATGGCCGATATCGCCATGGTCGCACTTCGTCAGCAGTTGCCAACCGGCGGCAGCGCGTTCTTCACCGGGCTCGGGGCGGGGCTGATCATCGCGATCTACAACTACCTCGGCTACGACACCACCGCCTACATGGCCGGCGAGCTCAAGGAACCGGGGCCCGGCTGCCGGATCGTTCTTCACGCTGACCACGGTCATCAACATGCTCACCGCCGTGATCGTGATCGTTCAGGCCGTGGCCGTTCGGGCCCCGGCAGGTCACCGAGACCTACCTCGAGCTGCAGCGCGGCGCCCCGGTCACAGGTGGCGGCCGAACACCTCAGTGAACGCGGCGCAGAACGCGGGCAGGTCGTCCGGCTTGCGGCTGGACACCAGGACGTTGGGCCCGTTGTCGCACCGGACCACCTCCTGGTCCACCCAGGTTGCGCCCGCGTTGCGCAGGTCGGTCTGCAGGCTCGGCCACGACGTCAGCGTGCGGCCACGTACGACGTCGGCCTCGATCAGGGTCCAGGGCGCATGGCAGATCGCGGCGACCGCCTTGCCGGCCGTAAAGAAGCCCTGAACGAACGCCACCGCCGCCGGGTCGGTACGCAGCTGGTCGGGGTTCGCCACCCCGCCCGGGAGGACCAGCCCCACGAAGTCGCGCTCGCTGGCCTCGCCGACCGGGACGTCGACGGGCATCGTGTCGCCGCGGTCGAGATGCTGGAACATCTGGATCCTGCCCCGGGCCGGGGAGATCAGCGCCGGCTGGCCGCCCTCGGCCCGGACGGCCTTCCACGGCTCGGTCAGCTCGACCTGCTCCGTGCCCTCGGCGGCGGCCAGGAACGCGATGCGCGCGGAATCCCAGTTAGCCATCTCAGCTTCCCCTTTCCGATCGGTGCTCAGGCGACGATCGCGACCGCCAGGCGAGCAGGACACCCCCGCCGTACCAGGTCGGCGACGTCATGCCAGTCGACCCGGTCGGCGACGGCGTCGGCGACCAGCCGGGCCAGGCCCAGACGGCAAAGCTGCGCCACGCGCCAGGCATGCACCGCGCTGGCTTCCGCGTCGATGTCCTCGTGCGGCACCTCGGCCGCGGAGTTAGTCCTCATCTCTCCTGCCCTCGGAACTCCTGGCTCCGGCGGGCCATCGCCCGCGGCAGCCTTGTTACCAGCGTTCTTTTCCGAACCCAGCGCGGCGCTACCCCCGCAGACGGCGCTCAACCCACCGGGCCGTCTTCCGCCGGGCGCGGTCCGGCCGGGCGGCGGAAGACGGCCCGGTGGGAAACCGCGTCAGTGGTGGCGCAATGCGCTCACGAGCTGGGACTTGCTCATCGAGGACCGGCCCTTGATGCCGATCTCCCGCGCGCGCTTGACCAGGTCGGCCTTGGACCAATCGTCGTAGGCCGGGCTCTTGCCGCCCTTGCGGCCGACCTGGCGGCGGGAACTGCCCGCGGCGGCGTTGGCGATGCGGGCTGACTTCTGCTTGCTCTCGCCCTGCTCGCGGAGCTTCTGGTAGGTCTTCTCGTCCTTGATCTGGGCTCTCGGCATGGTGCCTCTCCGTCCTGCCATCGTTATGGCGGTCTCGCGTACCCGGGCAGGCGGAGGCCAAACGGGGACGCCGCGCGGACCGAAGGTGCTGGCTCTTCGTCCGACCCGGCGTGTGGGACCGCGCGCACCGGGTAGCGGGCGGCGGCGCAGTGATCGCGCGCTCATCTGCGCCACCGGCCTGCCGCGACAGCTCGCCGACGAACGTGACTCGGCCAACAGATGATCCAACCGGTAGAGGCCGGATATCTCGGGTAGGCCAAGCAGGTCATCACCGTGACGAGAAGAAAGAGGAGGAACGATGGCTACCGCTCGGCAAAAGGAAGCTGCCCGGCGCAACATAGCCAAGGCGCGCGAGGCACAGTCCGCCCGGGCTCACGGCGAGAACGTCCCCCGCCGCGGCGAGGGCATGAGCACCGCCGAGGAAAACGAGCTGGCCGACAGCAAGTTCGCCTTTCCCGACGAGCGCAAGGAACCGCTGACCGACGCCCGGCACGTCCGCAACGCGATCGCTCGTTTCGACCAGGTCGAAGGCGTAAGCGACGCCGAGCGCGACCGCGCGTGGAAGCGGATCCAGGCCGCCGCGAAACGTTACGACGTCGACGTTTCCGCCTCGAACTGGCGCGATCTGCACCAGGGCGGCAAGGACCGCAAAGGATAGCTCAAGCGGTGCCGGCCGTGCTCTGGGTGCCTGCTCCCGGAGGGCTCATCGAGCGCGCCGCAAGGTCGTCGCGAAGCTTCCGCATTTCCTCACGTAGCTGCGAGATCTCTGACCTTGCGTCGTGCAGTTCGCTGGGCCAGGTCACGCCGCGGGAATAGAACCAGCTCACCGTCGGGTAGACCCACAGAATGGCCGTGAGGCTGGGCAGCAGCCCCAGCGCGAGGCCAATTATCGGGCTGTCCGGGGTCGAGCTAACCTCGACCACCCACAGGTCGAGGCCCGCGAGGCCGATCCCGACGACGATCGCTAATAGCGCGACGAGGTTGAGTTCTTTCCTGGGCGCAGGCGGCTGCAGGCTCACTGGCGTTTCCCCTCCGATACCCGGAACGTCCGGACCGATAAAAGAGACGCGCCGGAGCTCTCAACCGATTACACGCACCCTTTGACCATTCGAGCCGTTACGACGCCGTTCGCGGCCCAGCGCCCGTCCGGGCCTCGCGGCCGGCAACGACATGGATGGCACCATCGCTGTCGTCCCAGCGACAGCGATGGTGCCAACCATGCCGCTCGCGGCGACCCGGCGCACCGAGGCGGCTAGCCGGTGGCGCGTACTGGCCGGTAACTGAGGTCCTTGACCGGGAGCCAGAAGTTGGTGGACTCCAGCCTCAGTCGGCCGTCGACCTTCATGGTCTCCAGCAGGGCCAGGACCTCAGCCTCCGCCGCCTGGCCTTCCCCGGACCGCTCCATGCGTGCCTCGTCAACCGCTACCGTCACAACGATCATCGTGGCCCCCGTTCGGCGATCATGCCCGCGGAGGCTAGTTACCCAGCCCGGCCGGGTCCCATAGCCCGCGCCGCCACTTCCCCGGCCGCGGGCCGCGGGTCAGCCCCCCGCGGCGCCGATCCAGACGGTCTTGATGTTGCAGAACTCCCGGATGCCCTGGACCGACAGTTCCCGGCCGTGACCGGAGTGCTTGACGCCGCCGAACGGCAGTTGCGGGTAGGAGGTCACGTTGCCGTTGATGAAGACCAGCCCGGCCTCGAGGTCCCGGACGAGCCGGGCCTGCTCGGCCTCGTCGTTCGTCCAGGCGTTCGCGCCCAGCCCGAACTCGGTGACGTTGCCCAGCGCTATCGCCTCGTCGAGGTCCGCGACCCGGTAGAGCGTGGCCACCGGGCCGAACACCTCCTCGGTGTGCACCCGCATGCCGGGGGTGATCCCGGCCAGCACGGTCGGCGGGTAGTAGAAGCCCGGCCGGTCGGGCGCGGCGCCCCCGCACAGCACCCGCGCCCCCTGGGCCACCGCGTCGGCGACGAGTTTCTCGATGTCGACGCGCTGCTGCTCGGAGGCGAGCGGGCCCACGTCGGTGCCCTCGTCCATCGGGTCCCCGACCACCTTGCCCGCCATCTGCTCGACGAACAGGCGCTCGAAATCGTCATAGACCGCGTCGTGCGCGATGAACCGCTTGGCCGCGATGCAGGACTGGCCGTTGTTGATGCACCGTGCGAACGCCGCGACCTGGGCGGCGGCCGGCAGGTCGGCCGAGGGCAGGACGATGAACGGGTCGCTGCCGCCGAGTTCGAGCACCACCTTCTTGATCTCGCTGCCCGCGATGGCCGCCACGGACTGCCCGGCGGGGCCGGACCCGGTGAGCGTGGCCGCCGCCACCCGGTCATCGCGCAGGATCGCCTCGACCCGCGCGGAGCCGACGAGCAGCGTCTGGAAGGTCCCGTCGGGGAACCCGGCCCGCCGGAACAGGTCCTGCATGAACAGCGCGGTCTGCGGGACGTTCGAGGCGTGCTTGAGCAGCCCGACGTTCCCGGCCATCAGGGCCGGGGCCGCGAAGCGCATGGCCTGCCAGAGCGGGAAGTTCCACGGCATGATGGCCAGCACCGGGCCGATCGGCTGGTAGCTGACCCAGGCGCGTTCGGCGCCGACCGCGGCGGCGTCGCCGGGCTCGTCGGCCAGGAACCCCGCCGCGTGCTGAGCGAAGTACCGGCAGGTGGTGGCGCACTTGGCGACCTCCTGCCGGGCGGCCGTCAGCGTCTTGCCCATCTCGGTCGTCATCATCGCCGCGACCCGGTCCTGCTCCTCGTCGAGGATGCCCGCGGCCGCGCGCATCCACCGGGCGCGCTCGGCCAGGCTGGTCAGGCGGTAGCTGTCGTACGCCGCCGCCGCGGCGGCCAGGCAGCGCTCGACGTCCGCCTCGCTCATCTCGTCGAACCTCTGCACGGTCTCCCCGGTCGCCGGGTTGACGGTCGCGATCGCCACCGCCTGCTCCTTCCCGCGGCCATGCCGCCGCAGCCGCTCCCCGTGGCCCTGCCCCGATCGGGGCCGGGCCACACGTCGGCGGCTAGGGGCCCGCGCGACGCGTGCTCAGCGAAGCACAAGCTCCCGGGCGTCGTCGGCGTCGGGGGTCGGTTCCTCCGGCGCCACGCGGCGGATCCCGCCCTGCGGGCCCGGGCCGGGCCGGGGGACCCGGGCGCGCCGCGTGGCGGCTCCCGCGGCCACGAACGCGAGCGACAGGACTACCGCCAGGCCGACGAGCGCCCCCAGCGCGACCAGCACCCCGCCGAGAAGTTGCATGTCGATCATCTCGGATTTCCCCTTGTAACGGTAGGTTTACAATATTCACCAAAACTAGTATGAGACGTGCTAGTGAACACCGCAAACCATTTAATCCACTATGAACGTTCCCGGCGGGCGCACGGCCTGGAACCCCCTACGCCAAG
>Ga0102924_1003166_pt1 | contig 17400 bp, 17 predicted proteins | sample PaiPotPPM11metaG_FD_80116 | JGI IMG/M metagenome (GOLD analysis project Ga0102924, IMG submission 80116) | Iron sulfur acid spring bacterial and archeal communities from Banff, Canada, to study Microbial Dark Matter (Phase II) - Paint Pots PPM... ...
ACCGCTCGCGGCTCAATCTCCCCGCCAGCGGCCACCGCGAAGCTGCCTGGCTCCACGCACTGCGCACTATCGAGCGCCTCACGGTCTGAAATGGCTATTTTTCACGCCGGATTCAGGTTAATTAAAACGTTAAACGTTAACGGTTTTAAAAAATCTCTCTCAGAAGCACTTGCGGAAAACGACAACTTGCCGGCGGCAGAGCAAATTCGAGTCGGCAGCCTCGTTCTCGAGATGCTTGACGTATGCCGTGACAAACACTCGCGAGGGTTCTACCGGCTGGTTGCTCAGAAGGTTCCCGAAGAACTCATCCGCGCCGCACTCTCCGAAACCAAGTACCAAGATAGGATGGGAAGAATCATGAAGTCGCGCGGTGCTTTCTTTACCGATCAGCTCCAGCGCCTTACGCGGGACCGAGGGATAGATCTTGGTCTGAGACTATCAGAGCGGTCGCGCTATTTCTGACACCAAAAGCTGCTGACGAAACTGAGATAAGGATTTTACTTAAATGGCAACAATTTCCTGTCCTGTCGCAGCATTACCGGTTGTCGACCGCGAACTTATTATAGACCTGAGGATGGATGTCGATGAATTACTTTGTGCCATTTGCTGACGGCCATTCCGCATGGGCAAGCGGAGCATCGTTGAGCGCTTGTCTTAAGAGCCTCCAGTTCGGCAGATGTTTATCCATGAGGCTGGCGAATCGTTCATTATGGTGACGTGCCACTAGGTGCGCCATCTCGTGAACAACGATATACTCCAGAAATTCCGGTGGTTTTCTTGCCAGATCAGTGTTGAGCCGAATGCTACGCAAGCGAGTATTGCAGCTTCCCCACTTGGTTTTCATTCGCTGGACGAAAAATCGCTGGACATTAACTCCTATCCTCGCTTGCCATTTTTCAATCAAAGGCGAAGCTGCCGTCTTGACCAGCTCCCGATACCATTGATCAACTAGCGCGTGCTTCCTGCTGCTGTCATTTAGGGAACGGAGTCGCAGCAGCAAATGATGGTGTTTCAATTCGACCGAGGGAGCAGAATCGCACTCAATCACTTGAAGTAGATATCGCCGTCCCCAGACGTAATGGCTCTCCCGATCCAGATACTCACGAGTGGACTCTCTCTCCTGCCCTCGGAACCGTCTCTGCTGCCGCCTGATCCACTCCAGCTTCGAAATCGCAAAAACCCGGATTGTTTCTAACCCCATTCGAGATGGCGCCGAAATTCTGACTCGGCCGGCTGGCGGATGAACGCTCAGGTGGACATTTTTGATGTCCTTGAACTGCACATCCACGGCGATATCGCCCAATTGAATTTGCGAGACCATCAGTACTCGTGTTGCGCTTTGAGGATCAGAAAAATCTTCTCAACCTCGTCTTTGTCGTTTCCCAGCAGCGGGTAGAGAGCCGCCTTGATGATGTTCTCCTTTGCCTGGTGACCCCGCCAAGCGTCCGGACGCACGTTCTTAACTGCCTCGTCGATCTTCAGCGCAAGCTCTTCGTTCTTATCTAGATTATTGAAGAGCGCGCGCCTGCCCGGCGTGTTCAGCTTCTCAGAAATTTCTTCATCGTGCCCGGCTGCGACTCTCTTAGCCAGTTCGCCAATGCGTTTCAAGTATTCCTCGTAAGCAATCGCCTTCGCCTTCCGTGCCGCTATGATCTCGTCAAGCAGTGCCGACATCTTTTCGAAGTACGCGGGATCGGTGAGTTGCTCCTTTACGATCGTGCTTCGCACGTTGTTTTCGATTGTTTCGGCGATCGCATCCTTGTTCCCCCTCAATCCGCCGAGCTGACTAGCAATCGCGTCGGCGATTCCTGTCTTCACGATCAGATCGACCAAGCTCATGTTGTCGAAGGGCGAAATTTTTCGCGGCTCATCTGCCTCGATGTACGTATCGATCAGGTGCCGCATGTCCGCCTCGTACGCCTTCAGATCGAGGCTTTCGCCGCTGGCTTTGCGGACGATATCGCGGACATTCAGGTAATATTTGAGTCGTTCTCTAATCCTTTCGATGTTGGCTGCCGAATACCCCGCTTCCTCCAACTCGTCCGCTATGTTGGCGTACGCGCGCACAAGGTTGGCAGTCCATTTGTACAGTGCAACGCGCTGCGGCTCTCGATCCTGCAAGTCTGACGGAATCTCGGTATTTCCGCAGAAGTAGTGGATCTGCTCCAGCTCACCTTTTGGCGGGTCGACTGGCTCGCACAGTATCGCCAGAGTTTCCAAGGCACCGTCGAGGCGCTCGCGTCCTTTCTTTAGGCGATCCTCAATGAGAACCTCCGGATCAGCGCCGCCGGCGCTGTGATCTAGTTCCGAGGTGTAGACCGCTACCGCGTTCTCAACCTTTTAGAACAGATCCTTGTAATCGACGATGTAGCCGAAATCCTTATCCTCTCCGTCGAGCCGGTTCGTGCGGCAGATGGCCTGGAACAAACCGTGATCCTGCATCGACTTGTCAATGTACAAGTAGGTACACGGCGGAGCATCGAAGCCAGTTAGCAGCTTATCGACTACGATCAGCAGCTTCATGTTTGCCGGCTCTTCGATAAACAGCTTCTTGGCCCGCTCCTCATATGCTTCGGTCTTGGTCATTCCGGCCCGCCGCGGTACGTCCTTAAGAAGCTCAACGTATGTGTTGTAGACGAATTGCCGATCCGTCTCCGTGTTTGCTCCGACTTCCTCTTTGGTTACATCCTTCGCCTGCGGGTCGTACGAAGTGATCACGGCACATTTGCCCTTAAGCGGCGTCTTTTGGAAAAGGGTGAAATATTTGCATGCGTCGTAGATACTCGACGCTACGAGAAGCGCGTTCCCGCGCTCGCTCGATAGGCGCGGCCTGACACTGAAGTCGAAGAGGATGTCATTGACGACCCGATCCATCCTCGACTTAGAGCTCAGCACCTTCTGCATCGTGCCCCAGTGTTTCCGTAACTCATCTTTCTGCCAGTCGTTCAGCCCTTTCGTCTTTGCCTCGAACCACGCGTCGATCTTTTCCTGCGAGCCGAGATACTGATCGATGTCTCGCGCCTCGTAAACAAGATCGAGCACGACATCGTCCTCAACGCCTTCGCTGAATTTGTACGTGTGAATGTACCTGCCGAACACTTCCAGGGTCGTTTTGGCGTCGGTCTTCAACAGTGGCGTGCCGGTGAATCCTATAAACACGGCGTTCGGCATAAACGCCTGCATCGCGTCGTGCAGCTTGCCGCTCTGCGTTCGATGACATTCATCGACGAGCACGAAAACCTCGCCGACCGTCTTAGTCGGCTGCGACCGTATTTCCTTGATGAACGCGTCGAAGTCTCTATCGTCCTTCGGGCTGAACTTCTGAATGAGCGAACACAGCAGTCGCGGCTTCGCCTGTCCGAGCTGGCGCATCAGGTCGCGTCCGCTGCTCGCGCGGTGTACATCTTCGCCGGCCTGCCTAAAGACCCGCTCGATTTGCTTATCGAGTTCGTCACGGTCCGTAATTATCGTTACTCGGGCGTGAGGATTATTCTCGAGAATCCACTTAGCGAGCAGGACCATCACGATGCTTTTCCCGCTGCCCTGGGTGTGCCAGATAATGCCGCCTTCGTGGTTGCCGACGAACTGCTGTGCGGCCTTTGTTCCGAAATACTGATGCGCACGCGGCAGCTTCTTAATGCCGCCGTCAAAGAGAACAAAATCGTGAATCAGCTCGATAATCCGATCCTTCCGACACATCTTGAGCAGATACTTGTCCAACTTGAAGCGTGTATTGTCCTGCTCGTCCTCCTTCCATTTGAGGAAATACTTTTCGGGCGTGCCGATCGTGCCGTATTGAAGGCCCTCGGAGTCGTTGCCGGCGAACAGAAGCTGGATTGTGCTGAAGAACCACTGGTTGAACTCCGCCTTCTGATTGGAAAGATGCTGACGTACGCCCTCTCCGATCGAGATGCTGCTTCGTTTCAACTCGATGGCGCCGACCGCAACTCCGTTGACATAGAGAACCAGGTCGGGCCGCCGCTCGTGATCGCCATGCAGCGTCACCTCTTCCGCGATAGCGAAATCGTTCTTATCCGGTTGCTGCCAATTGATTAGATGGACGGTTTCCGTGACTTTGCCTGCTTCGACCTTAACAGGCACGCCGTATCGCAGCAGCTCGTAAACAGCCTTGTTGTTCCCGTAGAGGCCGCGCGTCGGATTGTTAGCCTCAGTCGTCAACCTGTAGATCGCTCGGTTGATTTGCTCAGGCGTGTAACCGCTCTTCGACAGGTGGTCCCTAAGCAGATCCTCTTCGATATTGCTGTTTCCTTGTCGGTCGCTCCAATCTCTGACAAATCGATAGCCGAGCTCGTCGTGAAACAACTTGATGACGCGTTCTTGCGTGGCGCGTTCTAGCTTACCAACGTCGCTCACTGATTGCCCCTCCAGAATTGTTCGATCATCCAGAGCGGCGCATCTTTGACACTAATGCGGATGAGTTCGATAACCTTCTCGTATTGGTCTGAGTTAAGCCTGGACCATCGAGTGGACCGCGCAGATCGCCAGTCGCGTCCGAACCCCCCGAAATCGGAACGAGCCAGCGCACGGAGGACCACATTATCAATCGGCGGATGGAGGGCGCGGACCCGCTTATGCGAATGGTGACCGCCGCACACGAAGCGGGACTTAAGGTAGATGTTAATCAGCTTGGCGGCTACGCCGTGCGTGAAGGTCAGAGCGTGCAACTCGGCAGCTCCGATCGCAGCATGACGCCAACGCCGATGCTCGTGGTTGGTGCCCTCGGGCGGCGGTAACTGCTCTGGCGCGGCGAACTCTGACGTAAAGTCGCACGCTTCTAGAATCGCTCGGCCCTGCTCGACGGAGAAACGGCAGCCCTTGACCGAGGCGGCCCGACTCGCAGCCCATGCGGCGAATAGATGTTTATGTCGTTCGATCCCATAAGGCGTCGAAGCCGACGGCGCAGTTGCGTAGCTGTCCTCAGTCATAGGAGCCGGCTTCTCCCCGTCAACAGTTGTTGGACCATGCCCTGCTTGATATTTTGGGTCTTAGCCAGCTTGCCTTCCAGCGCTAGGATCTCATGGTCCAACTCATCCAGCACGTTGGCGATCGCCATTTGCTCTTTCAATGGAGGAGTTGCGATCGGTACGTCGCCGATGGCGCCCATATTAATTTTTTTTGGCGATGCGTTCAGCAGCGACCGGTCCTCCATGTCTTGAATGAATCGGCGACTCTTCGTGTAGCAGTGTAGGTACCGAGCATCGATAAGGCTATTAACCTTAAGCAGAGCCAAACTCACGTAGATACTCGCCTCTACGTCCCAGTCAATCAGTTTCGTATCGCCGATTGACCCGATCCGAGTCAGGAGAATGTCCCCTTTCTCAGGCTTACATCGCTTGATGAGACGCGAATGCTCTTCCTCAGAAATCAAGCGCGTGTTTGTAAAATCGTTCCGGGTTACATTCTCAACGCTGTAGAATGGGATACCGTTGTCAACGTATCTTGGGGTGAAGTGGGTCCCGTCAACGATTGATCGGCAAACCTCACGTAGTCGCTTAACCGCCCAATCTCCCGTGAAGCCAGGCAGGCGTTTGTTACGAGTTAGCAAAGCCTGCGTCGCTCCTTGCTTGATCTGACGCTTCTTCGCGACGAGCTGCTCCAATGAAGCTATCAGGTGGTCGGCGTCTTTCAGTGCCTCGACGATCGAGTCTTGCTCCCGTCGGGATGGCAAGGCTATCAACATCTTGGTGATCATTTCGCGCCGCACAGAGTCTACTGACGACTTAGCCGTCATCTGCATGATGCGATTATAGAAATGACTACTGAAGTAACAAAAGAAGAAATAGCCATTCACACGAGGGCTGAAATCAGATATGCGGTAGACGCGCTGGTGAACGTCGAACTTTCCGTTGACGTAGTGGAAGACTTTGCCCGTTCCGACGCCGTCCCCTGCAGTCAAGACCGCCTCCCCGTCGTACGAGTAAGAATTAATCCGCTCAGCCGTCTGTGATCGGACGAAGAATGGATAAAGACCACCTTCAAGACGATCCTGCGTATTCCGCGCACCCGTCGTAACGCGCGCGATGCTCCCTACGTAATCCACCTCCCAATCTCCCGGAATGAGCCCTACCTCCGTCTGCTTGTAACTGGTGCTCATGGAGCTGAGAAACCCATTCTGTCGAGGTGCTGACTAACCCTGGTTTCCAGAGCCGCGGCCATGTGCGATTGTTGCGGCATCGTTGTTTGGTAACGTTCGGCCAACTCTCGTATACGGCGTGTCAGCGACTGACTTGTTCTATCCACTTCCCCTTGGATTTTGGCCGCTAGCTCGCCGAGCCATTTTTCATCGACGACTAGGCTTTGAACCTCGGCGTCGGACAATTTCGGATATTGAGCGTAAGCGCTCGCGTCTAGTGTCGCCTCGGTCTCCTTGAGTTTCTTTCGGACCTCGGCCTCCTGATCGCAGAGTTCCAACCATCTGCGCAGAAGCGACGCTTCATCTTTGGCTTCCGGATCGTCTTTGATCTCCTTCAGCCGCGCAACGAGGTTCGCCCGGTTGATTTTGTCCATGTCAGCGAAGGCAGCGTCCTCGCCGGCATTGTCTTCTTCCAACTCCGTCTTCTGCGCACTAGTGGTTTCCACATCGGCCCTGAGTTCATTGATCGTCGCCTGCTCTTTCCCGAAGGAACGCGCCACGATCAGAAGTTTGGGCACGAGGTCGCACGCCCAGCCCTTCACCACCTCCTTAATGACTTTGCCGTCCTTGTTCTTCTTAGCTTCAATCACCGGATACGTCGTCGCTTTCCATCCATCGGCGGCGATCAGATAGCAGTCGTCCTGCATCGGCTCCGTCCAGTAATCCATCATGTGCTGGTAAACGTCGTACTTGTCGATCAGCGGCTTGTTTGCATAGTGGGCCAGCAGGTCTTCAGACAGCCCGGCAATGAGGTCCTTCGGATGGCAGCCGACTTTTAACTGGCGCAATACCTTTGAAGCCTTATTCCGCCATTCCGCAAAGTGCGCCCGCATACCAGCGACGAAAGCAACGAATTCCGGATGCTCGTAAATAGTAGAGCGGATCGCAGACTTATCGACCGCGAGATCTAAGTACCCCGGGCGGTTGTCCTTGAACAGGGCGCTCCTGAGGTTCGGGCAGACATCCCAGTATCTCTGAAGCGCGTCAATGTCGCGAGCGGGAATCCCGCCCCTCAGGTGCCCTTCGATGTCCTGGAGGTCCTCTGGTGGCTGACTGTCGATGTAGCGCGGAAGGTTCAGGTTGAACTCGTTCTTCTTCTCGATCTCCTCGATGGGAACCATCCGCGAGTACTTCGGAATTTCGAGCCACCGATTGAAGGTGTCCACGATTTTGTGGATGTCTTGCGCGCGGAGCCGGTTTTTCGGCCCATCCTTGATAAAGCCCCGGCTGGCATCGATCATGAAGATCCCTTTGCGAGCGTGAGCATCTTCTTTGTCGATCACGACGATGCAGGCTGGGATACCAGTACCGTAAAAAAGGTTCGGCGGTAGGCCGATGATCCCTTTGATGTAGCCTTTTCGGACCAGATTACGCCGGATTTCAGCCTCCGCATTTCCTCTGAAGAGCACACCGTGGGGCATGATGCACGCCCCCTTCCCCGTGCTCTTCAGGGATCGAATGATGTGCAGCAAATAGGCGTAATCGCCCTGACGATGCGGAGGAACTCCGAACGACTTGAAACGATCGTATGGGTCGTTCAGCGGATCGAGCCCCGTGCTCCATCGCTTGTCCGAGAACGGAGGATTAGCGACAACGTAATCAAACGTCTTGAGCGTGTCCCCCTCTTTGAATTTTGGATCGGTCAGCGAATTACCCTGGAGGACCAGTGCGGTGGGGTTGTCATGCAGGATCATGTTCATGCGTGCCAAACCCGCCGTCGTAGCGTCCTTGTCCTGACCGTACAGCGTGACCGGCGTTCGGGCCTCATCAGCAACCTTCAGGAGCAACGAACCTGAGCCGCAGGTGGGATCATAGACCGTCGTATTCGGGCTGGTGTCCGCCTCCCGGATACCGAGGATCTTCGCCATCACGCGGCTGACCTCGGCGGGGGTGTAGAACTGACCCTTGCTCTTCCCGCTCTCCGTGGCGAAGTGGCGCATCAGGTATTCGTAGGCGTCGCCCAGAATATCGTCGCCTTCGGCTCGGTTCTTCGAGAAATCAAGCGCGGGATTTTCGAAAGTCGCGATCAGGTTCGTGAGCCTGTCTACCTTCTCCTTGCCGCTTCCGAGCTTCGTTGCATCGTCGAAGTCGGGAAAGTCGGACAGGTTGTTGGCAGCCATCAGGGGAGCCGCGATCTTCTTGTTGATCTGATCGCCAATGTCGGGCTTGCCCTTGAGCGCGACCAGGTCCTTAAAGCTGGCGCCTTCCGGAACGGCAATAGGTGCATACGGCTGTCCCGCGTATTTGTCGCTGATGTACTTGATGAACAGTAGGACGAGGACATAGTCCTTGTACTGGCTGGCGTCCATGCCGCCGCGCAGCTCATCGCAGCTCTGCCAGATGGATGAATAAAGCTCAGATTTCTTCAGGGCCACCTTTCCCCTCAAGCTGTCGCGTTATGCGTGGTCGACCGAGCCTACGAGCAGGCTGCCAAACTGGTGCCGTTTAAGTGTTGTTCCCGTTTCCGCCCGCCGCCTTCATTTTGATCGGAGCTCCCAGGCTTTTCGAGGGGCCGAAGTAATCGATTTTCCTTTCCGAAAGCGTAGTGATCCTCGACGCTGAGCGTAATGGGTATTGGCGAACAAAGGACGAATATGTATATTTGGCTCCGTGGCACATTGTGCTCTGCCCGATGCCATCTTAATGGGCGCCAAGGTAAGCACAACCTCCACGTCGGGGAGGTTTGAGAATGAAATACGCTGTTCGGCTGGAGGTCAGTTAGCGAGGAGATACGGTCCTGCAAGTTACGGTAGCTTTTCTCTGGAACAAGTTGTTCGGCTAAGCGGCTTTTACCGGACCGAAGATTTGCTCATAGAGAATTAGGGGTCCAGAACGCCAATAAGCGAAATGCTCTGACGAGTGAAGTGCGTGAAAGTTTTTCAACAGCGGATTTCGACCTGTTCAAAATGCGCCTCTCATGGCATGTACTCGGCAGGGAACAACGTGCAATCTATGGCGAATTCTAACTGGAACGTTCTCCGTCGTTGGTTGACACGTCGAACCACAGCGTTATCGCTGAGCAGCGTTCATTCTCTCAACGACCCCGTGAACGACATTATGCCGTCGTCCTCAGAAGCAGGGCCAGAAATTTTTATTGGACTCGTGGGGGCTGTCGGAACTGACTTGGAGGGTCTAACCGAAGCAATTTCGACCAGCCTCAAGGAGGTCTCATACTCTACCAGCGTCGTGAAGCTTAGCCAGCTTTTGCAAGGATTTCCTCGGTGGAAAGATCTCCCAGTGGAACCTGAAGATGAACGTGTTCGCGCGCATATGAGGGCCGGTTCTGAGTTTCGCGTGATCTTGGCGAGGGGCGACGCTCTTGCGGCCTACTCGATCGGGAAGATTCGAGATGACCGTGAAGCCATTACAGGTAATACTGACAGATTAGCCGGAAGACGCGCCTACGTCTTAAGGTCCCTAAAGCACCCAGATGAAGTAACATTCTTGAGGCGTGTCTATGGACAATATTTTTTTCTCGTTGGAGCTTATTCGCCTCGCGATGATCGACTGTCCAACCTTGCTCATCGGATAGCCGAATCGCATGGTTCCATAAGAGCTGAAGATTTTGAAGACGAGGCGAGAGGCATGAATCGGATTGACGAAGAGGAAACTGACGCTCCTCTCGGCCAAAACGTGCGTGGAACGTTCCCGCTTGCCGACGTGTTTGTCGATACTCGCGAAAAACCGGCGATGCGTGATGCGGTTCAACGTTTCATCGAAATCCTATTCGCCCATCCCTTTCATACTCCGACGCAAGCTGAATACGGAATGTTTGTCGCAAAAGCAGCAGCGTTGCGTTCGGCGGCACTCCCCCGGCAGGTAGGAGCTGCTATTGCGTCCGAAAATGGAGATGTAATAGCGATGGGCACGAACGAGGTGCCGAAATTCTCGGGTGGTCTGTATTGGCCCGGGGATCCTAACGACAGTAGAGACTTCAAGTTGGGCTTTGACGTAAGCGACCGAATGAAACGCAACAGCCTCAGCGAGATTCTGAAGCGTTTAAGCTCGCACGGATGGATCTCTGCAGATAAGGAGCGGGTCGATCAAAAAGACAAGCTCCAACAGGCAATGGCGATCATGAAGGGCACGCAACTGATGAAAACGATTGAGTTCAGCCGTGCAGTGCATGCGGAAGTGGCGGCTATTCTCAACGCGGGACTGCACGGGATCTCGGTGAGCGCTTGCACTCTCTACACGACCACATTTCCGTGCCACGATTGTGCACGACACATTGTCGCTTCAGGAATCCAGAAGGTTGTTTATATCGAGCCGTATCCCAAAAGCCTTGCAGTCGAATTCCATGAAGATTCGATCACGGTTGACCAGGCGCGCGAATGCGGCGGCCGAGTGAATTTTAAGCCGTTTGTCGGCATCGCTCCTCGTCGGTATGTCGAATTCTTTGATATAGGCCAAGTCATCCGCAAAAAGGCTGATGGCCAAGTAATCGATTGGAATATGTTGAAATACACTGCTGTTCCGAAGCTGATCGATGCTCCATCTATTCCGCCAATTTATTTGGCCCAGGAGAAGGCAGAGCTGGCCAGGGTGGTGGAACAGTGTCAGACGCGACAGTTATTAGAAAATAGCCGATAAGGAGGCAGGGGAATGGCAAAGGAGGCATCACTGAGCAAAAATCTGAAGGAGGTTGTGGAAGAGGTGAGGCAGTGGCCAGCGTGGATGCGTGTCGCAACAGGGCTTCCTGTTGATCAGAGCGATGCTGAAAAACCGCCACAAGAAAAAGATGAGAAGAAAGATTCTGCAAAACAAAACCGTTAAGTGAACGGCTCGAGATTGGCAACATTGTCTGTCGAGGTGTTTTCCGCCAAATGGCCTGGGAGCTCCTCACACGGAGCTCCCGGACCAATAGCTGGTCTCCGAGGAGACCAATTGACGAGTATCTTCGATTCGATTTCTGAGCTTTTTCGCCTGCTCGAATAATTGCTCTCCGACAAAAACCGTAATTAGTAGGGCGTGGCTCCCAGCAGTTCGCAGCATCGCGAGGCTAACCCCGCATTCCTATTTTCGATCAACTCTGACGATTGAGAGCTGAAACTGTCGGATGCCATTCTGTTCAGCTGCATCATCGACGTGCCAAGAATTTCTGGGCGTCTTTAGGTTTCTCGCCATCGTCCCCCCGCTGATCGTCAGATATTGACAGTGCAAATCGCCACCAAATTATCACGATGGGTGTAGGCGGCCCGCGATATTAGGCGGAAGCGCCACGAAAACGCGCAATAATCCCCGCGAGCGGCTATTGACTTTACAGCTGTCGGCAATCGCGCGCGAAGGCGACCACACATCAGCATTCGCCTGTGGAAAGTAAAGCGGCTCCGAACTCCGATCGCAATTTCGGTCCGGTGGGCTCAGGCGTACAATGGGCGAAAGAGGAGGCTAATGAGCCGTAAAGAAAATGGGACTTCGCGAAACTCTCCAAGAAGCTCTAGTCAGAGCCAACAATGTACGAATTGACCAGCACGGTATTGTTCAAGACCTCGACGGGCGACGCATTGAACTGAAGGTCGGACTTCAGCGAGCCCAAAGCGAAAAAGCTGGAGCCGACATGGCTAATCAGACTGTGACGAAGAAGTACCGTGAGCTGCTAGATTACTGTAACAGCCTGAGGGACCAGAGTGCCAGGAATGCTGTCGCTCCGGAACTCGAACAGCAGTCGCTGCAGCAACATGCTGCTGTCCGAAATGCCGCAGCGGCCGCCGAGAACGTTCGCCAATGGCAGCGTCGGCTGACCGAGGTCGAAAGTGAACGAGCGGCGGCGCAAGCCAATCTGAACGTGCTAACCGACCGGTGGGAAGCAATCAGGAAGCAGATCGAAGACTTGAAGTGAGATAATTTCAGCTCGCGGGGCCGGTTCGCGCTCGCGAGCAGCAGACACCTCGCAATCCTGGGCTAGGCTGTCGGAAGTCCGAGCCGCTCCTTCTCTCGTCTTGCGATCGCGTGGAGTGAACGCACATCAACTCTCGGTGACGAGCGAGCCGGAAAAATGAGCCAAGCGACGTCGCCGTCGTCGATATCGATCTTCAATGGCCTGCGCACTAGCGTGCCATCATCGTCTAGCGAGAAGTCGTCGGCCATTTTCCGGAGCGCAAACGAGCAACATTTTTCCGCGGGCCGAAACACGGATCGTTGATGATGGCGATTGAGATCTTCCACAAGGCGACCACGTACGTTGATGAAAGTATTCGTACTGACCGCGAAACTCAGCAGTGGTTATGCTGCGTCACGGCTTACGTTGCGTCGTTTGATTCTTGGATTGAGGCTGAACGCGAATGGCAAAGCGTGTTGGACTCTTTTGCGGTTTCCGAATCCCACCTGACTGATTTCCTAGCGCGAAAAAAGGAGTTCAAGAACGATTGGTCAGATGCGAAGCGTAATCAGTTTATGGAACGCCTTTGCACGGTCGCCTCACAGCGGCCAATTATGGGTGCCGGTGTTGCCATTAGCCAAAGCGATTGGGAAGGTGGTCTATCCAAGTCCCTGCGCGACGCCTGGAAGGACCCATATTATTTTTGCATCTATGGGGTGTTGAGCTTAATCAGGACGAAGGTTCTGCGGGATCGGGCCAGCAGCCTCCCCCTTCCACTGTTTTTTCTCTTCGACAACAGGCCCAAATTCGAAGGTGCAGCGTCAGAGTTATATCGCGAATACCAGACCGCGTATGACCCTAACCGAGAAATCTTCGGCGGGATCGACTTCGGCAGTCGGAAGAAATACAAGCCCTTGCAGATCGCGGACTTGCTGGTCGGCCTAGTTAACCGTCGGTTCGAAGAAATGACACGCGGTGTTGATCCGGAGCTAAGTAAAATAAAGAAACCGTTGGACCTTCTGTTCAAAAAAGAGATTGCGATTTCATTCCCAACCGCAGAACTCCTTAAGCAATTTCCGGACTTCGCCCAACGACGATCACTGCGAGTCTGACGCTTTAGGCAAACAGTCGCAATCTATTCCAGTGAGCTCGCCTTCACACGTGGCCGCGGGCGGTCTCCGACTCGCCAATAGATAGGCCGATGCACGCGTGGCCGCGCTCGGCAATCTCGTCAAGCGAACGCGCATCGACCTCGGTATCGGGATAAGCGAGGGAAGGTAACCGCGGCAACGTCGCCCGTCGTGAATATCAACTTTTAGCAGCAGCCAGTCAAAACCGAAGCCACCAAACTTAGGATCAACTATCAACTGAACTGAACGGTGGAGTCATTGATCTCAACGTGTCGCGGCGATTCCGGAAAGATTTAGACGATTATGTCCATGGCGGTGGAGCAGGCAAACCTACTGCCTCAAAACTCGCCGACTTCGATTGGATATCAATGCGGCCAGGCGCCGATTGCATGCGGAATTGTCCGATCTGATTAACCAGCTATGATGACCTTATCGAAGCCAGAACGCGAGTCGCACGACGGCGCAAAGCTGAAAAAGCAAAGCACGAATGAAGCGCGCACCTCTTCTTCTTTTAATTTCATCCTTCTTCCTTTTAGTCGGCGCATCACATGGCGGGAGCGACAAAAAACATCAAAATCAACCCACTGCCCATCATCGCAGCGGTGCTAGCAAACCCAACCCAACCGAGCGGCCATTTACGGTCATCGTCGAGCCAGCGCCAGTTCAGGTAGTTCAACAAACAGCCCCCGTAGAAAAGAAACAAGCCGCACAAAAATGGTACCAACGACCAAGTGCGACCGATTGGGGTATTCTCGGAGTTACTCTCGCCTACACTCTCATTTCCCTCGGGTTGCTCGATGCTACTCGGCGACAAGCCAAACTCGCGAAGATAGCGGCCGAAGCCGCGGGCACCAATGCGCAAGCGGCTAAGGAGCAAGCCGAGATCGCTCAGCAAACGCTGGTTCTTACGCAACGGCCAAAACTGATGGTGCGCAATGTCGTGATAACAGCGCCAAGGCCCCCCGGTATCCAAGGCGAGATTCCGCTGTTCCAACCTAGGTACGAAATCAGCGGCAAGCTTTATGTCGTGAACGTCGGGGGCACGGTCGCTACCACTCAAGAATGCTGGTGCTGGGGCGTCCCGATTCAAGGCGAACTCCCGATGGAGCCGCCTTACGAAGGTGGTATGGGTTATCCTTTGACTCAGAAATTGAAACCGGGCGAGTCCATGCCCATCACCTTCCGCAACTTGAAAGAGATTGGGAACGAAGGCCCGCTCATTAGGCAAGGCAGTGACAACTGGGCTTTCTATGTGATGGGCTGGATAGCCTATGCTGACGACCTTGGTCTGGTTCGCCGAACCGCGTTTTGCCGAAAATGGGACGCGAGGAAAAAACGTCTTCCCCCAATCGACGACCCCGATTATGAGCAGGCAGAATAGAGCTAAAACGCGGTATACATACGATCCATCGTAATATGCGATTGTGCCGCATAACCGGGTGACAATGTCACCTGTCGCGTGCACCCGCGCGACAGCCGGCCCACATAGGCACCCATGGGAATTAGCTTCGCCTTGATCCGGATCGGCCTGCCTCGCTTCGCGGTAAAGACTTGCATGAGCAAGTCGAATGCGTACAAGCACGATAAGTGGAGTTCCCGTGCCGAAGCCCTCGAGAAGGTCGAACGGGGGCTTGCCGAGAGCGGTGAGTGCCACGACCTCGCCATCCACAACAGTATCATTCGGTAACTCGGCGATACCCATTACTACACCCGGGAAGCGCCGAGGAAATCCTTCTGATTGCGCGACCAGAGCTGTAGGCCTCTACGAGATTTGTGACCGATTGCGCGGAAGCCGTCGAGTTTCAGCTCGTAGCGCCACTCATGTTGAAATGGAAAAATACGCCTTAAGACGTCCAGTTGCCGGCTCGTCTCCTCGCGAAGCCGTTCGCTGTAACGAATCTTGTCCTGGTACTCAGAAATCGCGAGGTAGTTCCGAAGGCTGAGCACTCGATCCGGGCATCTTGAGGAATAATCTACTATCACGCTGCGAAGATCTATCTTTGCAGATTCCAGGTCTTCCAGTGTCTCTACTGAACTGAAATTACGGTTAGGGGAGTCACGTAGAAACGGCCCTTCTTTATGTTGTTGCCGGCAATATCATCAGGAGCCAGGACGTTCGCGAACTCTTCTGCCAGATATCGAGAGTGGAGGGGCGCATCCATGAGGGGATCCCTCACCAACAAACTGGGAGAATCAACCTCAGCTCTTTTAATTGTTCCGCGGTGAGCTTCGATGGGACGCGTGAACCGTCAGCCAGGGAAGTTATTCCATTTGCTAGTTGAACTAGAGCCTGATCGCGATCTCTCCCAGTAATATATTTACCATTCAACTCTGACAAATAGGTGTTTGGGTCCGCACCTGCCGCAGCTTTGTCAATAAATACGGATTTCACCTCTGCGATAATCGCAGAGTCACCATAGTCAACATAGGCGTCAGGTATTTCATTGTTGGCGATGTCGAGGAAGGGGCATAGTACTCGGTCAGCCAACGCGCCGCGCGCGGGAAACATTCCCGACAGGATAGATCGGCAGTATTCGTGGAACGACTCCCCGAATGCACCAAATAATTCATTGGTCGCCGCACCAGAAGACAGCGCGTGAAAAAGAGGGCCAAGCATTGCGCTCTGCGCAAGACAATCTAAATCTACAACAATAGCCAGTTCGTCTGTCAGCCGAAGAATGGGGCGTTGTATTATCGGTCGAAGGATATATGGTTCTAGAGGATCAACCTCTTCTTCCTTGCGGCCTCCCAGAAGTGCGGACTTCAAGTCGTCGGGTGTCTGAGATTTGAGAGCGATGAATTTCGGAAAAAGTGCTTGTAGCTCAGGTGCGCTAGGCGGGCAAAAAGTTTTGGGATTGAAGCTTGGCCCGGCAAAAAGATTGAGGTCATTTTTCGCCGCACTAGTGATGACAGGCATCATTATTGCGGTCCAGCAATCGTAGTACTGCTGGACGGTCAAACCGGTCGCGCTAAGAAAATCGTCGTCGAAGTTGCGTTTGGTGTAACTCGCGTAATGAGGGGGAAGAAGACTGAGAAAATGTTGAGACCTCTGGCCAATGCCCGTGTGAGGTCGAGCGCTGAAGCATCCTGGTCCCGGCCAATCCTGAACGTGACCAAAAGGCGGCCAGTTCCCTGTAAGGGATCCGTCGGGGCTGCGGCCGCCCTCTCATAGATGCGGTGATTCCAAAGAGTTCCGGCGATAAGCAGCGCTTTGGCCAACGGCGTTCGAGCATCGGGAACGTCGAAATAAGTGCTAGGAATATCCGGGCAAAATATGCAAGCCCACCGGAGCAGTTCCAGAACCTGCCCACGGAAGAAAACGGTCGGCAACATCGGCACCGAAATTATAGCCGTCCTCTGTTTTGCAGCTTCCTTCCGAAAAAACGTGACTACCCTTTCGGTTTGTTCACGATTGAAGAAATGTCGCACGAGGAGTTGCTGACGGCGATGGAATCTATCGAAGGGATTCAGCTGCGCCAGCTCTGGTGGGGCCAGCTGTTCGCTCAGCTTCTCATTTACGCGCGCGCACCACAGCAAGACCTGCGTGCGGTCCATGGCTGCCAATAACCCACGTAAGTTGTCCAGTGTGTCCGGCACATCGGCAAATACTTCCTCACAAGTGATGCAAAGACCGTATGGTGTCTGAGGACCCATAACACTCATCGGAGAGCAGCCGCGGTCAAACTGCTCAGTTGGGTCGTCGCGCTCCTTCGTGCGCGATCCTAAGCAAAATCTTTCGCGACCAATCCGCTCGACTCTAAGCCGAGAGCAATTGCATGGCTGACAGGTATTAATCCTGAAACCGGCGTGAAAAATAGCCATTTCAGACCCGGAGACGCTCAATGGTGCGCAGTGCGTGGAGCCAGGCAGCTTCGCGGTGACCGCTGGCGGGGAGATTTAGCCGCGAGCGGTTTCTGGCGCGGACGAGTTGTGCAGGCATCAACAGAATCTGCTGACGCAGGGTCTGGAGAGTGGCGTTCTGAAACTGCGGCGGCAGACATAGGCGCTTGAACCAATTGGTCAGATTGTAAGCCATCATCATCAGGTGGAAGTAGGTTTCGTTGGCCAGGAAGTGGTGGCCTGGGATACGACCGAGTGCGTAATCTCCCTTGAGTTGGCGAATGATCAGCTCGATGCCAGCGCGGTCGTTGTAGAAGCGCCAGAGGTTGAGTGGTTGCAACGGCAGATTGGTGACCAAGACCTGGTAGTGGTAGCGGCCGAGCTTGAACAGCGTCAGCTGCTCGGTCGGCTCTTCGGGCTGTGGCCGGCGAATGACCACGAAGCGATAGCTGCGC
>Ga0102924_1003167_pt1 | contig 17398 bp, 16 predicted proteins | sample PaiPotPPM11metaG_FD_80116 | JGI IMG/M metagenome (GOLD analysis project Ga0102924, IMG submission 80116) | Iron sulfur acid spring bacterial and archeal communities from Banff, Canada, to study Microbial Dark Matter (Phase II) - Paint Pots PPM... ...
GGGCGCATTCGCGCCGCGAGAACGAGGAAGCTTGTCTGTTTCCCGTCATCCTGAGGTGGCCGCGCAGCGGCCCTCGAAGGAGACGGCCGAGGTGTTGGGGCCGCGCATCCTTCGAGGCTCGCTGCGCTCGCACCTCAGGATGACGGGACCTAGCAGCGATCCCAACCTTCTCCCCGCAAGCGGGGAGAAGGAGCGCGGATGTGCCGAGGGATGGCGTCTCGTATTCGGGGCCACACATATGAGAGTTGAGAGTTGCCGGGGCAACTGGGTCATCCGCTCCATTGCACCCCGTTGCACCCCATCCGTTGACCTTGCCCGGCGAGGGCATTATGGCAATGTCCGCGCCCGCATTGCGCAGAATGCGTGCACAGTTGCGCGCGGGGCTCATTTTTTCCTTTCCGGGCCGGCCATCGCTGCCTGGCCCTCCAAAACACCGGGGACGTTCTATGCAAACTCTGTGGCTCATCGTTCTTTGCGGCGCGTTGGCGATCGCCTACGCCATCTGGGCCACCCGCTGGGTGATCTCGCAGGATGCCGGCAGCGAGCGCATGCAGGAAATTGCGGCGGCCGTGCGCGAGGGCGCGCAGGCCTACCTAAAGCGCCAGTACAGCACCATCGGTGCTGTCGGCATCGTGATCTTCCTGATCGTCGGCTATTTCCTCGGCTGGCTGGTCGCTTTCGGCTTTGCGGTCGGCGCCATCCTGTCCGGCGCTACGGGTTTCATCGGCATGAACGTTTCGGTGCGCGCCAATGTGCGCACGGCGCAAGCCGCGATCAGTTCGCTCGCCGCCGGGCTTGAGCTTGCCTTCCGCGCCGGCGCGATCACGGGGCTCCTTGTTGCCGGTCTCGCGCTCCTCGGCGTCACGCTCTATTTCGGCTTCCTTATTGGCACGCTGCACATGGCGCCGAACGATCGTGAGGTTATCGACTCGCTCGTGGCGCTCGGTTTCGGCGCCTCGCTGATCTCGATCTTCGCCCGGCTTGGCGGCGGCATTTTCACCAAGGGCGCCGACGTCGGCGGCGACTTGGTCGGCAAGGTCGAGGCCGGCATTCCGGAAGACGATCCACGCAATCCCGCGACCATCGCCGACAACGTGGGCGACAATGTCGGCGACTGCGCCGGCATGGCGGCCGACCTGTTCGAGACCTATGCGGTGACCACGGTTGCGACCATGGTTCTCGCCGCGATCTTCTTCAGCGCCGCCGGCGGCGATATGCTGCTGAAGATGATGACGCTTCCGCTTGCCATCGGCGGCATCTGCATCATCGCCTCGATCATCGGCACGTTCTTCGTCAAGCTCGGCGCCAGCCAGTCGATCATGGGCGCGCTCTACAAGGGCATGCTCGCAACCGCGGTCCTTGCCCTCATCGGCATTGCCGGGGTGATCTATGAGCTTATCGGCTTCGGCCCGCTGCCCGGCGTGAGCTATTCGGGTCAGACGCTCTTCATCTGCGGCATTGTCGGCCTCGGCGTCACCGGCCTGATCATCTGGATCACCGAATATTATACCGGCACCGATTATCGTCCGGTCCGCTCCATCGCGCAGGCTTCGGTGACCGGCCACGGCACCAACGTCATTCAGGGTCTCGCGGTATCGCTGGAATCGACAGCGCTCCCTGCGCTCGTCATTATCGCCGGTATCCTGATTGCGTATAATCTCGCCGGCCTGTTCGGCATCGCCATCGCGGTGACGACCATGCTGGCGCTGGCCGGTATCGTTGTCGCGCTCGACGCCTTCGGCCCGGTGACCGACAATGCCGGCGGCATCGCCGAAATGGCCGGTCTGCCGAAGGAAGTGCGCAAGTCGACGGACGCGCTCGACGCCGTCGGCAACACCACCAAAGCGGTGACCAAGGGCTACGCGATCGGCTCGGCGGGCTTGGGCGCGCTGGTGTTGTTCGCAGCCTACAACGAAGATCTGAAATTCTTCGTCGCCGGCGCGGCTCAGCACCCTTACTTTAAAGGTGTCGCACCGGACTTTTCGCTCACCAATCCGTACGTGGTCTGCGGCCTCTTGTTCGGCGGCCTGTTGCCTTATCTGTTCGGCGCCATGGGCATGACCGCGGTCGGCCGCGCCGCGTCCTCGATCGTCGAGGAAGTGCGGCGCCAGTTCCGCGAGCGGCCGGGCATCATGCAGGGCCGCGACAAGCCGGACTACGGCCGCGCTGTCGATATTCTGACCAAGGCCGCGATCAAGGAAATGATCATCCCGTCGCTGTTGCCGGTGCTGTCGCCGATCGTCGTCTATTTCGTCATCTACTTCGTCGCCGGCGGCGGCGCGCAGGGCAAGTCGGCCGCGTTCTCGGCGCTGGGCGCGATGCTGCTCGGCGTGATCGTGACCGGCCTGTTCGTCGCCATCTCGATGACGTCAGGCGGCGGCGCCTGGGACAACGCCAAGAAATACATCGAGGACGGCCATTACGGCGGCAAAGGTTCCGACGCGCACAAGGCGGCGGTGACCGGCGATACCGTCGGCGATCCGTACAAGGACACGGCGGGCCCCGCGGTCAACCCGATGATCAAGATCACCAACATCGTGGCGTTGCTGCTGCTTGCGGTGCTCGCGCACTAACGCCGGTCGATTGAAATTATAGGCGAGGGCTTACGAGCCCAACTTAAGAGCCCTTGCCCTCGAAGTTGTGGATGATCGTCGTGATCACGTTGAGGTCGTTGCCGCTGGTCGGCGTCGTGCGGCTGACGAAATCGAAAACCTTGCCGTCCTTCATGCCGTATTCGGCAAGACGCTGGACGCGCCGGTCCTTGTCGAAATAGACGGCGATGACGCGTTGATCGGTCACAGACGTTCGCATGAACATGATCGGACGGTCGGCGCGCTGTGAAATATATTAGAACGCTTCGCCGCTGACGGTCGCGACCGTCGAGGGCGTGCCGAGAACGAGGAGCACTTGCTCCTGCGATGCGCCGAGCGGGATTTGTTCGAGCGCGCCTTCGGGCAGCACGTAGCCGCGCTGGAAGGTCTCGCGGGTGCAGGCGGCGAGCGCCAGCGCGGATATAAGTACGAGCACGGCCGCACGCGCCGTTACCGGCGGCCGGCCTCCGCACCACGAAAAACTCCCCCGCATCCTCGTCCCTAACCCGTCCCAAACTTGCGTCCCGCCGCCGTGTGCCGTACCCCCAAAGCCCGAGATTGGCAAATCTGCCGCTGTTGAGTTCCCTGCGGCGACGTTGCGGCGACATTTCAGCGACCTGGGTCAACCTTATGATCTTGAAGCTATTTCGACAAAGCTCACCCGGCCGCAACATCCGTGACCTCTATGGCGCGATCGTGGCGCAAGCGCGCTCGCCTGTGTTTTACAGCGGTTACGGGGTACCCGACGCTGTCCATGGTCGGTTCGACCTGATCGTGCTCCATCTCGTGCTGGTTCTTGCCGGTCTCGGTGCGCCTGGGCGCGCCATCGGGCAGAAATTGTTCGACGAATTTTGCCGGGACCTTGACGACAACCTTCGCGAGATGGGTGTCGGCGATCTCGCGGTGCCAAAGCGAATGAAGAGCTTCGCCGAAGCGTTTTACGGTCGCCAGACTGCCTATCTCGCTGCCTTGGCCGCATCCGACCAATGGGAGCTTGAGAATGCGCTGGCGCGCAATATCTTTGACGTGACGGAAAGCGGCGGCGGTCCGGCGCGGCTTGCGGCGTATGTTCGCGCGACCCTGCGGCAGTTCGACGAACAGAAAAATGGCGAGAACCAAAAGGCATTCGAAGGCGCGTTGCTGCGCGGAGAAGTGCCGTTTCCCAATCCAGAGACCATTGCGGCGATCGCAGAGACTGTCCGATATAGGTGAAACCGGCATGGGTGAGCAAAACCATGGATGAGCAAAAATCGCAGAAATCCGGCCCTCCGCCGTGGCACGTCCGCGTTACGCTGGACGAAATTGGCGAGACCGGTCGGCACTTCGATCTGCTGGCCGACGCCGCCGTGCGAGCGGCTGTCGCAAAGATCGCGGGCTTGCGCGACCTGCCGCGCCTTCAGGCAAGCTTTGACGTGACGCGCCGTGGCGATGACGGTTTGCACGTCGCGGGCTCCGTCTCGGCGAGCGTTGGACAAACTTGCGTGGTCACGCTCGAACCGCTCGCCAACGAAATCGAAGAAATGGTCGATGTCGCTTTCGTTCCGCGGCAAGCCCCCGAACATCCGGGTGAGGAAACAAAGCCCGAGCCGCGCGACGTGAAGTGGAACGATCCGGAGCCGCTGGTCGCGGGGACGATCGATCTTGGCGCGCTCGCAACCGAGTTCTTGATCCTCGGGCTCGATCCTTATCCCCGCATGCCGGGCGCGGCTTTTGCAGCCCCACAGGAGCACAAGCCGGATCCCGGTCCTTTCGCGGCTCTCGCCAAGCTTACGAAGGGCTAGTGCGGTGCGTCCGGACTGCCTATAGACTGGGCAGAACCTCGCGCAGGTAGATCAAGCTAAATAAATCCAACAGAATCATCATCTTGTTGGTGTGCCTTAACTTCGAAATTTACTGCAATGGAGTGCGCCGATCGCGTGCGTGTTTCGAATTTTGGGGGACGAGAGTGGCCGTTGAACGCAGTTGTGTCCGGGCGTCGAACCGCTATTCTCGCGTCCGCTCTCGCTTTCCCACGGACCTAGGACCGCAAGGTCATTGAATGTCAGACAAGGTCCGCATTGCGCTCGATGCGATGGGGGGCGATCACGGCCCCGCCGTTACAATTGCCGGCGCCGAACTGGCGTTGACGCTCCATCCCGGCAGCGAATTCGTTTTGTTCGGCAATTCTTCACTCATCGCCCCGTTGCTCGACGCGCGGCCGGAGCTCAAGGCGGTATCCCGGCTCGTCCACACCGAAATCGCGGTGCGCATGGAGGACAAGCCGAGCCAGGCTTTGCGCTATGGCCGCTGGAAATCGTCGATGTGGCTTGCCATTGACGCGGTGAAGAAGGGCGACGCCGACATGGTGGTGTCCGGTGGCAATACCGGCGCGCTGATGGCGATGTCGAAGTTCCACCTCAAGATGCTTCCCGGTATCGACCGGCCGGCGATCGCGGCGCTGTGGCCGACGGTGCGCGGGGAGTCGATCGTGCTCGATGTCGGAGCCTCGATCGGCGCCGACGCCAACCACCTGATCGATCTTGCGGTGATGGGGTCGGCAACGGCGCGCATTCTGTTCGGCATCGATCGGCCGACTGTCGGGCTCCTCAACATCGGCGTCGAGGAGGTGAAAGGTCTCGAGGAAGTCCGCGAGGCCGGGCGCATTTTGCGCGAAGGAAGCTTTCCGGATTTTGACTATCAAGGCTTTGTCGAGGGTGACGATATCGGCCGCGGCAAGGTCGATGTCGTCGTCACCGAAGGTTTCGCCGGAAATATCGCCCTCAAGACCGCCGAAGGCACCGCCCGCCAGATCGGTCAATATTTGAGGGCCGCGATGACCCGTTCGCTCAGCGCCAGGATCGGATATTTGTTCGCGCGCTCGGCGTTTCAGCAGTTCCGCGAACGCGTGGATCCGCGCCGCGCCAATGGCGGCGTCTTCCTCGGCCTCAACGGCATCGTCATCAAGAGTCATGGCGGAGCGGACGCCGAAGGCTACGCCGCCGCGATCGAGGTCGGCCATGGCGTCGTGCGCGATCAACTCCTCGCCAAGATCAGGACGGCGCTGGGACGCCCCGGCAGACCGCAAGCAGGAAGCAGCCAAGTTTTGGCAAGCAAAGTTGCCGGCGGAGCGGCCTTGTGACAGTAACGCGGTCGGTCCTCCTCGGTTGCGGCAGCTATCTGCCGAGCCAGGTCCTCACCAACGAAGAGCTGGCGCGCAAGGTCGATACGTCGGACGAGTGGATCGTTCAGCGCACCGGCATTCACGAGCGCCGCATCGCGGCAGCCGGCGAGTTTACCTCGCACATGGCGGTGCATGCGGCGCGCAATGCGCTTGCTCATGCGCATATCGATGCGCAGTCGATCGATCTTATCGTGCTGGCGACCTCGACGCCGGACAACACTTTTCCCGCCAGCGCGGTTGCGGTGCAGGCCGACCTCGGCATCACCAAGGGCGCTGCCTTTGATTTGCAGGCGGTGTGCTCCGGCTTCGTCTACGCTTTGGCCACTGCCGACGGGCTACTCAAGGCGGGCGGCTTCAAGCGCGCGCTGGTGATCGGTTCCGAGACCTTCTCCCGCATCCTCGACTGGACCGACCGCGGCACCTGCGTGCTGTTCGGCGACGGCGCCGGGGCGGTTGTGCTCGAGGCGCAGACGCAGCCCGGCACGCGCGACGATCGCGGCCTGCTCACGGTGCATTTGCGCTCCGACGGCCGTCACAAATCGAAGCTCTATGTAGACGGCGGACCATCGTCGACCGGCACGGTCGGCCATCTGCGCATGGAAGGCCGGGAGGTATTCCGCCACGCCGTCGCGATGATCACGGATGTGGTCGAGGACGCCTTCAAGGCGACCGGCTATACCGCGGCCGACGTCGACTGGTTCATCCCGCACCAGGCGAACAAGAGGATCATCGACGGTTCCGCGCACAAACTCGGCATTGCGCCGGAGAAAATCGTCACCACCGTGGACCGCCACGGCAACACGTCGGCGGCGTCGATCCCGCTTGCGCTCGCCGATGCGGTCGCCGACCGGCGCATCAAGCGCGGCGACCTCCTGCTGCTCGAAGCCATGGGCGGCGGCTTCACCTGGGGCGCCGCCTTGGCGCGCTGGTGACCCGTTGGCGACCTGTTGGCGACGTGGCGAACCCTTTGTGAGTTCGCCTCAAAGCCCCGTTGACCGTGTGGCGACAAGCTAATATCGTTGATAATTCAGCACGATATGATCGAGGCTCAATCGAGCGCCGTGCATGGGGCTGGCGATGGCGGGAAAGACGGTCACACGTGCGGATTTGTGTGAGGCGGTCTACCAGAAGGTCGGACTGTCGCGCACCGAATCCGCTACTCTCGTTGAGCTCGTGCTCAAGGAAATCACCGACTGCCTTGAGCGCGGCGAAACGGTAAAATTGTCGTCATTCGGATCGTTCGTGGTGCGCAAGAAAGGCCAGCGCATCGGACGCAATCCGAAGACCGGCAAGGAAGTCCCGATCTCGCCGCGCCGCGTCATGGTGTTCAAGCCGTCCGCTATTCTCAAGCAGCGGATCAACGGCATGGACGGCGGCACCGAGCTTGAGGCCGAATAGCGCCGCCGGTTGCTTGCGTTCCTGGTGAACAAAAATTCTGAGTTCTGTCCCGCCGCAATTCGCCGAGTCTGATGTGGCGCCGCTTGGAGCGGGCCTTTTTGGAGCAGGTCTTTTTGGAGCAGGTCTTTTTGGAGTAGGTCATTGGAAAAAGCGCCGGACGCCTTCCGCACCATCAGCGAGGTCGCTGACGAGATCGATGTGCCGCAGCATGTGCTGCGGTTCTGGGAGAGCCGTTTCCCGCAAATCCGCCCGATGAAGCGCGGCGGCGGCCGGCGCTATTATCGTCCGGACGATGTCGATCTGCTGCGCGGCGTGCGTCACTTGCTGTACGGCGAGGGCTACACGATCCGCGGCGTGCAGCGAATCTTGCGCGAGCAGGGCGTGGCATTCGTGCAGACGATCTGGAGCGCGGAGGACGACCTGCCGCCGCCGGACGCCGGCGATGACGACGAGGCTGGGGAGGAGGTTGCCGAGCAGGCGAGCACGGCGCGGTCCGAGCCAAACCTGTTTGCCGTCGCCCCGCCCCGCACGCAACAGCCCGCTGCCGCGGAGCCTATGCAAGAGCGGCGCGAGCCGACAATCGTGCCGCCCATATCTCTTGAGCAACCGTCTCCTCCGGTGCAGCCGTCATCTGTGCCGCCCGCAGAGCAGCCGTCCCCTGTCATCATCGCCGAGGAAGACCGGCAGAAACTTCAAGCCGTTCTCGACGAACTCGTCGCTTGCCGCCGGATCATCGAGACCGCGCTGCACAGCGGCTAGCGTGCGGCCTCTAGCGTCAGCGCAGACGCGAAAGTTCCGGGGTCTCCCGCTTGCGTAAAGTTGGGTTAACTCCCGAACGATTTTGCAAAAACCATAACGCGATATTGAGAAGAGAGCCGCGAGCGCTATCGCAGAGGGATGCGCGACCATCGCAAGAGACAACGCGAGGGAATGCGCCTCATACCGATCGCGTTACAGGTAACGCATATCGAAGGATTTATTCGTAAGGGCTCTTGCGACGAGAGGACCAAGGCGCATGGTAGGTTTTCGCGCTACAATTTGGGGGTCGGTGCTACCGTAAAGTCGAATATTTTGTGAATGGTACAATCGCGTTAGGCGAGCGAAAAATGGCATTTGGGGCCCCTGATCCAGACCCTGAATATAAAGAAGGGAGAACGCCGATGAACGTCGTGGAAAAAACCGGTGCGAAGCTGCGGCCGAATGCCGTGGACTTCGAGCGCTTCCGGTTGCGCCGCTTCATCGAAAGCCTTGGCACGGAGGAACTCGATACCTGCAACGCGGCCATCGATCTCGCCGGCCTCGCCGATGTGATGGAGGGCAACCCGAAAGCGGTGCTGTTCCGCTCGGCCGGCCCGGAGCAGGCCGAACTTGTCGGCAATGTCATGGGTAGTCGCGCCCGGATCGCGGCGGCGTTCGGCGTCAAGCCGCACGAGCTCATGAAGGAAGTGACGCGGCGGCTGCGCAACAAGCCCGAGATTTTCGAGGTCGCTCGCGCCGAGGCGCCATGCCAGGCAATGGTGCTGACCGGCGCCGACGCCGACGTCACCAAGCTTCCCGTGCATCTCCAGCACGGCGCTGACGGCGGGCCCTATATCTCCGCCTCGATCGACTACGTCATCGATCCTAAGACCGGGTTCACCAATGTCGGGCTGCGCCGGCTGATGCTGCGCTCGGAACACGAGACCGGCATCGATCTCGTGGCGCCGAGCGATCTCAAGGCGATCTACGAGACCAACGCCGCGGCGGGCAAGCCCACGCCGGTAAGCTTTGTGGTCGGCGCGCATCCGATCGATCACGTCGCCGGCGTGATGCGGCTGCCGGTCGACGAACTCGGCATCGTCGCGAGCCTGCGCGACGCGCCGTTGCCGGTGGTCAAGAGCATCACTAACGACATCCGTGTTCCGGCCGACGCCGAATATGTCATCGAGGGCTATCTCGACGAGCGCGGCCATGTCGAGCCGGAGGGACCGTATGGCGAATTCCTCGGCTATTACGGGACAGTAAAGCGCAACCCGGTGTTCCACGTCACGGCGATCACGCACCGCAACGACGCGCTGTTTCAGACCTCGACCATCGGCGGCAAGACGCTCGGCCGCACCGACACCGCGCAGCTTTCGGCGCTGCGCACCGAAATCAGTATTTGGGGCGCCCTCGAAGTCGCGGTGCGCGAGCCGGTAGCGGTTTTTGCCACGACATCCAGCGGCGGCGCCTTCAACGTTCGTGTTGCACTGCGCCAGCGCGTGCCCGGCGAAGCGAGGAACGCCATCGGCGCCTGCATGGGCGCGCTCGCCAATTGCAAAAACGTTTATGTGGTCGACCCCGACGTCGACATCTTCTCCGACGAGCAGATGGACTGGGCGATGGCGACGCGCTTCCAGCCCGACCGCGATCTGATCGTGATGAGCGGCATGCGCACCCTGCCACTTGATCCATCGCTGCCGCCGGGAAGCCGGGTCGGCGCGAAAGCGGGCTACGACTTGACCTGGCCGTTCGGCGAGCGCGATCGCCTCGAGGTCCGGGTGCCGGCGCCGCCGACCTTCGTTGGCAACCGCTTTGCCTCAGTCGAGGCGGCGCTGGCCGACGGCCCCAAGTTCTTCGAGGAGCTGATGACCGCGGTGGGCAGCCGCGACGGCCGCGAGGTGGTGCGCATCTTGGGCGGCCTGCGCAACAAGCTGGTGCTCGATCGCGACGGAGAAGGGCGCTACTTCATCAAGTCGGGCGGCGAATAGGCCGAGCGGCCGATAAGCGGATAAGGGAGGAATGACCATGAGAGTGTTGTCGTGGGTCGTGTTGGCTGCGTTGGGCGTGGCCGGGCTAGGCTCCGCAAGCGCGCAGGAAACAACCGTCAAGGTCGGCGTTGCTCGCTCGACCTCCAACGCCGCCGAGCTGATGGCGCTCAAGCGCGGCTACTTCAAGGAAGCCGGCATCAAGTTGCAATGGGATGATATCGACACCACGGCAAACGTCATCGCGCTGTTGGCGCAGAACCAATACAATATTGTCGCCGGTGGCATTTCGGCCGGCATCTTCAATGCGCTTGAAAAGAATCTCCCCATCACCATGCTGTCCGACCGGGTCTCCACGCCGATCGGGCACAATCTGATGCTGCGGCCGGACCTCAAGGACACCGTCAAGAGTTTCAAGGACCTCAAAGGCAAGGTCATCGCGAGCAACGGCCAGGGTTCGGTGTCGACCTACGAGGTCGGAAAAATGCTCGAACGCGAAGGCCTGACCATCGCAGACGTGGATCTGAAGATCATCCCGTTTACCCAGATGGGCCTCGCTTTCAGGAACAAGGCCATCGACGCGGCCATAGTCATCCCGCCATTCGTTTGGCAGCTTGAGGAGCAGGGATTGGCGGTTCCCTTCGGAAGCGTCGATGAACTGGTGCAGCCACAGCCGATGACGATTGCCGTCATCATGGCCAATACCGATTGGATCAAGGCCAATCCGGATATCGTTCAGCGCTACATGACCGCGTGGCTCCGCGGTGTCCGCGACTACTGCAATGCCTATCACGGCGGGGCGAACCGCGAGGAAGTCATCGACGAGCTGGTCAGCAGCAAGACCGAGCCGCGAAGGGAGCTGCTCGAGAAATACCCGTGGCCGGCGCGCAGCCCGAACGGCAAGATCAACACCGCCAGCATGCTCGACATCAATGCCTGGTACGTCGCCAACAAGATGTCGACGCAGACATTCCCGGCGGAGCGGGTCATCAATTCGACCTTCATCGACGAGGCGAACAAGAAGCTCGGGCCGTTTCAGCTTGAGAACAAGGACAGCAAGCTGCCGGGCTGCCGCGATTGAACAAAATCCCGGGGGGAAGAAGTTTGATGCCGATGCAACGGCGCGGCGCTGCGGTCGAGATCGCGGGCCTGCGGCGGGAATATCTCAGCGGGCAGGGCAGCATCGTCGCGATCGACCATGTCGACCTGCGCGTCGCGCCGGGCGAATTCCTCTGCATCGTCGGCCCGAGCGGTTGCGGGAAATCGACGCTGCTGCGCATCCTGGCCGGCCTCGACCGCCAGACCGCGGGGACCATCACGGTCGATGCCGCCGGCTGGGCGGTCGAGAACGCCATGGTGTTCCAGGACTCTGGGCTATTCCCCTGGATGAGCGTGGAGACGAATGTGCGCTTCGGCCTCGACACGCGCGGCGTGCCGCGCAAGGAGGCCGATCTCCGCGTCGAAGCGGCGCTCAAGCTCGTCGGCCTGACGCGCTTTCGCAACCACTACCCGCATCAGCTCTCCGGCGGCATGCGCCAGAGAAGCGCCATCGCCCGCGCCTTCGTCACCGATCCGGGCATGCTTCTGATGGACGAGCCGTTCGCGGCGCTCGACGCGCAGAACCGCGTCATTCTCCAGGGCGAATTGGTGCGGCTCTGGGAGCAGACCGGAAAGACCGTGATCTATATAACCCACTCGATCGAAGAGGCCCTTCTGATGGGCGACCGCACCGTCATCATGACGGCGCATCCGGGCCGCATCAAACAGATCATCAACGTGCCGTTTCCCCACCCGCGGGACCTGCTGCAGCTTTCGGCGTCGCCCGAGTTCGGCAAGCTCAAGCTCGACATCTGGCGGGTGCTTGAGGAGGAAGTGAACCGGGCGCGGGCGGAGATGGAAAAATGAGCCCCAAAACCCAATGAGCCCAAAAACCCAAGAGCGGCTGCTCTATCTCATCTCGCCGATCGGGCTGATCGCGCTGTGGCAGCTTCTGCTCATGGCCGGCATCGGCGACCGCCGCTTCGTGCCGGCGCCGAGCGACATTGCCTGGCGCTATTGGCAGATGGTCTTAAGCGGCGAGCTCGAGAAGAACACGCTGGTGACGCTCTGGCGCGTGCTCGCGGGCTTCTTCCTCGGCAGCGTCCCCGGCATCGCCGTGGGCCTGCTGATGGCGATGTTCCGTCCGGTTCGTATCTTCTTCGATCCGCTGATCGCAAGCCTCTTCCCGATCCCGAAGATCGCGCTGATGCCGCTTCTGCTGCTCGCCTTCGGCTTCGGCGACGCCTCCAAGATCGCGCTGGTGGTGACCGCGGTGTTTTTCCCGGTGGTGGTGAACACCTATGTCGGCGCGGCCAACATCGAACGCATCTACTGGGACGTGGCGAAGAACTACGGCGCCAGCCAGTCCGTGATCTTCCGGCGCATCGTGTTCTTCGGTGCGCTGCCGATGATCTTCGCGGGCCTTCGCATCGCGCTCGCGGTGTCGTTCATCGTGTTGGTCGCGGCCGAGTTCGTCGCCACCAAAGCCGGGCTCGGCTACCTGATCTGGAACTCGTGGGAGCTTCTGCAGGTCGACGTCATGTTCGTCGGCATCGTCACGGTGGGCGTGCTCGGCCTGATCGCAACCGTTATTCTTGCCGAGATCGAACGCAAGGTCATTCCTTGGAAGACGGAGTAGGGGCCCGGCTCGCGCCGCTCCCCTTTGCCGCCTGGATCGCGCTCCAGATGCGCGCCGGCGTTGCCGGCATGTCCAGGTGGTCGACGCCGTGATCCTTCAGCGCGTCCATGATGGCGTTCATCACCACCGCCAGCGCCGGCGTGATGCCGGCCTCGCCGCCGCCTTTGACCCGCAGTGGATTGCCGCTCGTCGGGTCCTCTGTCAGCGTGATATCGAATGCCGGCACCAGATCGGCACGCGGAATGCCGTAGTCCATGAAGCTGCCGGTCAGCACCTGGCCGCTGTCGTCGTAACGCACCTCCTCGACCAGCGCCTGACCGATGCCCTGCACGATGCCGCCGTGCACCTGGCCATGCAGGATCAGCGGATTGATCGCCTGTCCGGCGTCGTCGATCGAGCCGTAGCGCGGAATGCTGATTGCTCCCGTGTCTGGATCGATCTCGACCTCGCAGATCGCGCAGCCGGTCGGATAGGCTGGAATGCGGCCGGTGAACGTCTTCTTGGACTGCAACGGTCTGCCGCCGGCAAGCGCTGGGTCGTCGTTCATCGCCTGCGCGACATCGGTGATGGTCAGCCGGCGGTTGCTGTTCGGCGTCGCGAACAGGCCGTCGGTGAAGGAAATCTCGGGCTGCGGCATGCCGAGGATCTTTGCCGCCAATGTCTTGCCTTGCGCGACCACGTCCGTGCAGGCTTCCACCATCAGCGTGCCGCCGAGCCGCATCGAGCGGTCGGAATGGGTGCCGCTGCCGGACGGAATTTTCGCGGTGTCGCCGCCGATGAAGACGATGTCCTCCGGGTGCACGCCGAGCAAATCGGCCATCACCTGCGCGAAGCTCGTCTCGTGGCCCTGGCCGGTGGATTGCGTGCCGACCGCAAGTTCGACCTTGCCGGTGCCGAGCACGGTGACCTCGACACGCTCGTGCGGGATGCCGACCGGCGTTTCGAGATAGTTCGAGATGCCGATGCCGCGCAGCTTGCCGCGCTTCTTCGAATAGCGCTTGCGCGCGGCAAAGCCCTTCCAGTCCGCGAGCTCGATCATGCGTTTCATGTTGCCTGCGAAATCGCCGCTGTCGTAAAGGAGCCCGCTCGCAGTGCGGTAGGGCAGCTTCTTCTTCGGGATGACGTTGTTCTGCCGGATCTTCACCCGGTCGATGCCGAGCCGGTTGGCGGCGAGATCGATCAGCCGCTCCAGCACCAGCGTCGCCTCCGGCCTCCCGGCGCCGCGGAACGGCGCGGTTGGCACCGTGTTAGTCATTACCGAGCGGCAGCGCATGTGCATCAACGGGATGTCATAGACCGTGGTGGCGACGCGATAGGCATTGGAGAGCGGCACATAGGTCACGGTCTGGCCGCCGCAGGTGCCGATGTGATCGACGTGATAGGCGGTGATGCGGCCGTCGCTTCTGAGCGCGAGGCGCGCTGTCGTCAAGAGGTCGCGGCCCGCATAATCGGTGAGGAAGGATTCCGAGCGGTCGTTGGTCCACTTCACCGGCCGGCCGACGCGCTTACTCGCCCACAGGATGGCGGCCTGCTCCGGATAGAGATTGTTGCGAAGGCCGAAGCCGCCGCCGACATCGGGGCAGACAAAACGGACCTTCTCGAGCGGCAGCCCAAAACTTTCCGCCAGCACCATGCGCGGTGCGTGGACGCCCTGGTTGCCGGAAATCAGCGTGTAGGATTCCGTTGCCGCGTCGTAGGAGGCAACGCCGGAGCGCGGCTCCATCTGCGCATTGGCGATCCGCTGATTGCGGAAAGTCTGCTCGACAACGAGGTCGGCCGCATCGAACGCCGCGCGCACCGCCGCGGCGTCGCCGAACTCCTGGTCAAGTGCAATGTTGTCCGGCGCCGACGCCCAGATCGTCTCGGCGCCGTCCGCCTGGCGCACATCGGTCACCGCCCGCAGCACCTCGTATGCGACCACCACCGCCTCGGCAGCGTCCCGCGCCTGAAACAGCTTCTCCGCCACCACCACCGCGACTGCTTCGCCCGGATAGCGCACGCGGTCGAGAGCAAGCGGGAATTGCGGCTCCTCCAGCACCGGGCGCTTCTCCGGCGCGAAGGCGCGCACCTTGATGTCGATCGCGCCGGCCGGGTTGGCGCGCTGCACCGCGCCTTTCAACCCATCGGCCACGTAATCGGCGCCGGTCAGGACCGCGATCACGCCCGGCATCCGTCGCGCGGCGGCAGCGTCGATCCGCTTCACGATGGCGTGGGCGTGCGGCGAGCGCACGAACACGGCAATCGCCTGGCCCGGCATCGAGATGTCGTCGGAATACGTCCCCGCGCCGCGGACCAGCCGCAGGTCCTCGAAGCGCGGCATCGGCCGTCCGATATACGGCCCGCCTCGGAAGCGTTTGCCGCTCCGCCCAGCAGATCCCGCCGTCACCCACACCATCGTATGCGTTTTGCTTTTGTCGATGCGATAGTTTTTAAATTCGCCGCAGCGCAAGTCATTAAATTGCAAACATTTGAATGGTCGGAGCGCCGAGATTTGAACTCGGGACCCCCAGTCCCCCAGACTGGTGCGCTAACCGGGCTGCGCTACGCTCCGACACCAAGAAAACCTTGATTTTATTGAGTTTAATTCATCCTCTTCGGTTTGGCAATGCAGCCGCAACGTAACGCCTCGCCGCACCCCGATTGCGCCAATCCTGTCTGCGCTGACCCATTGCGAAACATGACCTCGCGCAATACCGGTTGGCGACGTAGAGTGGCTCCTTACGCGGCACCCTGCGGCCCCCTTGAACCGGACCCCCCTTTGAAGCGGCTCTATAGCGCAACCTTCAATTCGCTGCGGGGGCTCGTTGACGGCGTTCGAACCGAAGCCGCCGTGCGCGAGGAAGTGGTGCTGCTCGCGATCGCCGTGCCGCTTGGCTTTGCCTTGGCGCCGAACGCGGCGTGGTATGTCGCCATGATCGGCGCCATCCTCGTCGTGCTCGCCATCGAATTCCTCAACACGGCGGTTGAGAAGCTCTCCGACCACGTCACGCCGGAGCAGCACTTCGCCATCGGCCGGATCAAGGATTTCGGCTCGGCCGCGGTGTTCTGCGGGCTGAGCCTTGTCGGCTTGATCTGGCTGGTCGCGATCGCCGTGCGGATCGGTTTGCTCTCAGCATAACGTCGGCGGGCTCGGTTTAATCCGCGTGAGCCGCCGCCCGGATCGGCCCGAACAGCGCGGCGATCATCAGCCCCACCGCGCCCGCTGCATAGACGGCGGCATAAACGGCGAGGAATCCGACGAGATCGAGCCTGGCGACAAACGCGACAGCGGTCGCAATCACCATCATTGCGGCGACGACAGCGCCGTTGAGCGCCGTGCTGCGGAAAAAGCCGGTATACTGCAGCAGCACCTCGGCCACGATCTGCACGACGCTCGCCAAGACGAGCGCGACCACGATCGGCGTCACTGCCGGCGGCACGGTCGCCGCCGTGCGCAGCAGGAACGCGTAGATCTGAGTGCCGCCGAAGATCAGCAAACCGCAGCCGATCGCGGCCGGGATGGCGCACAGCCCGATGGCCAGCAGGGTCGTGCGTACCAACCGCCGGAAGTCGCGCGCCGCGAAGGCGCGGGTTTGCTCGGGCACCGCAAGATCGCAAATGGCGGCAAAGATGACGCACGATCCGCGATAGATCTTGAACGTCAATTCGAGGATGATCGGCGCCGGGCCAAGCCCGAACCAGATCGGCACGACGTAATAAGGGAACGTCGTGATGAAGATGTTGCTGAGCGCGCCGGTACTGCTGCGGGCGACGGCATTGCGGTTCGACCGGAAAAACAACGCCAGATCGGAGCCGGCATGGCGCAGGCGCGGGCTCAAAGCGCCGCGCGCGATGAGCTTGGCGGCAGCGGCCGCGAACAAAATCGCCCACAGAACGTTCGAACCGATCAGGAAAGCGGAGAGCGGCAAGCCGAACAGCAAGGCCAGCATGGTCGCGATGTTGATGCCGCGCCGGAGGAGCTCGAGCCGCTCGTAGAACAGGTACAGATCCACGGCAATGCTGATGCTGCGCAACGCGCCCCAGGCCAGATTGAGCGTATTGTAGACAAGGAACAATGCGAGCTCATAGGCGCCGGGAAGCGTCGACGAAGGCTGCGCCACGACGATCGCAAAACAAACAAAGCCCGCGGCGACGGAAAGAGCCGTGTAGAACAGCACGACGGCTGTCGCTTCACGAGCCGCCTTCTCGTCGCGGGCCCCCGCGAGGAAGGGACCGCGCAGGTTGAGGAACAGGATGTTGGGCAGCCCGAGCTCGGTCAGCCACAGCGAATGGCCGACCGCCGCGACCACAATGAAGGCCGCAAATTGCTCCGGCGTCAGGATCCGCGCAAACACCAATGTCTGCACAAATCCCATCGCGAACGCGCCGCCCGCTGTCGCGAAGCGCAGCAGCAGATAGGGGAGGGAGATCAGCCGCCCGCGCGGCTCCGCTTGCGGCGCCGCGTCTTCGGAAAGCTGTTCGAGCGGGGCGTGCATGGTTCGGTTCCGCAAAGCCGGCCCTGACAATGGCAGGGGAGTGGGTAACGCGGTGTTAATGAGCGTCTCATCCTCCCCCGTGAAAACGGAACAGGATGAGCGGCGTCGTTCTCGCCGCGCATGTGCGCTGCGAGCTTAGCGTCAACGCTACGATGTGAAGCGCGAAGTGAGCAGTGCGTGACCGAAAAGAAGGGGTGGTGCCTTGTTTTCGCTATCCGCTACAGCCGCTTCGCTCAAAGCCCAAGCAAAAAAGCAAGCAAATAAAAGCAAGCAAATAAAAGCAAGCAAATAAAAGCAAGCAAATAAAAGCAAGCAAATAAAAGCAAGCAAATAAAAGCAAGCAAATAAAAGCAAGCAAATAAAAGCAAGCA
>Ga0102924_1003169_pt1 | contig 17382 bp, 17 predicted proteins | sample PaiPotPPM11metaG_FD_80116 | JGI IMG/M metagenome (GOLD analysis project Ga0102924, IMG submission 80116) | Iron sulfur acid spring bacterial and archeal communities from Banff, Canada, to study Microbial Dark Matter (Phase II) - Paint Pots PPM... ...
ACCGTGTCCCGCCCTCGATGCACCGTGTCCCGCCCGAGGCACGCTGCGCCGACCCCTCGCCAGTCCCTGTCGAGCCCGCGACACACCGGGTCGCGTCCGTCGCTCCTTACGTCGCGGCCGCCGTCACGAACGCGGCGTGCATCGCTCGCTGCGTCGCGGCCAGCTGTTCCCCGTCGACGGTCGCCGCCAAGCGCAGCGGGCCCGCGTGCACGGCGCGCGGGCGCGCGCCGCATGCGTCGAGCGCCGCGAAAAACCGCGGCAGCTCCCCCGCGAGGCCGGTCCCGACGACGCTCACGACCGCGCACCCCTCCGCGAGCGACACCGCCGGGCCGAGCCGCTCGTCGAGGCGCGCGCGGCACCGGTCCCAGTCGGGCACGTTGAGCAGCGGAATCGCGCACGTCGCGGAGTCCCCTGCGGCCGCCACATCGAGCAGCCCCATCTCGAGCTCCGCCGCCAGCGCAGCGAACGCCCGAAACTCGCCCGACGCGACGCGCGCGAAGACGATCCGGTCGAGCCCCACGACGGCCCGCGTTCCGGCGTGCGACGGCACGTCTCCGGTCATGCCGGAGCGCGGTCGAAACCCGGGTGCGCGCTCGACGCACACCGTCTCGCGACCGCCGGACGCCGGGTCGCTCGTCCTGCGCGCGTGAATCGCGATCCCCGCGCGGCGCGCCCACTCGACCGCCTGCGCGTTCAGCACCTTCGCCCCCGCTTCGGCCATCTCCTGCAGGCTGGCGAGATCCACCTCGGGCAGGTGCACGGCGTCCGGCACGAGGCGCGGATCCGCCGAGTAGACGCCGTCGACGTCGCTGTAGATCTCGCAGTGCGCCGCGCCGAGGGCCGCCGCCAGGGCGACCGCCGTCGTGTCGCTCCCTCCGCGCCCGAGGGTCGTGATCTCGCGCCGCGCGCTCATCCCCTGGTAGCCGGCGACGATCACGATGCGACCGCGCGCGAGCTCCTCCTCGATGCGGTGGGGGCGCACCTCGAGGATGCGCGCGTCGAAGTGGCGGTCGGTCGTGAGGATGCCGCTCTGCGACCCGGTGAAGCTTATCGCCGCCTCGCCGCGCGATTGAATCGCGATCGACAGGAGCGCCATCGAGACGCGCTCGCCGGTCGATACGAGCATGTCGAGCTCGCGACGCGGCGGGTCCCCGGCCACTCGCTTGGCGAGCGCGAGCAGCTCGTCGGTCGTCTTGCCCATCGCGCTGACGACGACGACGACGTCGTTGCCCGCGCGTTTCGCTTCGACGACGCGATCGGCGACCGCGCCGATCTTCTCGACGCTCGCGACCGACGAGCCGCCGTACTTCTGAACGAGGACCGCCATCGTCTCCCCGGAGGAACGCTCCGCGAGCGAATACCATGCCCGCGGCCCTCGGGCCAAAACGGGGCTCGGACCGTGGCCAGTCCGTACTAGTATGGGAACGATGAGGGAGCACGACGTCCTCGTTTTCCTGCTGTCGCTGGCCGTGCTCCTCAGCGCCGCGAGGTTCCTCGGCGAGCTCGCGCGCCGCCTCGGCTTTCCGCTGGTATTTGGCGAACTTGCGTCGGGCATCCTCATCGGGCCCACAGTGCTCGGTCGCATCGCCCCGGGCGCACAGAAGTGGCTCTTTCCCGGCGGCGTCCCGGCGAACATGCTCGCCGGCTACACCAACGTCGCGGTCGTCCTGCTCCTCGTCGTCGCCGGCCTGGAGGTCAACCTCGGCATCGTGCGCCGGCGCGGGCGAAGCGCGCTCCTCACGAGCCTCATGGGCATCGCGATGCCGCTCGCGGGGGGCGTCGTCCTCGGCGTCCTTTTGCCCGACTCCGATCTGGTGCGCCCCGATCACCGCATGATCTTCGCGCTCTTCGTGGGCGTCGCCCTCTCCATCTCCGCCCTGCCCGTCATCGCCAAGACGCTGCTCGACCTCGGCCTCTTCAAGACCGACATCGGCCTCCTCGTGATGGCCGCGGCGATGATCGACGACCTCGCCGGCTGGCTCGCGTTCTCCGTTCTCCTCGGCCCGATGCAGGGCGGCGCGGTGAACGTCCTCTCGGTCGTGCGGTCGATCGCGCTCACCGTGGGCTTCGTCGCGCTCGCGCTGACCCTCGGGCGGCCGCTCCTCGGGCGCCTCATCGTGAAGCTGCAGGCGGACCACCACTCCGGTCCGCGCCGCGTCCTCTCGCTCATCATCCTGCTCGCGCTCTTCGGCGCGGCCTTCACGCAGGGGATCGGGATTCACGCCGTCTTCGGCGGCTTCGTCGTCGGCGTCGTCGTGGGCGACGCGCGCCACCTGAAGGAGCGGACGCGCGTCATCGTGCACGACTTCGTGACGAACATCTTCGCGCCTGTCTTCTTCGCGAGCCTGGGGCTCCGAGCGGACTTCGTGAAGTCCTTCGATCTGCGCCTCTGCGTCCTCGTCTTCCTCATCGCGAGCGCGGCGAAGATCGTCGGCTGCGCGCTGGGGGCACGCGCCGGCGGTCTGCGGTGGCGCCCCGCCGCGGCGGTGGGCTTCGGGCTGAACGCGAGGGGCGCGATGGAGATCATCCTCGCGCTCCTGGCGCTCGAGGCGGGACTCCTACGCGAACAGATGTTCGTCGCGCTCGTCGTGATGGCGCTGGCGACGTCGCTCATCAGCGGGCCCACGATGAAGTGGATGTTGCGCGGGCAGGACGACGAGAACCTCGCGGCCCTCCTCAAGCGCGGCGCGTGGTTGGGAAAGCTCGATGCGTGGTCGCCGAGCGAGGCGATACAACAGCTGGCCAGGGCGCTGGGCAAACAGCTCGGCGACGGCGGAGACAGGGCGTGCCGGGCGGTGCTCGACCGCGAGGCGGTCGCGCCGACGGGCCTCGGAGACGAGGTCGCGGTCCCGCACGCGGTCATCCCGGGGCTGAATCGACCGCTCCTGGGGCTCGGCGTCTCGCCCGACGGCATCGATTTCAACGCGCCCGACAGCAGGCTGTCGAAGATCGTCTTCCTCTTGCTCATGCCGCCGCGGGCGCACGATCTGGAGGTGCGCATCCTCGCTCAGATCGCCCGCGCGGCCATCGAGCCGAAGGCGCGTGAGCGCCTCATGAAGGCCGCGAGCCTCCCCGAGGTGTGCGCGCTCTTGTCCGAGGTGCGACCGCGCGCCGAGTCGATCTCCCGGCGGGCGAGCCTGGCGGACATCTAGGACGCGGCGGCCTGCGAGTCGTCGACGGCGAGGATGTCGCGCACCGCGAGGGCGGCGGCGGCGCGGACGCGGGCGAGGACGCGGTCTCCGTCGCAGGCGAGGAAGACCGTCTCGGTGACGTTCCAGCCGACGACGGGGAGCTCGCGCAGAGCGTCGCGCTCGAAGTGGCTGCGGGCGGCCGCGACCGAGCCGAAGACGACGAAGTCGGCGCGCGCGGCGAACTCCAGCGCGCAGCCGACGGTCTGGACTTCGTGCGCGATCGTGCGCTCTTCGGGGCGAAGCGGGCAGTCGTCGCTCGCGGGGACGAAGCGTTCGCCGCCGCTCTGCGTCGGGCCGAGGAAGGGCAACGCGCGAACGCGGTCGGGGGTGAGCGGCAAGGGTCCCATCTTCTCGATGAACGACGGCCGGGCGAGGAGACCGGACCGGAGCTCGCCGACCGCTTCGCAGGTCCACGCCGAGGGCCGGCTCTGCAGCCCGCCCGGTACGACGGCCATTTCGAACGCGTTCTCGGCCACCGACGCGCGCAGCACCGCGGGAGCCATCTCGAGCCCGCGCACGCGGATCCACGGATTGTTCAGCGCCAGCAAGGGGAGGATGTCGCTCATCAAGTACGGCGGGGCGGCGATCGACACGTCGACCTCCGGGCCTTCGTCCTCGCGCGCGCCGCTCGTCGCGCGGAGCTCCTCGACCGCGTTCGCGATGCGCGGGAGCATTCGACGGGCGGCCGCCGTGGGGGCGACGCCGCGGGCGCCGCGCGACAAGAGCCGCACGCGATACAGCCGCTCGAGGCGGGAGACCGCCTTGCTCACTTGCGACGGCGTCACGCGAAGCTCGCGCGCAGCGCCGGAGATCGTTCCACTGCGCTGCACGGCCAGCAGCGTCATCAGGTCAGCCAACCGAAGTTCAAGGAGTGCGCCCATAGGGGCGATACGCCGGCGCCGGCCCAAAGTTTCACCGGACCGAAAAGGCTGCCACACCAAAGCCGCCCGCCACCCACACCACGCCGCGGGCTTCGTCGAACGCCATGGCGTGGACGCGCCCGTCGGCGTCGGGGTCGCCGCTGGCGGGACCGATGCGTGCGACCACCGAAGGCTGCGCCGCGCCGTCCACGCGGACGAGGGCGGTCGTGTCGTCGGCCGCGGAGTACGTCGCCGCGACGAGCGTGCCCTCGTCGTCAACGAAAACGATAGCCGTTACACGGCCTTCCCACACGAACTCTCGCGCGGAATCTCCGCTGCGGCCGACGGCCACCCCGCCCAAACGCGCGGCGTAGGCGAGGTGGTCTCCGCGGACGGCGAGGAGGGCCGGCGACGCCGCCTCGGGGCCGGCCACGGGTTCGCGCCGGAGCGTCGGGCCGGCGGCGCCGCGCAGGATGCACTCGGGGCATTCTGCCTCGCCGACGACCAGGGCAGCGAGCAACGTCCCGGCGCGCGCGAGGGCGGCGACCGCGCCCGGGACGGCGCACCGCTGGAGGGAGACGGCGGCGCTGTCGAGGACCATGAGGCCGCCGGTGCGGGTCCGCAGCCAGACCGTGCCGGAGGCGACGACCGCTTCGACCGCGGAGACGGCGTCCGCCACCGCGGCGAAGGAGGCTCCCCCGTCGCGCGATACGAGCACGCCGCCGCCTTCGAGGCCCGCGGCCACGACGTCGCGCTCGATCGAGAGGCCGCGCACCGCGCCGGGATCGAGGCCGCGCGCGGGGAGGCCCTGGCAAGTGCCTTCGAGGTCGACGCGTGCGAGCTCGGGGGCGCCGCTCTCGTTGCGGGCGGCGACGAGGGCGCCGCGCGGCGCGCAGTCGACGGCGGTCGCGCCGCCGAGCGCGACGGGCGCTCCGACGCGTGCCCAGGGCTGGCCGGCCCACGGCAAGCCGAGCGGCTCGTCGGCCGCGAAGCCGGCGTCGACGAGGGACGCTTCGTCGACGTCGCCGTCCTCGTCCGCGTCGAGCTGGGGAAGGTCGGACTCGCGGAGTTCTTCGTCCGCGTCGAGCGGGCCTTCGTCGCCGCCGTCGAGGTCGCCGCGTTCGGGAGCGTCGCCGAAGCCGAAGTCGTGGTCGCCGGGTGAGGGATCGTCCGCCTCGTCGTCCGGGTCTCGACCGACCTCCGGCGAAGCCGGAGGCGCGCCGTCCGGCGCGGCTCCCTGTTTGCCGAAGTCGACCAGCGCGATGTCGCCGAGGTCTAGGTCGGGCGCGTCGGCGGGCTCCTCGAGCCAGCCGGACTCGGCCTCCTCGAGATCGAGCTCGCTCGCGTCCGCCTCGGCGTCCTCGCCGGTCGAGTCGTCGAGGGAAGGATCGCCCTCGGCGTCCTCGACCAGGTCCTCGAACGTCGGCTCCGGTTCGGGCTTGTCCTGCGCATCCCCATCGAGCGGCGGCAGCGGGTCCAGCTCTTCGTCCAGGTTTGGACCACGCTCTGGCATAGCCAGAGGCGTGCCGTCCAGGTTTGGACCACGCTCTGGCGGAGCCAGAGGCGTGCCGTCCACCTGCGGACTACGCTCTGGCATAGCCAGAGGCGTGCCGTCTTCCGGGCCGCCGGTCGGTCCCCCAAACGACAAACCTGCCCTAGGCATTGCCCTGGGAGTGAGTACCGGGTCAGGGACCTTTGTCAAATAGGGTACGGTGGGGCTCTCGATGACCGCCGCTCCGGCCGTCTGCACACGCGCGCTCTCGCGGAGTTATGGCTCGCTGAAGGCGCTCGACGAGCTCGACCTGGAGGTTGCGCGCGGGCAACTCTTCGCGCTCCTCGGACCCAACGGCGCGGGAAAGAGCACGACCATCGCGATCCTGACGACGCTCCTCGCGCCCACGTCGGGTGAGGCGATGGTTGCGGGCTGGGACGTCGTGCGGAGCCCGCGCCAGGTGCGCGCGTCGATCGGCGTCGTCTTCCAGGAAATCTCGCTGGATGATCGCCTGACTGCGCGCGAAAACCTCGAGTTTCACGCGATGACGCACGGGATCGACGCGTCGCGGCGATCGCCGCGGATTGCCGAGGCGCTGGCGTCGGTCGGTCTCTCGTCGGCGGCGGGCAAGCGCGTGCGCGCCTTCTCGGGAGGGATGAAGCGGCGGCTCGAGATCGCGCGCGCGATGCTGCACGAACCGGCGGTGCTCGTCCTCGACGAACCGACGGTCGGGCTCGACCCGCAGACGCGGCGAACGGTCTGGGAGCAGCTTGCGGCAATCGCTGCGACGCGCGAGCGTACCGTCTTCGTGACGACGCACTACATGGACGAAGCCGAACGCTGCGACGACGTCGCCATCGTCGACCATGGCAGGCTCATCGCGCGCGGCTCGCCTGCGGCGCTCGTCGCGCGCGCGGGCGGCGAGCGCCTGGTCGTGCGCACCGAGGACGACGCGAAGGCCGCGGCTCACGCCCAGGCCCTCGGCTGGCGCGTGGGGAACGACGCGGGGCGCCTGGTCATCGAGGGCGATCGACCCGAGGCGATGCTCGCGCGCCTGGCGGAGCGCGCCGCCGGGATCCGCGAGGCAACCATCGTGCGACCGAAGCTCGAGGACGCGTTCGTCGCGCTGACCGGCCGCGAGCTGCGCGACGTCCGAGAAGAGGGCGGCGACCGCGCCGCGATGGCGACGAACCTGCGTGCGCGCGGCCGACGATGAAACGTACAGCGTAGGAAGAAGAACGACAGAAATTGGCCAGATGTGCTGGTGGCGCATGGCTTTCGCGGGTACATCGGGGCAAAAGGTTGCGCGCCGAGAAGTGGAGGTATCGCGATGAGTCAGCGCGAGAACATGCGACGCGAGCTGAAGGATCTGGCGAAGCTGGCGGCCACCATGCCGAAGGAGCCGCCAAGCGCGTCGCCCGCGCTTTCGCCGCCGCCGGGGCGTTCCGACGGCACGTCGGCGGCTTCGCCGGAGCGGGGTCGAAATTCGGGGACGCAGGCGGACGCGCCGCCTGCCGATACGCGGAGCGCGGCGCATCTCACGGTGCCGCCCGTGGTCGCACCGGACGCGCCGAGCGGCTCGGAGTCCCCCTCGGCGGCGCCGTCGGCGGCGCCGCGCACCCTGCGGCAGGTCGCGCTCGTACTCGGCGTGACGGCGGGTCTGCTGGTCGCGGCGACCGGAGGAGTGGTCGTCGGGCGGGGTCTTCATCGCGGCGGCGAGCCTTCGGGGGCGGCGACCGCCGCGGCGATCGCGACTCCGGCGGAGGCGCCGCTCGTGCCGGGTGCGGCGGGCGCGGCGGGGCCTGGGTCGGACGGGAAGCCCGCAGCGGCAGGCGCGGCGGCGACCGGGGCGGCTTCGGGCGGCGCGCCAGGTGCACCGGCCGCGAGTGCCTCTTCGGCGGCGGCCGCGGAGACGGCGGCGACGTCGACGGCGACGGCCGGCGCGCACGCGGCAGCGCCTGCGCCGGTCCGTAAAGCGCCGGTCCCGAGGCCCGTCGCGAAGCCGGCAGCGGTCCCGCAGGCGGCGCCCGCGGCCGGGCACGACTCGCTCGACGACGCGATCCGCAAGGCGGTCGCCAGCCAGCCGAAGAACTGACGCGGGGAGACTGCCTGCGCCGGACCCCCAGGGGCCGGGAACGCGGACGCACACGTCTCATCGTGAATGTGAAGGAGCACGTTCACGGGAACGTGCCCGGACACGGGCACGCTCCCCGTCGTGTACAGTCCGGCTGCGTGTCCCCGCTCGCGACCGACCTCGCCGCCGTGGTGGCGCTCAGCCGCCGCGACCTCATCCGCTTCTTCCGTGACCGGAGTCAAATCCTTGGCGCCGTCGGCCGGCCGGCGATCTGGATGCTGCTCTTCGCGACCGGGCTGCACCACGCGTTCTCGAGCGATCTGGACTCGCGCATTGGCTATAAGCAGTTCGCGTACGCCGGCGCGATCGCGATGACCATCCTGTTCGGCGGGATGTTCCAGGGTGTGACGATTGTCTGGGACCGCGAGTTCGGGATGCTGCGCGCCGTTCTGGTTGCGCCCGTCTCGCGCACGGCCATCGTCCTCGGGAAAACGCTCGCCGGGGCGTGCGTCACGCTTCTCCAGGGGTTCGCGGCCGCAGCGTTCGCCCCGCTGGTCGAGGTCCACTTCGGCGCGTTCGACGCGGTGCGCCTCCTGGCCGCGATGGCGGTGATGGCGCTCGCCGTGACGGCCCTGGGCGTGACCGTCGGCAGCCGGATGCGGACGTTCGAGGGGTTCGGCGTCATCTCGAATTTCGTCGTGTTGCCGCTGTACTTCCTCTCTGGCGGGGTCTTCCCGACGAGCGGCCTTCCGCCGTGGATGCACGCGCTGGTGCTGGCGAACCCGGTAACGTACGGGGTCGACCTCATGAGAGCGTCGATCGGGCAACCGCACGCGTTCGCGGCGACCATCGATGTCGGGGTGCAGGCCGTCTTCGCGACGGCCATGTGTCTCGCGGCGCTCGGCGCCTTCCGGCGCGCGGCGGGCTGAAGTCCGCGCAGGGCAGCCGGCGCGCGACGACACGCGTGTCCCCCTGTGTCGTCGTTGCGACTCCTGTGGAAAGTGCGACGCACAGGTCAGGGCTCTGGGGCGCGTTTCGTTCGCGAGAGGCCTGGAATTTTGTGCGGCACGGAGCGTGCTTCATGTGTCGGCGTCGAGCAGCTTCCATGTCGCAACGCGCCCACTTCTGGCTTCGCATCGTCGGCCTCACCGTCATCCTCGCAGCCGAATTCGGCCCGCGTCTGTGGACGGCCGCCGCAGGCAGTGCGCTGACGCCCGTCGCTGCCGCAGGCGTTGCGCGGTAGGACTTCGCAGATCCGCCACGGAAGCCCCTGGCATTCGGCTCAGGGGGTGAGGCATGGGCAGCTCAGCGGCTGCCGACGGTTGCATTGGCCAGCCCGGCGCGTAGCCTCCTGCACCTGTCGATGCGCCTGCTGCTCCTGTCTCGCAACGCGACGCTCTATTCGACGAGCCGCCTCGTTCTGGCAGCCCGCTCGCGAGGTCACGAGGTCTCGGTGGCCGACCCGCTGGATCTCCGGATCGTCATCTCGCAGGGCCGCCCCTCCCTGTTCCTCGGCGACCTGGCCGTCCCGCACGCAGACCTCGTCTTGCCGCGCATCGGCGCCTCGATCACGAACTACGGTCTTGCCGTCGTGCGTCAATTCGACCTGATGGGCGTACCCGTCCTGAACACGGCGCTCGCGATCGCTCGGTCGCGCGACAAGCTGCGCGCGATGCAGCTCCTCACGAAGAAGAACATCGACGTCCCGGTGACGGTCTGCGCGCGGACGCCGGATTCGATCGACCAGGCGCTCTCGCACGTGGGCGGGGCGCCGTGCATCGTGAAGCTGCAGCAGGGCGCTCAGGGGATCGGGACGATGATCGCCGAGACGCCGCAGGCGGTGACGTCGCTGCTGGAGACGCTCTGGGCCATGGGCCAGGACATCGTGCTGCAGCAATACATCGCCGAGGCCAACGGCCGCGACCTGCGGGCCATCGTCGTCGGCGGGCGCGTCGTCGCCGCGATGCGTCGCCAGGCGAAGGCCGGCGAGTTCCGGTCGAACCTGCACCGCGGCGGCCTCGGGGTGCGCGTGGTCCTCGATACGGCGTACCGGCGCGCGGCGATCGCGGCCACTCGCGTGATGGGGCTCGAGGTCGCCGGGGTCGACATGCTCGAAACGCGCGAGGGGCCGAAGATCCTCGAGATCAACAGCTCGCCCGGCCTGGAGGGCATCGAGCGAGCGAGCAGCGTCGATGTCGCAGCGGCGATCGTGGCGCACGCGGAGAGGTACTTCGCGCGGCGAAAGCACCGCCGGCGTACGACGCTCGACGACGAGCGCCGGCACACGCGTCTGCGCGCGCTCGCTTCGTCGCGGCGCGGCGCGGGCCTCAACGGCAGCGGCTGAGGCGCGCCGTCCGTGGGAGCGCCGCTGCGGATCGAGTGGCACGGCGAGGTCGCCGTCTGGACGCTCGACCGGCCGGAGGCGAAAAACGCGCTCGACTGGGCGACGTTCGCGGCGCTCGGTCGCGCGATCGCGGAGGCGGCGGACAACCCCCGGCTGCGCGCCGTAATCCTGACGGGCGCGGGCGGAGCGTTCGCGTCGGGGGGCGACCTGCGCGAGCTGCGGAGCGCGCTCGGAGCGGAGGACGCCGGGCGCCTGGCGGAGGCCGGACGCGGCGTGTGCGACGGGCTGGCGGAGCTCGCGGTGCCGGTCGTCGCGGCGTTGCCGGGTCCGGCCATCGGAGGCGGCGCGGAGCTCGCGATGGCGTGCGACCTGCGCATCGCCGACCCTGCGGCGACGCTTTGCTTCAAGCACGCGCGGATGGGGGTGACGACCGCCTGGGGGATTCTGCCGAAGCTGGTCGTCGTGGTCGGGCACGCGACGGCGTCGCGCTTGCTGCTGACGGGGCAGACGCTGGGGGCGCAGGAGGGGCTGCGCGTGGGCGTGTTCGACGCGATCGCCGAGGAAGGCGGCTGCGTGGCCGCGGCGCTCGGATGGGCGGGCGACGTCGCGAGAGGAGCGCCGGGCGCGGTTCGCGAGCTGAAGGCGATGCTGCGCGAGGCCACCGCCGGTTCGCCGGAGCTCCGCGCGAGCGAGCGTCGGCGCTTCGTCGCGAGCTGGACGAGCGACGATCACCGCGAGGCGGTGCAGGCATACTTCGCGGGCCGCGGGCCGACGTGGTCACGCGGGGGCTAAGGCCTGGCATCGGAGCCCCCACGAGAACGTCCCCTCGTCACATCGTGCCGCCAGGCGCGACGCGACGTCGGACGGAGAAATCAGCCGTGATGGCCGGCGACCTCGGCCAGGAGGAACGCGTTGGGGACCTCCTGAAGGGGCGCCGCGGCCCAGCGCTCGCCGGCGCGCGTGCGGACGACGACTTCCCCCGCCTCGGCGTCGACAGCCCCCACGTCGAGCCACGGCAGCGTGCGGTCCGCGACGGCGAGGCCACGCTCGCTCGCGGCGAACGGCCCGAACCGGACGGAGCCCCCTTCGGCCAGGCGCTCCTGGACCGACGCCAGCTGGTGGTCGACCATGCGCGTGCGTACCTCGTCCACCAGATGATCGACGCCGGCGATCGCTGCGCCGATCGCCATGCGCGCTCCTCCCGTCGTCGCCAGGACGTGCCGCTCGACGCGCTTGCCCGCCTCGTCCCAGAACGCCGTGAGCGATCGCATCTCGTCCCAGCGCGCAGCCTGCCCCGTGCGAAGGTCGACGAGGCCGTTCGCGTGCACGCGGAAGACCTCGGCCCCGCCGACGGCGGCCGTGTGGGCGATGAGCGCGACGCTCAGGACGAAGAGCGTCGCCACCGCGACGACGGAGAAGGTCGAGTTGAACCAGTGCGTGAGGAGGTCCTGGCGCGCGAGCCAGACGCCGTACGCGAGGAGGAGCACGAACGGCGCGGCCGCCCAGATGACGTGGCGTGCGGCGTCGACGCGGTACGACCGAAGCGACGGGCCCAGCCAGTCGGGAGCTTCGAGGCGAGCCGTAGGGCGAGGGGCACGGAGACGGTACGGCGCGGTCATGATTGTTCTTAATATGAACCGCGGCCGAGCGTCCTGGGGGGATCCTTTCGCACTTCGTCCAGAGCGGCGATGAAGGCCCTCATTTCGTCGTCGGTCGTGTAGAAATGGGGGCTCACGCGAAGGCCGCAGCGAGGGCGGTAGTCGTGGAAGAAGCGCCTGCGGACGAGCTCTCGCGAGACGACCTCGGCGCCGGGAAAGTCGAAGCAGACGGTGCCGCCGCGGGCCTCGTCGGCTCGAGGCGTGTTCACGACGAAGCCGCGCGCCTCGACGAGCTCGCGCAGGAGCTTCGTCTGCCGGAGCGACTTCGCTCGGATGCGCTCCACGCCGAGCTTCGCGACGATCTCCCAGCCGGCGCTGGCCATGTAGACCGACGAGACGGGCATCGTCCCGCCGATCATGCGCCACACGTCGCCGGCGTAGCGCATCGGCCCCATGTCGAACGCGAAGGGCTCGGCGTGGGAGAACCACCCGGTCGCCATCGGCTCGAGTCGTCCGAGCAGATCCGGGCGCACGTAGAGGTACGCTGCGCCCGGCCCGCCGCACACCCACTTGACCGAGCCGCCGCACGCCAGATCGCAGCCCCACTCGGCGAGACGAAGGGGCACCGTCCCGGCGGACTGGTACACGTCGAGGAGCACCATCGCGCCGACGGCGTGCGCACGCTCGATGATGCGGCGCGCGTCGTACATCGCGCTCGAACGAAAGAGCACGTGGCTGATGGGCACGATGAGCGTCCGCTCGTCGATGGCCTCGAGAAGCTTCTCGGTCGGCGGGTGGATCCCGTCCTCGCTCGGAACAACGACGACCTCTGCGCCGCGACGCTGCTGCTGCTGCCAGACGTAGTGCACCGTCGAGAAATTGAGGTCGTCGTAGACGACCTTGTTTCGCGGGCCAGCGAACGTGAAGCACGAGGCGACGACGCTCTGCGCGACCGACACGTTCGGCAGCGTGCAGACGGTGCCCGGCGCGACGCCGAGCACCGAGGCGATGCAGTCGCCGAGCGCGCGTACCGCCGGCAGCCAGTGCTCTCCCCACGAGGCGATCGAGTCGTTCTCCCATTCGTCGGCGAAGCGCACGGCGTTGTCGCGCGCGGCCGCGGGCATCGCGCCGAGCGAGTGGCTTATGAGGTGTATGCCCTTGGCGAGCGTGGGGAACTGGGGGCGTACGGCCAAAAGGTCGTCTTCGGGGTTGGCGGACATTTCGCGGGGCATGCTGGCGCGGCGAAGGGCGTGGGGGCAAGAGTGCGCTAGGATGCGGACGCGCCGCGCGCCGCTCGAGGCAAAGCAAGCGTCGTACAAGCGGCTACGGTCGAGCAAGCGCCGAGAAAGCCATGTCCAAGTCCCCAGTCGGTTACTACGGCCCCTTCGGCGGGCGATTCGTCGCCGAGACGCTCATCCCTGCGCTCGACGAGCTCGCCGAGGCGTTCGGCACGATCGTGCGCGGTGAGGCCTTTCAGGACGAGTGGCGCGGCCTGCTCGCTAGGTACGTCGGGCGGCCGACTCCGCTGGGCGAGGCCCGGCGGCTCGCTCGTGCCATCGACCCGGAGGGCCGCGCCCTAGGCAAGCTCTGGCTCAAGCGCGAGGACCTCTGCCACACCGGCGCGCACAAGATCAACAACGCCCTCGGGCAGGTCCTGCTCGCGAAGCTGATGGGCAAGACCCGCGTCATCGCAGAGACGGGCGCCGGCCAGCACGGCGTCGCCACGGCGACCGCGTGCGCGCTCTTCGGCTTGCCGTGCGACGTCTTCATGGGTTCGGAGGACGTGAAGCGCCAGGCGCCGAACGTCGGCCGCATGAAGCTCCTCGGGGCGCGCGTGATTCCGGTCGAGAGCGGGTCGCGCACGCTGAAGGACGCCATGAACGAGGCGCTGCGCGACTGGGTCACCAACGTCCGCACGACCTACTACTGCATCGGCAGCGCCGCGGGCCCCCACCCCTACCCCGAGCTCGTCGCCACGCTCCAGAGCGTGATCGGCGAGGAAGCACGCCAACAGGTGCTCGACCAGCAGCGCGCGCTTCCGGACGCGGTGATCGCCTGCGTCGGCGGGGGCTCGAACGCAATCGGGATTTTTCGCGCGTTCCTCCCGGACGCGCAGGTCGCGCTCGTCGGGGTCGAAGCCGCGGGCGAGGGCGTGCAGACGACGCGCCACGCCGCCACGCTCGGCGCCGGACGGGTCGGCGTGCTCCACGGGTCGAAGAGCTACGTCCTGTGCGACGACGCGGGGCAGATCCAGGAGGCGCACTCGATCAGCGCCGGGCTGGACTACCCCGGGGTCGGTCCGGAGCACTCCTGGCTGAAGGAGAACGGGCGGGCGCGGTACCTGTCGGCGACCGACGACGAGGCTCTCGCGGCGGCGGCGCTCATCGCGCGGTCCGAGGGGATCATCCCCGCGCTCGAGTCGTCGCACGCGATCGCGCGGATCGGGGACGTCGCGCGCGAGCTCGCGGCGGCGCGCGGGAGCCCGGTGAGCGTGGTCCTCGGGCTGTCGGGGCGGGGAGACAAGGACCTCTCGACGCTCCTTGCGAGGCTCACATGAAGCGACTGGAAGCAGCGTTCGATCGTGGCAAGGTGCTCGTCGCCTACCTCTGCGTGGGCGATCCGAGCGTCGACGAGAGCGTCGAGCTGGCCCGCTCGTGCGTGCGCGCAGGGGCGGACGTCATCGAGCTCGGCGTGCCGTTCAGCGATCCCACTGCCGATGGCCCGGCCATCGCTCGCGCGAGCCAGCGGGCGATCGCGGCGGGCGGCGGCCTCGCGGCGACGTTGCGGGCGGCGCGGGCGCTCCGGGCAGCAGAGCCTCATGTCGGCATCGTGCTGTTCGGCTACTACAATCCGCTCTTCGTCCGCGGCGAGGAGCGAGCCGCCAAAGAGGCCGCCGAGTCTGGGGTGGACGCGCTGCTGGTCGTCGACCTGCCCATAGAGGAGAGCAGCGCGCTGCGTCATGCCGCGGCTGCGCATGGCGTCGGGTTCGTCCCTCTGCTGGCGCCGACCAGCCGCGGGGACCGCATCGGCGCGGTGCGCGTGGCCGCTGCGGAGGGGCCGGTTCCGTTCGTGTATTACGTGAGCGTCACCGGCGTAACCGGAACGACCGCGACCGACGCCGGGAAGGCAGGCGCCCGCGCGGCCGAGCTGCGCGCGGCGGTCGGGCTGCCGGTCGTCGTGGGCTTCGGCATCGATTCCCGCGAAAAAGCCCGCGGCGCGGCGCTCGGCGCCGACGGAGCCGTGGCGGGCACGGCCCTGGTGCGCGCCATCGAGGAAGGAAGGGCGCCCGCCGCGAGGGCGGAGGCGGTCGAGAAGCTCGTTCGGGAGCTCCGCGCCGGCGTCGACGAAGCGCGGCCGCGTGCCTCCGCATCGTGACAAGTCCCCGTACCCTGCACAAATCGCAGCGCGGCGCGCTATTCTCGAGGGTGGAATCCTCCCATGCTTTTCCTCTGCGTCTCGGACATCCACGGGGATCTCGACGCCTTGAGAGCCGTGCTCGCGACCGCCGAACGCCGGGGCTTTCACAAGCTCCTCGTCGCCGGAGACATCGTCTTTCCCGGGCCCGAACCGCTCGAGACATGGCGCCGCCTGACGGCCGCCGGGGCGATCATGGTGCAGGGCCTGAGCGACCGCGCGCTCGCCACGCTCGATCCGTCGGCGATCCGCCCTCGCAGCGAGCACGAGCGCGACCGCCTGGAGCGAATGCGCGCGGCCCGCGACGCCCTCGGCGAGTTGATCCTCCAGCGAATCCGCCGCCTGCCCACCCATCAGCGCATTCCGCTTGAGGACGGGGGCGAGTTGCTCCTCGTGCATGGATCGCCGTCCGATCCCGCCGAGGCCCTCACGCACGACATGAGCGACCAGGAAATCAACGCGCTTCTCGGAGACGACCCCGCCGACGTCGTCGTCTGCGGAGCCAGCCACGTGCCGTTCGACCGCATGATCGGCGGCGTCCGCATCGTGAACGTCGGCAGCGTCGGCGAAGCGCCCGGGGCCGGCTTGCGCGTGGCGCACGCGACCTGGATCGAGTCGACGTCTCACGGTGTTCGCGTGGAGCCGATCACGGTACCCTTGGACGATGCCTCGCAAGCCTCCGCCGACGCCTGAGGGGCCACAAATTGGATCCGCGCCGGCGCCGCCTGCCACGATCTCATCCGTGAGAGGCCCAGATCTCGCCAAGGTCCGCAGGCAACCCGTCCTGCTTTCGCGGGAGACGCTCCTCGTCCGCGCCTTCAGCGCGCGGTGGAGCGAGCTCTTCGAACGCGCCGACATCCTGAGCGAGGGAGGCGTTCGGCAGGAGGCTCACGGGAGGGTGTGGTACGGGACGACGAGCCTGATTCTCCCGACGGACGGGACCGACGCGACGCTCCTGGCTGCCGTGGCCGCTCGCGACATCCACGCGCGCCTGTGGGCGGTGCGGGTCGCGCGCCGCGAGGCGTGCCTCCGAGCCCCTGGGCGGCTGGGCCGTCTGGGCTGCGAAATCCAAGTCAAGCCATACGGACAGGGCGTCAGGATTGACGTCGACGTGCAGGCGCCGTTGATAGAGTGGAGCACACGCTCGCGAGCAGCGCGTTGAGCGATTTCTCCGACATGACCAGGACGACGGACGGAACCGCCGGCGGGGGCGGCAGCAAGCGCAAGGGACGCAGGGGCGGCAACGTCATCCACGTTGCGTTCGGCTCGGGCGGCGGCCGCGTCCCGACGCCGGCCAGCGGCCCGGGTGGCTCGCCGCCCACGATTCCTCCGCCGCCGGACGCCCGCGAGCCGGTCACCGATCTGTTCACGCGGCGCGAGGTCGCCAAGCTGCTCGGCGTCACCGAGACGCGCCTGCGTTCGCTCGACCGGGCGAAGATCGTCTCGCCCTCGGGCCAGCGCGGAAAACAGCGCGCCTACACCTTCCAGGACCTCATCGCGCTCCGCGCGACACGCGAGCTCCTCGACCGGCAGATCCGCCTGCGCGACGTTGCCAAGGCGATCGGCGCGCTGAAGCAGGCCTTGCCCCGGGTCACCCGGCCGCTTCAGGAGCTTCGCATCGTCGGGGACGGCAAGCGGGTCGTCGTGCGCGCCGAGGAGGGGTCGTTCGAGCCGCTGACCGGGCAGATGGTCCTCGACTTCCAGGTGCAGGCGCTCCGCGACGACGTCGTCCGCGTCCTCCGCCCGGAGACGAGCCCCGCCCGCGCGCGGACCGCGTACGAGCTCTACGTTCAAGCAAGCGCCCTCGACGAAGACCCGGCTACGTTCGATCAGGCGGAGGAGCTCTACGCCCGCGCCACGCGCCTCGATCCGTCGCTCGCCATCGCGTACACGAACCTCGGCAACATCCGCTTTCGACGGGGCGACGAGGCCGGCGCCGAGACGCTCTACCGCCGCGCGCTCGAAGTCGATCCGCACCAGCCCGAGGCCCACTACAACCTCGGCTACGTGATGCTCGAGCACGGCGATGCGCGCGGGGCCACGGCCTACTTCGAGCGCGCGCTGCAGGGGGACCCGCGCTTCGCGGACGCGCACTTCAACCTGGCGATGGCCTGGGAGCAGGTCGGCGAGCACGCCCGCGCGCGGCCGCACTGGCGCAAGTACCTCGACCTCGAGCCCACGGGGACCTGGGCCGACGTCGCCCGCGAGCACCTTCGCGGGTGACCCACCCCCCGCGCGGCTACGCGAAGAACCTGGCGACGCACTCGATGACGTGCGCCTGCTGGTCGTCGGTCATCACCGAGAAGAGCGGCAGCGCCAGAGCCGTGCGGCACGCTTGCTCGGCGACGGGGAGCGCCGGCTCCTCGAGCGAGGCGAAGCACGGCTGGCGGTGCAGCGGGACCGGGTAGT
>Ga0102924_1003170_pt1 | contig 17376 bp, 10 predicted proteins | sample PaiPotPPM11metaG_FD_80116 | JGI IMG/M metagenome (GOLD analysis project Ga0102924, IMG submission 80116) | Iron sulfur acid spring bacterial and archeal communities from Banff, Canada, to study Microbial Dark Matter (Phase II) - Paint Pots PPM... ...
CCCAGAATATTCGATCCCGCCCTGGCCCGCAGCATGTCGGTATCGGCAATGTTCAGGTTGTAGCGCGCCAGATCTAGGTCGAGATTGTTCTCGAGCGCAAGCGCGACCGCGTCATCCATCGAGAGATAGATTTTGCCGTCGCGCATGAGCTGGTCAATTCGAGGTGTGTTGGCCAAGTCGGGGTCTGGCACCGGGCGCGCCTTGTATGGAGCCAACACATTCGGAAATGGCTTCACTGACTTGGAATAATCATGGGCGACGTAGGCATGGGTCGGCGGCGTTTTTTCCGCTTGTGGCGCTGTGGGCAGCGTCTCCTGAACCTGAGGTTGTGCAGCAGGCGGCGTCTGCTGCGACCAGCTGTTCGCGCCGAATGTACCCAGAAGAACACAAACAGAAAGTGTGGAAGCAATGGCTTTCAAGCCGTACATGGGCAAATTCCTCTCATCTGAAGGATGTCTACAGAGCGTTAAACCAGAGTTGGATGCAAAACCCAATTTGATCATTGCAAATGGATTTTCCAGCATTGCACGACAGTCGCGCCGGTCAAGTTCGCATAAAGAATGGATGTCAGTCGTGCGGCCAAGGTTGAGTAACGAGATGACTGGGACATCCCAGTGTAGATTCAATAAACCAAGCCGTGGAGTGTAAAGAATTATAAAAAGACTGTGTCGCCATAGGCTTCGGCCGCGTCAACCTCGCAGGAGATCAAAACATCAGGAGATCAGCAGGACTTGCCGAAAGGGCGGGGAAGTTCGCCGTGTCGCGCGTTCCTAATGTCCATAACCGCCATGCTCCAGCGAAACCTTTCCCCGGAACATGCGGTACACAATGACGAAATACATTATGGCCAGAGCCATCCCAAATGCCCACCATACTAATCCCACGCGAAGCGTGTGAGGACCGGAGAGCGCCTTCTGGATCGTAATGTCGTTGGCGGAATCGCTGCTCGATGGCAGCAGCTTAGGATACAAGGCAACCGCCGCCCCGACTAACATCATGGCGAGATACACGCAAGAACAGGCGAAAGCCTTGCGATCATCCTGCTTGCGGGAGAAAAACATGATTCCCGCAAGCGCAGCGAAAATGGCGGCGGGAACTACGAAGGCGATAGGGTGCGCCCAGTAGTTGTCCAGCCCGTCGCGCCTCGCAGCAATCGTCGCGGGCAAACTTACTACAGTGATCGCCAATAATGCGACAGACAAATACATCGCCGCGGACCTCGCCCGCAGTTGCAGATTCGCTTCTGTCTTCACTGCCAGATAAAGCGCGCCATGAAGAGCGAGCGCAACCAGGGCCAGCACCCCGCCGATGACCGTGTACCAGTCCAGAATCCCCGGCTCGGGACCGAGGCGCCAGTTGGTCCACAACGGCAGGAAAAAGTAACCGTCTTCGCCAAGCGGGACCCCCCGAATCACATTCGCCAGCGCCGCTCCGTAAAGGACTGCTAGAAGCAAGCTCGAAATAAAAAATACGCCGTCGAAAAACGCGCGCCAGACGTGGATTTCCATGTGCATGCGCAATTCGACGCCGAGAGCGCGCATGATCAGGAGCCAGAGCACGATCATCAGCGCGAGATAAAAACCACTGAAAGCCGATGCGTAAAGCAGAGGGAACGCAAAGAACAGCGTACCTCCGGCCGCGATCAGCCAGACTTCGTTGCCGTCCCAGACCGGGCCGATCGTGCGCACCGATATTTGACGTTCTTCCTCGGTGCGCGCCAGAAACGGATGCAGAATACCTACGCCAATATCAAACCCGTCGAGCACGGCGTAGGCGGCGATCATCCCCGCGACCAGCCAAAACCAAATGAATCCCATCTTTATTCTCTAAAGACAATCTCTAAACGACTGTGTCAAACACTCTCTAAACTGCTTTCGTTAAAAGGCGATTCCTAAGCGACGGTAAATGGCTCGGCAACTTGCGCAGACGCGGCCCTCTCCGGCCCGTTCGCGATAATGTGATAGACCAATATCACGAACAGAATAGAGAGCGCGCTGTACATGCCCATGAAGCCGAGCAAGGTGAACAGCCCATTTCCCGCAGACACGTTCTTGGAATAGCCTGCGCTGGTACGAATCAATCCGTACACAACCCACGGCTGGCGGCCGATCTCAGCCGTTATCCAACCCGCCGTATTCGCGATGTATGGCAGCGGGAAGCTCAGCATCAGCGGCCACAGCGCCCATCGCGTCGCGAACAATTTTCCGCGCCACAGCAGAAAAGCAGCCACGGCCATCAGCAAAGCAAAGTAGGTCCCGAGCCCGGCCATGATGTGATACGCGTAGTAGAGCAACGGCAACGGTTCGGGCCACTGATCGCGCGCGACCCGGTCAAGACCTTCTACTACGGCTTTCGGAGTGCCATAGATCAAGAAACTCAGAACGTCGTTCACGATCAGTGGGTTGTCAATTGTTTGCTTTTGTTCATTGGGCTGACCTAGCAGCACAATCCCGGCGCCGCGTTCAGTATGAAAGAGTCCTTCCATCGCTGCCACCGCCGCTGGCTGATGTTTTGCCATATATTTTCCCTGCATGTCGCCGGTCGGAAAGATTTGAGCTATGCACGCAATCACCCCAGCGACAACACCTACGCGAAGAAAGATTTTGCCCGATTCAGAAAACCGCTCTTCGAGCACGTAGAATGCCCCAACTGCGCACATCGCGAACGCGCCTGTGATCACCGCGCCGGACATATTGTGCGCATATTGAATGAGCGCCCAGGGATTGGTCAGCAGTCCCCAAAAACTTGTAACTTCATACTGGCCATTTGGAAGAACACGATACGCGACCGGATGTTGCATCCAGGCGTTGGTCACAATAATGAAGAAGCCCGAGATCCATGACCCCAGAAAAACCAGAAAAGCGGAAGCCCAGTGCGCGAGGGGTGAAAGACGTCTCTCGCCAAAGAGGAACAGGCCCAGAAATGCCGACTCCAGAAAAAATGAAAAGACGCCTTCCATGGCCAGGGGCTGGCCGATAACCCCTCCGGTGACGCGCGCGAACTGCGACCAGTTCGTGCCAAACTGAAATTCCATCGGAATGCCGGTCACGACGCCGAGCAGGAAATTAATAGCGAAGATCCTCGCCCAGAATCGCGCGGCCTGGTTATAGCGCTCGTCTTGATTCCGGAGGGCGATGCTCTTCAGTACCACGATCAGCAACGCCAATCCCATGGTCAACTGCGGGAACAGATAGTGATAGGTGATGGTGAAGCCGAAATGGATGCGATGCAGCAGCAGTGCAGTCACGGCGTAACTCTAAGCAGCCTGATAGGACGTATCTCTCGATGATAATCAACGTCGCCTGCCTTTGGAAACGTTGCCGAAACGTCAGACGCGCTGATACGACGAAGGTACGCTTTCCCTCAAAGAGTGTACGCGCAACACCGGTTCTTCCGCCGAGTGAATGGCACGTCGCCGTTCGATGCGCTCACTTCAGACTTTGAAGATAAGCGATCAACGACTTCATCTCATCATCTTTGAGTTGGACAGGCGGCATTCCACCAGCGGTCATTTTTGCGGTAGGAGTGTGCAGCATTGCCTCAATCTTTGCTGCATCGTATTTCACACCCACGCCCACCAGCTTCGGCGCGGCCGCGGTGCCAACGCCGTTATCTCCGTGACAGGCATTGCATCCTTGTGCTTCGAATATTTCTTTTCCCTTGGCTGCCTCAGGGTTAGACAATGCGACGTTTTGCGCGCTCAGCGAACTGCCAGAAAGTTCGGGTTCGAATTTCGCGTTCATGAACTCTTTCGTGGCCTCCCTCTGTGCTCTCAATTGCTCAGCCACGCCGGGATTGCGCATGTCCTGGCGATGACTGATGACTCCAAGTCCGGCGAGTCCAAGCAGAACAGCGGTGAACAGTCCCACGCTGATGGGCCGCTTCCACGGGCGCCTCTCAAGACTGCGATCAAAGAACGGCAGTCCCACCAGCAACAAACCTACGATTCCCGGGATCACTAAAATCCCGAGCAGCGCCGTGGATCCGTGCCAGTACTTCAAATACTGAAATACAGGAACGTAGTACCACTCCGGCCGGGGCATAAATTGCGTGTCCGCCGGGTCCGCTCTGGGCCCGAGGTCCATCGGCCAGAAGTATGCGACCAGTCCCAACAGCACAATGATCAACGTGGCGAAGCCCATGTCCATCACCAGCTGCTTGGGATAAAAAGTTTCCGCCGGAAGTTTGGGGCTGACCGGGTCTTCTCCAGCGGGTCCAGCAGCGCCAGCTTTTCGGAACGAATAAACATGGATCGCTACAAAGGCAAAAATGCATGCCGGAATCACAAACACGTGCAGCACGAAAAACCGCGACACCGTAAGCGTCCCCATCTCAGTCCCGCCCCGGAGCAACTCCTTCAGCCCATTTCCCACCCATGGAATTTCGCTGAGAATGTTCGTTCCCACCGTGGTCGCGAAGAACGCCTTCTGGTCCCAGGGTAAAAGGTAGCCGGTAAACGCCATGCCCAGCATCAGCGCGAGCAGCACGCATCCCGCAACCCACACCAGCTCGCGGCGTCCTTTATATGAGCCGTAAAGGAAGGTTTGAGTCATGTGCAGCAAGAGCACAATAATGATCGCGCTCGACCCATAAGCATGAATACTTCGCAAAAACGATCCGCCGGTCACTTCCTTAGTAATGTATGCAACCGTCGTATGCGCGTGGTCCGCCGAAGGCACGTAGTACATGGCGAGAAATACGCCAGTCACAATCTGCGAGAGAAAAAGAAAAAGCAGGCCCGAGCCGAATACATACGCGATCTTTGCTCCGCCCGGAATCGGCTCATCGAGTGTATGGCGGAGAAGGGAATCGAGGCCGGTGCGGTGGTCCAGCCATGCGCGGAAGCCAGACTTCGACTCTTTGCCGTCCGTGCTCACGCCAGGTCCTCCTTAGTATGCGTAAGCTGGCGGAAGAACTGGTATTGCGTCTTCAGAATTCCATCTTCAATTTTTATTTCCAGGCGGTCCATGCTGCGCGGAGGCGGCCCGCTCAACAGCGTCCCATCGGCGGCGAAGTTGCCGAGATGGCATGGGCAGATGAACCTCTTTTCTTTCTCGACAAATGGGACCGAGCACCCCAGGTGAGTGCAAACCGCCGACAGCACGATCAACTGACCTTTCGCGTCTTTGCTTACATAGACCGGCTTTTCCGTCATAGTTCTGCGCCAGCCGTCGCGCTGCTCGATGGTGACCAGCTTTTTGACCGGCGCGTCGAGATTTTTAAAATCCTCCACTTTCCCAACATCTGACCAGGATTTCTCGGTGGTTCGAGCAAACACGGGATGCAAGGTGAAGCGCACGAGTGGAATGGCAAGCAGTGCGCCAACAGTCGCGCTTCCTGCGGCCAGCAGGCCGGCAAGAAACGAGCGCCGATTTGGATCATCCGATTGCTTCTGACTTACGGATTCGACTTGCGGCATTGTTTTTCGAGTCGAACGTTAACACGAAGTCATTTCTTAGGCAGCTGGCGAACATAAGCAACCAGTTGCTGAATCTGTTCCGGCTTCAGTTTCTGGGCGAATGCCGGCATCTTGTTTCGCCCCTTGGTGATTACTTCGGTGATTTCGGCGTCCGACTTCTTCTGCGTCTCTTCAGATCTGAGGTCTTTGGCCTTCAGGACCTTGCCGGACGGTGTATTGCCGCTGCCGTCTTCCCCGTGGCACATGACGCATTTCGATTTGAATAGGCTTGCAGCATCAGTCTCGGCCATCAGCAAGTGGGAGCAAATAGCTCCCAGCAGAATTAGGGCAAAGCCGCGCAAGGTTCGTTTCATTAGTTCTCCTTATTCCCGCGCCATATGGAGGTGCCATCAATGTATCAGAAGACAAACCGGGCTAGCAGGTAAACCGAATTGTTTCCATTCGCTGCGCGCCCGGCGCCGTCGTAATTCGTGCCCGCGCCGTTAAACCGTAGGTAGCCGGTGTACTGAAACGCGAGATCGATATTCTGTTGCGGCCACCAGGAAAGATTCAATAGGTAGCCGTTGCTTTGCGGGCTGCCATTCGCGCTGCCGGAGACCGGAGCGGAAGCAAACAACAACGGGTCCGCAGTTCCGGTCACATCAAAGTACCCTGCCGTCGCGGAAACACGCGTGCCAAAGTGGTATTCGACATTTGCCTGCGCGGTGTTCAGATGATGGCCCACAACCGCCGCTGCTCCGCCTCCAAAACTCGCCCGCAGAGACGAATTTTCGCGAATGTAAGTGCCGCGAATCGATACGACATCGTTCTTCCATTGTGGGATGGTGTGGTCAAGTTGAAAGTCCACAGCCCAATCCGTATAACCGTCTTCGAGGCCGGTAATTGCGCCGGGCGAACTCTTCATATGCATTCCATACGTTCCAATTTCCAGGTTGTTGTTCTCGCTGGAGGTCTGCCAGGCCAGCCGCCAATACGGGGCGAGGCCGCGAATATTGAACCCGAAGCCCGTACCTGGATTGGGCTGCGATCCTCCAATATGTTCTGAACGGTAAATCGTTCCCGCCAAGTACAAATGGTCGTTCCACATCGCATATCCGCCGACGCCGGCCACATCCTGCGCCAGAGTCCCGTTGATGATTGCTCCAGCCGAGGGCCCCGGCGCAACATTGCTGGATACAAATGGAAATCCCCACGCCGGAGTACTGTTCCAAAGATCTTCGACCGTCGGATTATTGTTCAGAGTCACGCCATAAGTCAGCGACTTGTCCAAGAACTTTCCGTTCGTATTGGCATAGCGAATGTCGGTGTTGTCCCAGGTGAAATGGTCGGCTTGGCTATCGTAGGTCACTTGCAGGAAGCTACCGACGTGTTCTCCCCATGCGCCTGCCAGGAACAGGGAAGCGTCCTGCGGAAACTGAAAATTCCCATTTTGGGTCGCAGGCTGAGGCGCCTTCGTCGATGTGAAGGAGGTATCAAAAATCACCGAAAGCGGAAAAACCTCCAGCAAGTGCAAAGCGGCATTGTGGCCCTTCTTGTCGTCGCTGACCTCAGGCTTAGTGGCGAAGGTGTAGCCTTCGAGCTTGAACTTTCTTCCGAACGCGTTCAGCTCCGGTGGCGCATAGTGACAGGAAGCGCAGGATAATCCAGTCTGCCGCGAATAGCTGGGCACAGCGTAGGCGGCTTGCGCGCATAAAATAGCCACGCTCACAGCTACCAAAAGTTTAGGGAGCAGAAGCTTTATAGAAGAAGTTGGAAGCGAAAACCGGGTGTCGGTACCCTGCATCACGTTCCTCCATTTCAGTGATCGTCATTCACTGTTCGGGAATGCACCCGTCCTAGGTCTGGGGTCAGGCGCATAGCAAAATGTGATTGCAATCACGATCGAGCGGGGACTGGACACACGTAGCCTACACGCCAGCGGCAAGCAGAGCTGTTTCGAAAGGGATAGCTAATTTACGGTTTGTGTGATTAATCCCGAGCTGCCGGTGAAGCTTCCGGATCCGCCATAAGTTGCCTTGATCGTGTCCGACCCGCTGGGCAATGCAGTAGTCGTATAACTGGCCTTGCCACTCGTCAGCGACACCGTCGCCAAAGCTGTCGTACCCAGAGTCAACTTCACCTTGCCGGTTGGAACACCCGCAAACTCGGGTGTCACGGTCACCGTGAATGTGACCAATTGACCCGCTGTTGACGGATTTACCGATGAAGTAATCGCAGTCGTGCTCGTGGCTTTTGTACCTTTAGATCTGGTAGCACGGGGAGTCCGGAGGCCCGCTGACTCAAAACCCTTACCAGTAGCGGATTTGCGCGGAAATCTGGTCAGACTGCTCGGTCGGCTCCCAACGTCGTGCCGAACTATAACTGTGAATACTGTGGGCGTCCAGAAAAAATTACAAAGAAAAGACAATTATTAACTGTGAGACTAAGTGGTTCCACCCATAAGCCTCGGGAACCAACATTGCGTAGGCAATAATCCGGTGCGGACTTACTTTTCGGTCTGGCTTATCCGCGGACGGCCATGTTAGCCAGCCTTACTCACCATAAGGCACCCAGATGTTCTTGACCTGGGTTGAGTGTTCGAGGAACCAGCGGCCTTCCGCTTGCTTCGAATTGAACCAATCGATGGCGCGGCCCTCATTCGTCCACACTTGCTTCAGGTTGCCGACGGAGTAAGACTTGGCCGCGGCGGCACTGGATTCATCCGTAAATGACCAGATGGCGTCAACGTCGTCGTGCTCCGCCAAAGTTTGTAGCAGTTGTGACGCCGGGCCGGTGACGATGTTAACTGCGCCGGCAGGCAAGTCGCTGGTATCGAAAAGTTGGTACAAGTCGCCTGTGATTAGCGGATAGGACTCCGAAGGCACCGCGATGACCGTGTTGCCGCAAGCCAGGGCCGGCATCACTAATGACAAGAACCCGAGTAACGGAACTTCGCGCGGGCAGATAATGCCAACGTTTCCCACTGGTTCATTCATCGCGATGGCGATGGTGCGGAACGGAGGATTGTGCACGCTGCCGTCGAATTTGTCAGCCCAGGCGGCATAAGAGAAGATACGCTCGATACCAAGCTCTACTTCGACGGTAGCTTGTTTTTCTCCGACCGCAGCAGCCAGCCGGCCAGCGACTTCATTGCGGCGTTGCGAAAGATTCTCCGCCACGTAATAAAGCACCTGCGCGCGATTGTGCGCAGTAGCCTTTGCCCATGCCGTCGCCTTGCGGGCCGCTTCGACCGCATTACGAATATCTTTTCGATTTCCAAATGGGACTTCGCCAATTACTCGCCCATCCGTCGCGCGCACTTCCATGCTGTATCCGGAATCCGGCCTCACCTGCTTGCCGCCGATGTAAAGCTTTACCGTGCGATCAATTGATGGATCGGAAGTCGAGGAAGCCGCGCCGGATACAGCTACTTCCTTGGGCTCTGGCTGCTTAACCGCAGCCGTCCTCATCTTTGGAGCGTTCTTGAACCAAGTTGGTTCCAGGTACTCGCGCAAACCTTCGCGTCCGCCTTCGCGTCCATAGCCGCTCTCGCGGTAGCCGCCGAATCCGCACGCCGCGTCGAAAAGATTAGTGCTGTTGACCCAGACCACGCCCGCTTTAAGCTGGGCCGCCACCTGCAAGGCAACGTTCAGGCTCTCGCTCCACACGCTTGCTGCCAGACCATAAGCCGTATTGTTGGCGAGCTCCACCGCTTCCGAAGGCGTGCGGAAAGTCATCGCGGCCAGCACCGGACCGAAAATTTCTTGCTGCGCTACAACAGACGTCGGGTGCACATTGCTGAGCAGGGTCGGCGGATAGTACAGACCGCGCGTGGGCAAAAGCATCTGCGGCTGCCAACAGGTCGCACCTTCGGCTACGCCCTGCTCTACCAATCGGCGAATGCGATCCAGTTGCACCGGAGCGACAATGGCGCCCATGTCAATCGCTTTGTCGAGCGGCGGACCGGCGCGGAGCGTGCTCATGCGGTCTCTTACTTTTGCCATCAGAACTTCCGCAATGCTCTCCTGCATTAGTAGCCGCGATCCGGCGCAACAGACCTGACCCTGGTTGAGCCAGATACCATCGACCAAGCCTTCGACCGCACCGTCGAGGTCCGCATCTTCGAAAACAATGAAAGGAGACTTTCCACCCAGTTCGAGAGACAGCCGCTTATGGCTTGAAGCCGTCGCGGCGCGAATAGCGCGACCCACCTCTGTCGAACCCGTAAAAGCAATCTTGTCGACGCCTGGGTGCTTTACGAGAAGCTCGCCGGCTGAACCATCTCCGGTAACGATGTTGACTACTCCCGCGGGAAGGCCAATCTCAGTACAAATTTCCGCGAATGCCAAAGCGGTGATCGGCGTGAATTCTGCGGGTTTCAACACCACCGTGTTTCCGGTCGCTATTGCCGGTGCAATCTTCCACGCCAGCATAAGCAGCGGAAAATTCCACGGGATGATTTGACCTACGACGCCCAAAGCGCTGTGATCGGGAAATTCCGACTCCAGCAACTGCGCCCATCCCGCATGATGGTAGAAGTGGCGAGCGACCAGGGGAATGTCGATGTCGCGACTTTCGCGAATCGGTTTGCCGTTGTCGATAGTCTCAAGAACGGCGAGGCGGCGGGAGTGCCGTTGCACCGCTCGCGCCATCGCGTACAAGTAGCGGGCGCGGCTGTGAGCAGTGAGGGACTGCCATTTTGGAAACGCCTCTCGCGCCGCCTGGACCGCGGCATCGATATCTGCCGCTGATGCTTGCGCGATCGACGCAATCTTTTCGCCGGTCGCAGGATCGAAGGAGTCGAAAAATACGCCCTCCACCGGCTCACGCCACGCTCCACCAATAAAGTGGCCGAATCGACGGCCGTGACGGTCAAGCCAGGCTTGTGCTTCTTTCGGGTCCTCAGGCGCGGGACCGTACTCCATGGCGACGAATTTCTCAGCGATGCTCATGTTCTTAATGTCGGGCGAACTTAATTTCAGGCGATATTTCAGGCCATCGGATGCCGGTAATCTGCCGAATATCGGCCGCTGGCATGGTGCTCCAATTGCCGCTCAATATCATTTAGCAAACTGCTGGCGCCAAAACGAAAAAGTTCCGCGGTCATCCAGGGTGTGCCCAGTTCCTCTTTCATCAGCGATAACCATTCCAGCGACTGTTTCGCGGTACGTATACCGCCCGCCGGTTTGAATCCCACCGCCATCCCGGTCTCTTGCGCGTATTCACGTATGGCACGCACCATCACCAATGAGAAGGGAAGAGTCGCGTTGGTCGATTCCTTACCGGTTGAAGTCTTGATGAAGTCCGCGCCCGCCATCATCGCCACAAGGCTCGTGCGGCCGACGTTGCGCAATGTCAGCAGATCGCCCGTTCCCAGGATCGCTTTCATATGCGCGCTACCGCAGGCCCGCCGGAACTCGGCAACCTCGTCGTAGAGCTCCTGCCATTTCCCGCCGAAGACCAGTGCCCGCGTAATAACAATGTCGATCTCTTGCGCGCCCGCCTCGACCGAACGGCGAATTTCAGCGATCCGTTCTTCAAGCGGATTGAGGCCGGCGGGAAATCCCGTGGAAACCGCCGCAACCCGAATGCCGCTTCCTTCGAGAGCCCGTCGCGCGGTTTCCACGAAGCGGTGATACACGCAAACTGCGGCCACTTTGATTTCTAGCTCTTCGATTCCGAGCCGTTTAACGAGCTCATGCTGAATGGGCTGCCGCGCCTTGGCGCAAAGTCGTCGCACACGTTCGTCGGTGTCGTCGCCGGAAAGCGTGGTCAGGTCCATGCAGGTGATCGCGCGCAAAAGCCACGCCGCCTGCCACTCTTTTTTCACCGTCCGGCGGGCTGTGTGAGTCTGCGTCCGGCGCTCAACTGCGCTGGTATTGACGCGAACCCTCTGGAGCCAGTCGAGATTCAGGGGAATGCCGCGATTCAGCAACAGTGCTCGGCCCGCCAAAGTCGCTAAGGGCGGCTCCGAGACGGAAGCGGGAGGGAATTTGCCGAGAACTGCTTCCGCCACGCGGCCCGCAACTCCGAATGGCCTGGATCTCTCTCGCGCCATGGTTGCATTGTACGGCAGGAACTGCAATGCCTCATTATCAGCAGGGAAATACCGCGCGTTTTTCCGGATGTATGGAGCCGCGTGCCTAGAATTCAAACCGTAGGCCGAACTGTATTCTACGCGGCGTGTAACCCGGAGCCGTAGAGCTGATGATCCCGAACTGAGTGTCACCCGGAGCGAACGCGGTGTTCGGCGCTGCAAAGCGCGGCGTGTTCATGGTATTGAAAACCTCCGCCCGCAGTTGCACGGTCATGCCCTCTCTGGGCACGAACTCCTTATATAGATTCGCGTCAAAGTTGTGAATGCCGTCCGTCCTGAGGCCTGAGAAATATCGCGGCGCATCCCCAGGCACCTGGTCTCCGGGGTCCGCAAAGCAGTTAACATTTAAATAAGGAATCTGTTGGACCGCCGCTCGGTTGGAACTAATTCCCATTCCACCGCCGCATAATACGTTGGGACGCTGGTTTCCATCTTGTAAACGCGGACTAGCCATTGGAATCGGGAGCGGCTGACCCGATTGCTCGGTAACCAGCGTAGCAACCGCCCATCCGCCAATGACCGCATCGAGAGCACGATTCATATTGGCGCCAATCCATCTGTCGCGCCCAATTGGCAAGTCAACCACAACCGCTGCCGCCAGCCGTTGCGGAGTGTCGTTGGCGCTGATACTGTGCTCAGCCCTCAAATTATCCAACTGCTGCGGATTGCCCATGTTGAGCGTTCCTACAAATGCATTCGCGCCAACCGACGAATCGTCCGTAAGTTTGGAAATTGTGTAGCTGCCCTCGAAGCTGATGTGGTGCGTTGTGCGCTTTTGGAAACGAATCTGCATCGAGTTGTACCAGGAGCTGGCCTCCAGCCGTGGAAGTCCCTCGAAGTCGCCGTCAAACTGCGGATACGGTCGAAGCAGATTCACCAGCGGTAGAGTCGAATTGCCATATTGAGAATCAGGTTCGTTGAAGATTGCCGGACCAGCGTTATACGCGCAACCCGTTCCGCTGAATAATGTGCAGAATGGATTCGCAACCGGAGTGCCCAGGTAGTTGCTGACGCAGCCGTCGGCATCACATGTCGGATCGAGCGCATGCTGCTGGGCAGAAATTTTCGCCAGCAGGCCGGAAGAGATGAAATCGCGATTGCGGGTGCTGGAATATCCGCCGAAAGGAAGATGAATGCTCCGGTTCGCCGAATAGTCCACGCCTAGCACAATTTGACTCGGCAGCAGATGCTCCACCCCCAAATTCCACTGGTAAATATCGGCATTTTGCGCCTGGGTTGTTCCCAAATCATTTGCGTTCGCATAACCCCACTCCGCAAGCTTTCCGTATTGCTGGCCTTGTGGTCCGGTCAAGCCGTTGGGAAATGGATTAGCCAGAGTCGCTGATCGCGTATTGAAGTTGTCCAGGGTGAAAAACATGGTCGCGCTTTTGCGAAATGCAGTCCCTGGATATTGGAAGTTCGTGGCCACGCTCATGCCGTAGTACGCGCCTGCCCCGCCACGAACCACGGTATTCGAATTCAACTGATAGGCAAAACCTAGGCGCGGGCCAAGATTGTTGCGATCAACCGGAACACTTCTCATTCCCGCAGTGTTGGGGAAAAGAGTGATGCCGTTCAGTTCCTTCGTACCCAATCCGAGAGCCTGGGTTTGTCCGCCGGCCGTAAGGTCAATCGACATACCGCTCGCGCCCGTGAAATCACTGAACTGGACCCGGTTGAATCGTTCCGTGTATGGCGTACTCCATTCATAACGCAGCCCAAGATTCAGTGTGAGCTTCGGAGTGACCTTCCAGTCATCCTGAAAATAGAAGCCTGTTTCTTTCGACTTGTTCGCCACTGACGGGTAGATGTTGATAACGCTGCTGTTATCCGGATATCCAAAAAGCAGGCTGGCAAAAGGATTGCCTTGGGGGTTGTTGTTCGCATCAGTGTTGCTGAAAGGGGACTGCGATGTCACGAAGTCGGTGAAGTTAAATAATCCCGTTGGATTGGGCGGCTGCAAAAAGTTGTTGAAGAAGATCCTTTGCTCGCCGCCCAGCTTCATTAAGTGCTGGCCCTTGGCAATTACAAGTTGCGAAGAATAACTGTAAAGGGTGTGAGCAAAGGTGGTGTTCAGGCAGCACTGGTCATAAAGGCTGCTCCACGGCAACGCCCCTGACATTTGGATTGTCGGCATGCGATTGACGCCGTTTGCTTCCAGGTAGGACGGCAGTCCTACGGTCGTTAGGCTCGGAATATTGGTTGTCTCAACCTGTGCAGCCCGGTCAATGCCAAAGTGACTGGTCCAAACAACCTTTGGACTCAGCGTCCAGGTGTATTCCAATGAGGCGTTCTGCACAGCCAGGGGACTATTCGTGATGCCGCCGTTATCCCCGGTGCCATCGCCGCCGTCCGCAAGGATTGTCGGGGTCGTGCCGTTGCTGTGCGCCCGGCTGTACCGTCCACTGAAGCGCTGCTTGTCCGAGATCTGATGGTCCAACTTAATGTCAAACTGGTAGCCCGGGCTGTGAGACAGCGTGTTCACCCGAAAATTATTGAATTCGCCCGGAAGGTTTGGCTTGGGATAGAGGTTAATGATCTTCTGGCCTATTGGATCGATCTCGCCCGGCGGAATTACGTTCAGCACCCCGTTGGATTGCACCTGGTTTCTGGTCGAGCAGTTTGGGGAACAGTTGATCGGATCGAAGATGGGATTTTGCGTCGCCGAAAAATCTCCAGTCCGCTCCGCCAGAGTGGGCACGCTCGCGACAATGTTGATGGGTTCGTTGTCCCGCACTTTCTCGATGTCGCCGAAAAAAAATGTCTTCCCTCGCTTAACCGGTCCGCCTATAGAAAAGCCATATTGATCACGCTCATGATTGGGTTTCCCGTTTGGCTCAGGATTGAAGAAATCCCGCGCATCGGTCCCCGCTCGTTGCATGAAATACCAACCGCTCCCGTGAAAGTTATTGGTTCCGCTTTTTAACGCCATGTTTACGACGGTACCGCCATTATTTCCGAATTCCGCCGAGAAACTGTTGTTCTGGATCTTGAACTCCTGAATCACTTCGACTGATGGCTCGTAATACACGTTGCTGGTTGCGCCCTCGCCTTGCTCCGGCGCGCTAATCAGGGAGCCGTCAATTCGCACTTCGGCTGTCGCATTTCGCTGGCCGTTGGAAACAAAATTTGTGCCAGTTGGGTAATTGTCCAGTGTGCCGGATCCTGCAACCTCTGTAACTCCGCCGGAAAGAAATGTCAGCCCGAAGAAGTCCCTCCCCGGCAGAGGAATGTCCTTGATGTATTCATTGGTCACTTCAGTTCCGAGCGTCGGGCTCTCGGTGTCTAGTAGTGGTGCAACTGAACTAACCTGGACGGCAGTCGTCACCGCACCCGGCATCATGGTGAAGTTAAGCGTGGTTTGCTGATCGACAGCTAACACCACCCCAGTTCTTTCCTCGGGACGAAAACCCTGTGCTTCCGCTTGGACCGAATAAGTCGACGGTCGCAGGTCGGTAAAGAAATATTCACCTTTGTCATTCGTGCGGGACGAACTGGCAATATTGGTGCCCACGTCCGTGATTGTCACTTTGGCGCCCCCAACGACTGCGCCGCTCGCGTCCGCAACAATTCCGCGCACTTGTGCCCGGTAACTCCCTTGAGCCACCAGCAATACGGCAGAACCCGCAAGCAGAAACGCAGCCAAAATCGAACGAGAGATTTTCGTTATCCTCATGATGGCGACCCCATTTTCTGCGGGCTTGTCTCGGCGACCAAGTCGTCCCCGCGATTTTTACGAGTGAATATTTACGTTCTGCACCACCCGGCTGATCACACCATCCGGACTGGGAGAGTCCGGCATCAGGTTCCATCGAATCGAACTAAACAGTCCCAGCAATTGGCCGAACATTACGTCCACCGGTGCGCGGTATTCGTCCGCGATGCCGCTCACGCCGGCCGGTGCAAGATAATCTTCGGCATAGGAATCAGCGACCAGTTCACTCCCGCCCACTACCACCCTGCACTTTGCCAGTTTTTTCGTACCAATTTCTCGCAACAGATCGCGTTCGTATTCCTGCACGCGCTTGTTGCCGGAAAGAAAGCAAACAAACAGGCTCTGGCTGTCTAACGCAGCCATCGGCCCGTGACGCAATCCCAACGCCGATTCCGTCATGGTCAGCGTCTTTCCCGCGGTCAACTCCAGCACTTTCAGTGCGGATTCCTTCGCAATCGCTCGTAGTGGCCCAGAGCCGACAAAAAATGCCTTCTTGTATCCCTGTTTCGCCAGCGCCGCGGCGCAATCGGCCGCGCGCGGCAAAAAACTTTTGGACGCTGTCACCAGCCTCTGCAGGACCGGTTCGTAAGCTTCAAGGTTGTCTGTATGGGCCAGGCATTGGCCGAAGATAACCATGTTGGAAAAAGAACTTGTCATCGCCAACCCGCGATCGTTCACCGCGTCGTTCAAACAAATCCCAAGCACTTTCGGATTTCCGACATTCTCCCGAAGCATGCGGCCGTTCGGGTTACACGAAATCACTATGTGATACATCTCCGGATACCTTTCTCGCGCTCTCGCCATCACTGCCACGCCTTCGGAACTGTCGCCTGACCGCGAAAATGAAATCCATAGATATTTCCTACCCGGCAGGATCAACTCGTCCATCTGCGTAAGCAGGTCAGTGCTTGGCACGGCAATTACTTCGCATCGCCAGCTTTTCCGCAGCAGGTGGCTGACCGACTGCCCGATGTAATCCGATGTCCCCGCGCCGACCAGAAATACAATCACTTGGGAAGCGCCGGGGCTCGTAATGCCTGCAGCCAAGAGAACTTTCTGAATCCCCGCTCTCTTGCTGCGGAATAATTCAAAAGTCGCACCCCAGGTCGCAGGCTGCTGAGCAATTTCCGCGGGAGTGTGGGCCAAGCCTCGCTTGACCTTTTCCGCCTCCGGTAAATCCAACAATTGTGAAAGCTCGTTCAATTTCCTGAACTCCTCTTTATTTAGTGGGTTGAGTTTTTTAGTTTTCTCTTCGTGAACCGGAGCCCGCCCTGAGCGGAGTCGAAGGGTGTCCTTAGTGGTTTATGCCTTTGGCTTTTATCCAGTTCCGGGTCTTCAGCGATCATGGCGTCCACCAGAACACCGCACCTTTATCAATCGTAGGCAAGTTGAACGTGACTTCTCCATTGCCCGCGACTCCGTCTACATTCGAAACTTCTCCCAGAAACGGAAGAAAAAATCCTCGCGCCGTGCTGACACCCGCGACCGCAATCCGCACACCGCTTTGCGGAGCTTGCACCGGGTTCCCTCCACCTCGCAGGCCTGCGAAATTCGCAAAAAACACATGAGGCGTGCCTTCCACCCGCGCAATCGACGTGGCCATCGCTGCTGAAGCAAACACGCGTACTGAACTCGAAGGCTTCAGTGCATCCAGAAATGCTTGCTCCTGCTGCGGCGTAGTCTCGTCAAAATTCTTTTTCAGCGCTGCAAAATACTCCGCTCCCGGACATTTGCCAAAGCGAACAATGTTTTGCGCATGGGGGCGTTGTGGGGACAGCCGCCTCCGGCCGTCCGACCGTCCCTCCAGTTCCGTGGCATCTTCGCCAGTGATCATCAGAGTCCTGCCGCCGTCAACATACTTTCGCAGCGACGATTTCTCCGCATCGCTCATTACCCGCACGTCGGGAAGAACCAGCGATCTACCCTGAAAGTCCGCCAGCGTTCGCGGCGTCACTACCTGAAACTCCAGATGCGATTGCATCAGAAGAATCAAAATTCCTCGATAAGACGCCATGAACTCGTCGGCATAGTAATTCCGCGTTTGCGGCGAGAAATACACGCCAACCGGTGAAATCGGCCTTCGCGGCTGGTAAAAAGTATTTTCATGCGCTTTGATCCAAGAAAATATTTCCCGCCGTGTCGGATAATCGTTCGACCCCGCCATAG
>Ga0102924_1003171_pt1 | contig 17375 bp, 8 predicted proteins | sample PaiPotPPM11metaG_FD_80116 | JGI IMG/M metagenome (GOLD analysis project Ga0102924, IMG submission 80116) | Iron sulfur acid spring bacterial and archeal communities from Banff, Canada, to study Microbial Dark Matter (Phase II) - Paint Pots PPM... ...
CGGCCGGTCGTAGACCACGACGGCGGTGAACACGTTAGGGGACTGGATCTTCGACTGGAGGTTCACCACCTGGGTGGACTCGGCCTTGGCCGGTAGCCAGGACGACGCGTCGTTCTTCTCGGCGCTCATCAGCTTGCCGGACAGCGGCCCGGCCAGCGCGACGATGATCAGCCAGAAGACCACGACGGCCCACTTGGCCCGGCGTCCGCTCGCCAGGGTCAGGATGGCACGAGCTCGGCTCATGGTGAACCCCCCGTTAGGTCACTGGTCGGGTGCCTGACTGACTGCACTATCCGGCATTGCCGGAACCGATGTCAAGTTATATCTCGTTAGTTGCGCTCTCGTAACTAACGACAAGACGAACGGGCCAGCGCAAAGGTAACTAACCCTTAGACGAACGGGCCCGCGCGAAATCATCCGCCCGAACGAAAGCAGGGTGGACACGCCTGTCCATCAGGGGTCACGCCCAGAGTTGACTGAGCGGCAGGACCCAGGCCCAGTCCTCGTAGCGGTAGGCATATTGGCCGGTATAGAGGATGACGGCTTCTTGCAGGCGGGGGCCGAGTCGCTCTTTCAGGAGGAGCAGGCCGTGCAGGTCTTCGCCGCCAACGTGGGTTCCTGCCTTGATCTCGAAAGCGATGACCTGGCCGTCGTCGCGCTCGAGGACGAGGTCTACTTCGTCGCCGCGCTCGGTCCGGAAGTACCCGACAGCGACCGGGGCGTCTGACCAACTGACCTGCTTGAGAATCTCGCCGACTGCGAACGTCTCGAGAAGGTGGCCGTACTCAGTGAGCGTCGAGGGATCTGCTTGTGTGATCTTTTCCGGGGTGAGACTGAGCAGCCAGGCCATGACGCCGGAATCGAGTATGTGCACCTTGGGGTGCTTGACGACCCGGGAGCCAAGGGTGGTGCCCCAGGCCGGGAGGCGGTGAACGAGGAAGACGGCTTCGAGGAGTTTGACGTAGTTTTCGGCCGTGGACCGCTCCAGGCCGATCGCGCCGGCGACCGGAGTTATGTTGAGTACCTGCCCCGACCGGGCGGCAAGCTGGCCCAACAGCCGAGGCAGCATCTCGCGCTGCCGTACTCGCGAGATGTCCATAACGTCTTTGTCCACGACCAGGTCCACGTAGTTGGCGAACCACCGGGAACGCGACCGGCCTGGCGGACGGCGCAGGGCCACTGGCATCCCCCCTGATGCCGCTCTCCGAGCGTATTCCTCTCGCGTGGCAGTCGCCGTGCCGGGCGGCGGTCCCTCAATGTCGTCGCCGTCGAGAAGTTTGGCCACGAAGGTCTCGCGGACTCCGTCAATCTCGCCCTGAGTCAGCGGGAGTACGGGGATGATGTCCACCCGGCCGGTTAGCGCCTGTGCCGTCGCCGGGATAGCGGCGTACCGCGTCGACCCGGCCAGAACATATCGGCCGGGTCGCAGATCCCGGTTGAGCTGTGCCTTGATGGCATCGAGAAGCTCGGGTACATGCTGATACTCGTCAATCAGTACCGGCTCGGCCGACTCCACGAACCGGCCGGGATCAGCGCGCACCGCTGACCGCGTAGCCGGATCGTCGCAGTCGATCACGGGTCGTCCCAGCCGCTCGGCCAACTGGCCGAGGAGCGTGCTCTTGCCCACCGTCCGCGGCCCATTAAGGACAAGCACCGGTTCCTCGGCGAACCGAGTCTCAGCCACATCGACCAGACGGCGCTCCGCCAAGCCGGTCAAGACCTCACGCATGTCTCCATGCTACCTGTATTTTCCCGGATTCCCGGTAATTTATTCCCGTTTTCCGCATCCTAGATTCCCGTTTTCCGCAAGCCAGTTTCCGCAAATCCACGACCGGCGGGATCAGAAGCGGCGATCTGGGGAAGCCCTCGGCTGAGGAGGTTGCTGTCAAACGCCTCGGCCCGAAGGTGGAGGTCCCAGCTGTCGATCATGAGCTGGAACGGGCCGACATCGAGATCGCGCGAGTAGCCGCGGCCGATGTTCTTGGGGCCCCCCGGACATGCAGCCCCCGTAGGCGGAAGCCCCATAAGCTCTGTGCGCACCGAGCGCACGGCGCACCCGGTACCCCCAGGTCACGTTTCCGCACTTCAGAGATGCTTGGAGCCGGTGAGCGGATTCGAACCGCTGACCGTCCGCTTACAAGGCGGACGGGCAAACCGGCTTCTGCAGCTACATCAGTACCAAGCCAGTGAGACCTGAGCCAGGACCGGTTGATAAATCGAAGCTACCTTCGAGCTTCAAATCAAGAGTACCATGAGCATCATCGAGTGACGCAGAGTACCGTTTTGTCCGTGTTACTGCAGTGTTGATCATGATCCGAGACGCGACTTTTGTTGAGTCTTTGTTGGTTTCGCGTTGGCGTCGGCACGTCTAGCCGTGGCGCTCGCGCCACGCGGACACTGCCCAAGTGCCCCAACTGTCCTGCTTATCTACGACCGGCAGCAACGCCCAGCCAGCAGCCCTCGCTTCGCACGTAGCGGGAGCCTCCAAGGTCGCCATCGATCAGATGATGCGTTCGCCGGAGCTGTAACCGGCCGTTCCTAGCGCCGAGCACCTCTTGGCGAACGCGCTCGGCGAACCGCTTAGTGCGAGACATATCGCTGAGCGAAATCCCGGTCGATCGTTCACTGTTGATGGCTTTGTACAGTGCCGGCGCCAGCTCGAGTACAAGCTTCTCCAACTTCGGCGGGTCCCAGATGATGTCAAGAAGCTTGCTGCACTCCGCGTTGGCCTTTTTCGAGACACCCGGGAGCGCCCCAGGGCCAATCTCCCTGAGCTTCATAGCCCAGAGGATGTGATATTTAACAGGGCTCAGGTCCGATGGAATCCGTTGGCCGCGGAATAGCAGTTCAAGCCGGTAGTAAGCGGCCGCTGCGGTGTAGTATGCAACCGGATGGTGGCTATCCTGAAAGAGATCCTCCTTCCTCTTCTCTAGGACTACCTTAAATCGGCCGACACCGTCGGGGTTTCCGAGAAACGTCGCTATATAGGCGCGGGTAAGCTGCGACATGCTGACGATCCGCGCCTTCGGCACATCTTGCAGCGAGCTGTACTGCCTGGAACGGCGCTCGTAGTACAGGCGCCGCTCGGCAGGCTGACTAGCGAAGAATTCTTCTAGTTCCCGCTGGAATTCCTCTCGGGCAGACAGCTCCTGTTCGCTTACTGCGGTCTGCAGGTTCGTCGCTTCGACGATCCCTCCGATGATTTCTTTATCTTGCGTGTGAACGAGGCGCACGCTTACTTGGACATCACGGGTGAGGCTGTCGCGCTCGTCAAATAGTACATGGCAGGTCTGACAGCCGTTGACGATCTGGAAATCTCGGATCTTGATATCGTCGCCAGCTACCGTCAGTTCTCGCGTCACGATAGTAATGCCGTTATTCAATACGGCGAAACGCTGCCTACGGCTGTCATCCCGTAGCGTGTCACGGATCTTGAGGTTGACGTCGTTGTATCCCTGGAAGCCGCGCACGTTTTCGTGAAATATTGATTCGCGGATACCGCCGCAGTCATCGGTGAGAACATTACTTACCAATTCCTGCGCCGGTAGCAGGCCAAGCAGGGTCTGCTGGACGCCCGCGATCGTTGGCCCAGCCACCTTCTTGACCATCTCGAAGCTCGCTGATACCGCCTCGGTCGCGCGCCGGTGGAGGTTCTGCAGCTCTCGTCGTGTAACGCAGCGAAAGTCGACCACGTCGAACAGATCCAGCCCCGCTAGTCGCTTCTCCGCTTGGCGAGCCTTCCTCTCGACCCCATCAGACACCTGCCCGCCTGTGGTGACGTATCGCACATGAAGCCTCGGGAGCTTGCCGTTGAGCTTCCCAAGGTCAGCGTACACAACGGTCCGGCAATCACGTATGTTGGCGACATCCGGCGATGCCGCGTAGGGAATCGGGCTAGTGCAGAAGATCTGCGTGAGGTCGTCCGCGAAGTTGGCAATGACTTTCTCTTCAAAGCCCGGGCTGGTTTTGGCTTGGATAACGACTATCTGGACGTCGAGTCGCTTCGCCTGCTCGACGGCGGCCCTGACGTCGGCGCTGTCGCGGAGCAGCTCACCGTTTACGAGAATGCCGAACACATCGACGCTGAGGTCATTGCCTCCGCCCATGCGGAATGTGTCAGGGTGGAATCCGCTGTCATAGAACGAACTGAGGACGCAGAATCCGGCAAATGCCTCGAACGCCTCGTCTTCCTTTAGATCCGTGAGGTCGTGATCGCCTTGGAACTTCTCCAGCAGGCTCCGAATCACGAGGTCCATTTCATATCTCCTAGATTAAGTTTCGCGTGCCCGGGTTAGCACGTCCTCGATACTCAGAGCACTTGGCGGATGATAGCTCAGGCACATAGGCATGACTATTTTCCGGAAGGGTAGCCCTTCTCCAAACGCATAGAACTGGCCTGCTCTGAGCCGGGAAATATCGGCGACGCCGCTCGACTTTGCGGCAGCCATATCCTTGGCCGCCGCGACTTGGACCGGACTGTTAAGGAAGCCGTAGAACTGTGTGGCGGCGTTACCGACGATGCGATTGTGGATTCCCCGTGGCGCCTGGGTCGCGAAAATCAGGCCCAGCCCGTATTTGCGTGCCTGCGATGCCAATGCGAGAGTGCTCTCCGTGCAAGCCGTCATAGCGCCTGAGGGGGCCAGTGTCTGTGCCTCGTCCATGACGAGAAGCCCGCCTAGCGGGCGGTCGCCGGCCGGATGCCGTTTGATCCAGGCAAACAGCGCCATCTGCAGTTGGTTGACGAAACTCTGCCGCTGTTCGTTATCCGGGAGCCCGATGAAACTGATTACGGACACTCGCGCCTGCCGCCCTGGCGCGGGCGTCAGGAGTTCCCCCGCGTCGAGAGGAGCCCCCGACCCGCCGAACATCGGATCATTGATCATCGCCGCCATAAGTGTCTGAGCCAGATCCTCTGCGATGTCGCGGGCTTTACTCAGCGGCGTCACACTGTCTGGCAGGTCGGCAAGCAGATCGATGAATTCGTTCAGCCCTGAGCCTCCCTGACGCGCGAAGTACGTGAGCGATTCGCGCAAGACCGCTCTCCCCCGTTCGGCCTTTGTCGTGGCACCGATCATGCGTGCCCGCGGCGCGAGAGCAGACACGGCCGTGTCGAGGGCGAGCGCGAACTCGTCGGGATCGTCGAAGACCGCCGCAAAATCGGGCAACGGCTGAAGGCTCAGAGGCCGGCCTGTATCACGCCTGGGAGTCCAGATAACAACGTCCGTGCCTGCGATGTAGTCGCGCGCCTTGACGGCATCAGCTTCGCCCCAGCCCGTCGGCGGCTCGGGCCATGCATCACCTAGCCGGGCGAGGTCGTTGTTGGGATCGAGCACGATTGAGGAGACGCCCTGCAGCGCGCATTCTTCTACGATCCTCCGGATCAGCACGGTTTTACCCGATCCTGATCCCGCAAAGATGGCCACATGCTTGCGCAGCGACTCAAGCGGCACCTGAACACTCTGTCCTGCAGTACCCGCACTGTCGTCAGCCACGGCCTCGCCTAGGGAAAGCTCCGTCCCTGACGCACACACAGTCGACGCGGCTGACTTACGCTCTTCTGCCGATTCGTCTGGACCAGTACGTGGCCCGCGCGAGGGCCCATTACCACCTCCTTCCCTATCTCCTACTGCTGGGCTTGGCGGGCCGAAGACTTCGCTAAATAGCTTCGTTCGGCTGGCCGGCTGGCGATCCCTGAGCCAAGTCGCCAGAAACGGATCCTGCTTATTTAGAAGCGCGTTGAGCGCCCAGAAAGCCGAGAGGTCCTCGGGTTCGACGGGCAGGATTACCCCGCCCGCATCCTCGAACTCCTTGATCTTTTGCCGTGTCTTCGGGCCGACTTCCCATCTGCGCGTGCGCAGGATGAAGGCCTTGCGTTTCCGGACCTCTGGGTTGAGTCCGGTTACTATTCGCATCCGCTGCACGCGAGTCCTGACCGCGTTATGGTGAGGACCTGCGATCGAACGGAAGGCCCAGTGAAGCTCGTCCTCTGATGACTCGTCCAGTGTGCGGTGGAGCCGGGCGTGCCATGCCGGGCTCCTGCCCTGTGCCGGGTCGATAAAGTAACTCCCGCCCCCAGTTCCCTGCTCGAGTATCCACGAGCGAAGTCCAGCGGACAGCAGCGGAGGCATAGCAGCATCTTCGGTCCCGGAGACGATAGCTTCGCCTATGTCAGCCTGCCTTTTCAGGTAATCAAACTCCCTGTCAAACCTGGCAGTCTGATCAGCACCGATAGAGGCATCCGCAAGTTCGAGAGGCAGGGGTGACTCTCCTGAGGCCTCGTCGAGTCGGCTCAGCGGTCGGACCGTTCCGGCGCGAATACAGTCCCGGATGTGGCGGTCTACCCGTTTCAACAGACCGCGTGGAGTAAACCGGGGAGCGTCAGTTAGGGCGTCTGGATGAACAGGCCACGTTGGGTACGGCGGAATGAATCCAGCTTCTGCGAACCGCGGCGCGAACCTGATCCTGACCAATTCCGAGCCAGCCTCAGCCGAGGGAATCCGCTCTAGTCTCCTGTCGGCACGAAAGCGGTCGACGACCGTGTCTACGGCCTGGTGCTTAATGAGCTCCCAGGTTGTAAGAAGGCAAGAGACGACGATCAGGGTACGACGCGTCTTCTCACGGAGTTCCATCAGCCCGTCACCGGTCTCCGCAGCCAGAAGGTCTCGCTTCATAGCTGCTACCCGATCTTCCGACGCGACCACGGCCGACGTCGGACCAAGGAGATCGGCGCTGTTCGTGTGCTGAGCTATTAAAGTGTCGATCTGGTCGATCGCGAGCACGCTAGGTCCTGTCAGTCCAAGCAGACACGACAACTCGGTGGCGATCTCCGCCGGTGGCTTGACTGGCGGCCGCAAACCCCACGCAGCCCATTCGCCGGCCTCTGCCTCTTCCTGAGAGGTGAGGAATCCTTCGCCGATGTCCTGCACCTCCGTGTCGGCTGCGTTAAGCAAAGCGAGCGCCCGCGCCGTATACCGGCTCTCACGTCCTATGAGTGGATCAGTCCGGCGCAATGCCCTGACGAAGTCGTCGAGCGCCCGCCGGGTGACCAGACGGGCACCGGTTACTTGGGCACGCACGTCCTCGTTCACACCCGAACGTTTACAGAGGCGGTCGAGTATTACCGTCAGCTGCTCTTCACCGCCGGGGAAAGGCCGATGCAGCTCGGAGAGCAACGTATGCACGATGTTCTGCCAGAAGCCGTTCTCCTGAAGCAGCCCGACCTGGAAAAAGTAGCCGCCCCTTGCCTGTACCTGAGCACGCGTCCACGCAATAAGGTGCGTCTTGCCCGCGCCTCTCTGTCCGGTGATCACGAAGCCCAGCGGGCTCCGATTGGGGCTGGCCGCGGTCTCCGCGAAGGCGGCCAGAATCTCGTCGCCGAGGTCTCCGTTCAGTGCCTCGACATGCCCCTCTATCGGAGACCAAACATCTTCGCGCGTCATCGTCCAGTCGAAGCGGCTCAGGGCTGACAGAGCCCTGCGTTCGTCGCCGTTCATGCGTCCTCAATAGACAGAAGGTGCTTGGACTCCCCGCCGATCCGGATAGCCGCTGCCCGATCGCCGTCTGCGAGACTTTTCTGATCGGACTCCGGCTGCAGGTAGACGCCCGGCATCAGGTCTAGACGCAGGAGCCCGGTGTCGATATCTTCTCGCGAGAGATCGCCGAGCCGCTCACGCAGCGACCGCAAACCAACCCAGCCACGCGGTTCAAGCACCAGCTCACGGTAAGCCGACCTAATCCGCTTTTCGATAGCGCTCGCGTCTGCTTTCGGACTTCCCGCCGCCGTGGTGTCGCTCATTTCCGCACGAGGCGCATCAACTCCGAAGAAGTCCGCCATCTCGCAACCCGAACTTCGCATATAGATGTCAATATTGTTGAGCACCCCGTACAGCAGCCGGTAAGTCTTGGGCATGTCCCTCGTTGGAGGCTTGCTTAGCTCGTCCCGGCACCACGGCCAGCATTTCTCCCCGAGGCTGAGAACATACGGCCGCCCCGGCCGCCCCCCGTCGCGGTGGTCCGTGAGGTAGCCGTCGTCCCTTAGACGCGTTCTGATCTTCCCGTCGATCGAGAACCCGTACCGGGCTTGGATCTCCGGGTTTGCCACCTCATCCACAAAGGTCATGAGGGCGAGGAGCGCCACCCTTTCTGGAAAGCTGAGCGCAGCATCCGACATAGCGGCCTTCTCTCTGCGAATAGATGATCGAGCTCAAGAGCGGCAGTTACTCCAGGCCTGGCTCACTCTCGGAGGCAGCCTCAGGCCACATCACCGCCATCCTTGCATCAATCGGCCGCACCGGGAAGCATGCCTTCATAGTTCACGCGGCGAGATACTGCAAATATTTAAACAAGTGCAAATAAAGTGTTGATCATACATGAGGAACTTGTGATTCTCGTGTGGCCGATGTGCTCAATACGCGACCTCTTCTAGCCTGCTAGAAGGCATGCCCGCAGGAATGCGTTGACAAGTGCGTAAACATGCGAGTCAACATAGACAGACGCGCACCCGACGTCAGGTCATCCGGTCACGCGTAAGCAAGCGGTTCCCGCAGCTATGGCTTGAATCAGCCGTGGTACCGGATTCCTAGCTTGCTCGGCCGCAGGCGGCAGCCTGCAGGCAGCCGCCGAAGTTCCCCTGCCCAGGGAGCGCTGTTCGAACTCGGCCCAGCAGACGACACAGAGCAGGCGGCGGCCGATCTTCAGCGGTGGGAAAGCGCGGGATCAGGATGGTCTCCGTCCTCGATCGGGAGTACCCGTCCATCTAGTCCCTGCTCGCGATGACTTCCAGATCCGCGCCTACCGCGATTGCTGCCGCCCTGGTGGTATGGAGGAGGGTCTCCAAAGTGCTCAGCCGGAACGCCTCCTGGGTTCGCCCGCTGCCCTGCGCGCCAGCGTTAGACCAGATGTTCTTGTACGTTATCTCACTGAGATGCGGCTGGACGATGACTACCTGCTTCTTGTCCGACGGCATCAAGCTTGCTACCGTCTCCAGGAACTCCGTACGGTCGGGAACCCGCTTGCCATCGGTCCACGCCCCGCGCCCGGTGAACGCGATCAGCAGGGTTTCTGCGAGAGTGTCCAGGTTATCGAGGCGGCGGCTGTTCTTTGCCGCCTGGCTGGCGACGACCTCGAAGGGGCTTACCGCGACGTCCCGCTTCCGGGAAGAGCTATGTGCTCCCTTGACGTGAATCAGGCTCAGGACTGCGTCCGGACTGATGTGGAGGAAGTCAGCTGCCTCTCCAGGACCGTCGTCGCAGACCAGCCAGCCGGACGAGTAGTGCCGCACGACCCAGCCGAAGAGGGACGTATCGCCCCCGGTGCCGACCAGGGAGTGTATTTGCTGTGGAGTGGTGCCTGGCTTCTCTGTTGTCAGGTCAAATCCGGAGAAGTCATGGAACTTCCAGTTGGGGAATGGCGCCGAGTTCGTGTTGCGATGCCAGATACCGTTTTGCCCTACCATGTGCCCGGAGTCGTAGTAGACGGTGAACAGGTCGTCTGCCTCCAACGCGTCCAAGACGGTCCGAAGGGGGCGGGGATTGGTGGGCTGGCTGCCGGGGTCATACCCGAAGTTGAAGACGATGTTGTCGCCGTTCAAGCGAACCGTCGCTTGCAGTCGCCCGCATGAGGCACCATCCATGCTTACGACGAGCTTGAAATCGGCGGAGTCAGGCGATCCTGTTACCTCGAGGTTGGCATGCTGGAGGACTTCCGCGACCCCGGTCATCTCTTCGGTCACGTCGGGGCTCATCGGAAGGTCGTCGGGCCCCAGGGTGAGAATGTCGTAGGCGCCTCGCACCTCGGATAGATCGTGGGACTCGACAGCCAGTATCGGAAATGGCCGGTTGAGCGTCGCGCCGCTCGTGATGGTCTCTTCGATGAGTTCCAGGGCCTCGATGGCAGCGGCCATGAACTCGGTGAACTCCTGCGCCTGCCGGTTCCAAACGATGCCCTTACGCGGGACTGTTCCGACGATTCCCAGCAGGGCTGTGAGCCCGGTGTCATCAGGAAGCTTCGCTCTCGCCGCCGACATGGCGAACGAGGTGTCTTCCAGGGGGCTGAGCGCATCCTGCACCCGCAAGCCGGTGATGTGCTTGGTGTCAGGGCGTATGACGCTCCGCACGTGCGTGCCGTGCAGCCAGAGGCCCTTCGCCTCGCCGCGCAGGAAGGCGCCTTGCACTATGTTCTGCGAGACCTGCTGGAGCGGTGGACGCGGCTCCCGCTTGAGCCATCTGGCCACTGCGCTGCGCATCGACGCGTCACAGTAGACTGCGAATATTCGGCCGCGTCGAAGTACGATGCTGAGTACATGGCGAATATCGGTATATATTGCCTCCGGCATCGCCCAGCTGGGATTCGCTTCGATTTTATGGACGAATCCATCAATCTGGTCAATACCGCGCGATTCCGGGTCGTCCCGCAGGAACCCGGTCACTTCGCCGATGCCCGCTGCCAGCAGGATATTGGCACCGTGATCGCGGCGCTCCCTGGTCCTCCGCATGAAATCGGACAGACGAGTGAAGGCCAATTCCTCCCGCCCCGTCTCGCATTGCAAGAAGAGAAGCGATATGTAGGGGCGCAGCGAGCGCGAGTCGATCACATGCGCGTCTGTAGCGATAGTCATGCTGAACGGACTCCTACGAGACGATACTAAAAGTAAGTATCCCACCGCCCTGAGTGACGTCAACAGATCCGTCTGCCCGAGCTTGCTGCGCAGCGCGTGACCTAGCGGGCTTTCCGCGGGTAATTGCCGGCTGGCACAGCCTTCCGTAGCTCTAACCCGTGTACCACGCGTGAGAAGCTTCATCGGTTGCAGGCGCGGATGTCTGATGAGCAGAGCTCAAGGGCAGCCACTCATCGCCTGCTGGATAACTCGCGCCGCAGTGGCGAGGGGAATCCTTTCTTGCTCGATCCTGCGGAACCGCTTCCATGCGGGGTCGGTCAGGTCCTCGTACAGTCGCCGCTCGGCGACGGTGAGGCAAGGCAGGTCACGGCGTTTCCCAGCCAGGATCTCATTCCCGCGGACGTCGGTCGTGGTTCCGAACCGCTCGTACTCCCCGTAGGTGGGGGTGTCCATCAGCATGCTCGTGACGGCGAGCCCTGCCTGGCGGAAGCCGTTGAGGATCTCGAATCCGGCGGCGTCGATGTCACCCCAGTAGAAGAGGTTCGGGCAATCTCTCAGCCATGGGATCGAGGCGGGGGTTCCGCCGCCGGATCCCATTCCCTCGACGGACACGCCGTGGCGGACGGGTGGGAAGTGAAGGGCGGTGTCCTTGTTCTCGGAGATGACAATCACGACCGGCAGATAGGCCGGTGTCATCGCGTCGCCGACAGTGGCGCTGTCGTGACGCCGCTGGCCGCTAGCGGTGTAGTCCGGGTCTAGGTAGGTGAAGTGGATGCGGGCAGGGTGAGGCGGCAGGAGCCCGAGTGTCGGGATCCCGGCCAGGGTCGCAACTGCGGCCTGGTGGGAGTTGAGCCACTTGGCGTGGAAACCTGTGATGGGGACTTGGCGTGGCGTCAGCCCGGAAGCGGAATTGCGCGCGAACCATTCGCCTGCTGTGCAGAGCAGTTCGAAGTCAGCGTCGCTGTACCGGTCCGTCGAGCGGATCATGCGTGCTACGTCCTGGAGGCCAGGAAATCGTCGGTTCAGCTCAGCTGCGCGTGCCCGTCCGCGTTTCAGTCGCTGAACCCATTCCTGTCCGCACAGGCGGGCAGCGGTGTTCGCGTCTGGGATGGTGAGGTGGGTTGGAATCCGCTGTGTGGTGCCGTGCACCACTCGGGGCGCGTCGGTGAGCGTGACTCCGCGCACGGCGGCCCAGTCCCGCCAGGCGAGCGCGGCGCCTTGGTAACGGCTGAAGTCCGCCTCTAGCGCGGACTTCGCCGGCGAACCGAGCGAGAACTGGTGGGGCCATGCGGAACCCTGGCCTGAGGCATCGCCGTGCCAGGTGTTGTTCAGCCGTCGCCGGGTCTCTTCTAGGGCCTGTTCCGGGGTTTTCACTGCGGGCGGAGCTCTGCGAGGTGGGAGTACCCCTTCGGGCCCTTGGTAACAGTGAGCACGAGATCGCTGTACGGCTCGAGGGCGGTGACCTTGTCGAGCGGCGCGCCGATGATCAGCTGGAATCCGAGGCCCTTCCAGGCGCTCACGGCACGTCCGGCGAACTCGGAGTCGGACTTCACGAATCCTTCGTCGAGGAAGACGGGGGCGAACCGCGGGCGGGCACGGTCCTCGTCGCCGAGCTGGTAGCGGAGCGCGGACCCGACGATGAACGCGACGAGTTCCTGGGTTTCTCCCCCGCTCTTGCCCCCGAGGGAGGCGTAGGTGGCCACCTCTATCCCGTCGACGTCAAGGCGGACTGCGGTGATCTCGACGTGCTTGCGTACGTCCAGGAATCGGTCACGTTCCGTGCCTGCCTTTGAGCCGGCCTCGGGTTTGGCGATCCTGCTGATGAACGCGCGCAGCCGGGCGAATCGCGTCTCGGCCTCTTCGTCGAGGAGGTCTTGCGTGACTCCGGAGGACAGTTCCCTGAGCTCGCGCCTGAAGCGGGTGACGTCGTCGTTGGCGAGGCGCCGCAAGATGATCTTGAGCCGGTCGTTGCGAGGGCCGAAGGGGAGCTGCGCGAGGATAGTGTTCACCGGGTCGAGGCGGTCCTCGATATCGTCGATGGCCGTGTCGAACGCGCCGCTGAGGGGAACGAGGTCCTGCCCGCTCCATTCGGACAGGCGGCGGCGCCATTCCTGGCGGCGTTCGTGCAGCCCGGTCGACTGAATCCTGTCGAGAATGTCCCGGTACCCGCTGCAGGACTCGATGGCGACGCCAAGATTTGGGTCCGGCCACCGGCCCTGGTAGTCCTCGAAGATCTGGGTCATCGAGTCGGCGGCTCTCCGGGCCTGGTCCCTTGCGGTCCTCGCGGCCTCAGCTAGGCGGCTGCGAAGCCGGGTGACGTTCCCTGGGAAGGCGTCGAGATCTTCTGGGTTGCCGACACTCGCGAACAGGCCACTGAGATAACTATCCTGCGCGTCTGTCACGCGCACCGTGAGGGCGCCGTTGATGCGCTCTTGCTCCCGACCGACCTTCGCCTGACGGCTGAGCAGGCCTGGGTACTGCTCGTCCAGGCTGCCCTTAGCCCTCTCAGCCGCGAATTTTTCTCGGCGAGCGTCATTAAGTTGGCCCTCCACCTGCCGGTGCTCGTCCTCCAAGTGCTGGAGGATGTCGCTGGACTGGAGGATGCCGTTCATGCTTTCCTCCCGGCTGGTGATCTGGCCGTCGATCCCGGCGACATCTATGGCGGCCCATTCGGTGTCCGTGACGAACTGGTGCGCTTCCTTTTGCCGGTATAGGCCGTTCTTCTGACCTGTCAGCTCCTTCTCTTCCCTGGCGAATCCGCCCAGCTCGATGTCTATCTCGCGGATGTCTCGGAGGATCTGGGCGATCCTTTCCGCGTTTGAGAACCCGATGATCGGCAGGTCGTTGAGCTCGCCGTGTGCTCCTCGTGCGCCATGGCGGGTCTGGCCGTTGCGGGTGACGCGCGGTCCCCTGCCGTCCAGTCCGGAGGCGTCCTCAACGCAGAGGGCATCTGTGCCATCACGGGTAACTCGTTCCCGGATCCAGGTACTGAACGGCGAGTTCTTGAAGACAAGCTTCCCGGAGACGTACCGCGGGTCGCCGGGACGGTCCTCGTGCCGGGCGAGTTCCACGCCCTGAAAATTCACCCTGGTGGGGATGCGGACGGGGTCAATGTTCCGGCTTACCTTCTCCAGGAACCTGGAGTCGACGAGCATGACGCGTGCCACGGAGAACAGGGTGACCTCGGCTGCCTTGCGCCACTCCTCTTGGCCCGGGGCGAGATCGACGAGTTCGGCCGCGAAGGGCAGCTGGGATGGCTCCATGCCCGCAGCGCGGGCGATTGCAAGTCGCGCGTCGTGGAGGTGCTTCGGCACCAGTCCTGTACGGCCTTGAAGGGAGTCGTGCTCTGCCTGGAGCTCTTCCCGGCGGATAGTCAGCGGATATGCCTTCTTGCCTATCTGGCCAAGCTTTTCCTCGATCTCTTTCACCTGATCGTCAAAGCGCGAGAGGAACGCCTCGGCGTCACTCTGGCATTGGCTGAAGTCCTCTGCGGTTGCCGGGGCTATGCCCAGGTGCCCGGTACGCTCATCGAAGCGCACCCGGCGGTTCCTCGCGTCCTCCTGCTTAGCGCGCAAGTCCTTGATCTCCTCCTGGAGTCGTTCCAGCAGGTCGCCGCCGTTGGCCCTTTTCTGCCTCTCTATGGCCGTCAATTGCTTCTCGAGGCCGAGTTCCTCGCCTTTTGCGCGGTCGAACGTGCTCGCAGCGGCGCGGCGGCTCTCCCGGTTGGTCGAGATGCCCCTGGCGATGAGGACGGCCTCGGTACCCAGCGTCCATAGCACGAACGGGGAGTCGGCACCCGGCTGGGCACCGAGCGCGTCGATCATGCCTGCGGTGTCACTGGCCTGTGCGTAGTCGGCATGCAGATTGGGGAGGCGCTCGAGGAGCTTCGCCTTATTTGCCTCGGTGACCATGGCCTTGTATGACTCGTCGACGTCGCTGAAATGGCTGACTGCCTTGTCCGCGGCGGCATAGGTCGCTGGTTCTTCTAGGACCAGCGACTTGTACAAGCCATCGACGGTGCGGATCTGCTGCCCTCCCTGAATCCGGGCCAGCAGCCGCAGCGCCTTCCCGCCGTCGCCCCCAGCGCCTATGCCGAGCTTGGCGTACAGTGCCTCAGCGAACGCCGCGTAGGTCTCGTGCATCTTCAGGTCCGGGAAACGCGCGCCAACTGTCCTCTTGTCGAACCGGGAAACGGCGAGCGGTTCCAGATGGCGCAGGTCTACGACGCCGTCGGTGGTCGCCATCTTCATGACGATTTCCCCGGGCCTGGTGGCGCCGAGCGGGACGAAGTAGGCGCGGAGCGCAGTGAACTTCCGCGCGTTGTCGTCGGTGAATGTCATCGCGATGGCACCCCAGGTTGCGGAATCGGCGCCGCGCAGCACCTGGTCAGTCAACTGTCCGGTCCCTGCCTCACGCTGGGTGTCGGTCTTGCCCCGCAGGTACGTAAGCAGGTTCCGCTGGTCGGCGCTCCGCGCCCGGCCGGTGGTCGCGTCGTTGGATGCCCCGTTGAACGGCGTGTCGGACGGCATCATGAGCGCGAGGTACGCATCCAGGAGGGTGCTCTTGCCCGTGCCGGAAGCTCCTGACAGCAGCGTCGCTGTCGGGGCGAAGGGCATCCGGGCATGACCATGGAACCCTCCCCAGTTCACCATCTGGAGAGCTTCTGCCTTCCACTGGTTTGCGTCCGCAACTGTGCCCGCGACTCGGGACGGAGCTGACTGCGTCATCGTCATGCCGGTTCTCCCGCCTTCCAGCCATCGCCCGTGTTAGCGGCGTCCTCGCGGTCGAGGGCAAGGCGGCTCTCCGCGTCGGCATCGGGCGGGGCTGCCCGTCCCGGCACCGTGCCTGCTGAGGTGGGCTGCCTGTTGCCGGTGAGCGCCTCGTTCTCGCCGAGGAGCCAATCGAGCAGTTCGGCCACGCGAGGCAGCGGGAGCAGGACCTCGATCACTGGCGCGACGCGGAACCGTTGCGGGTCACTCGTCCTGAGGAGAATGCCGGCCTTGCGGAGACCCTCAATCGCGTTCTCCGTTCTGCGCGCGTCGCCGGCCCGGTCGGTGGCATGCTCTGGCCGGAAAGGGATGACGGCAGCTGCCAGTTCGTCGGCATCAACAAGCACGTCGGTCGCCCCGGCCGACTGCTCGCTGCGGAACCGCTGCCGCAGGAAGACCAGCAGGATGGTCTCCTCACGGCTGTAGGACGAGTCCCGCAGCAGCGTGGGGAAGGGACGTCCTCCCCCTTCGGGGACCGCCTGCCTCTTGAACGCGATCTGACGGACACGGTCGACGTGCAGGTCGAGGAACATGTCATTGAGCCGGGACTTCATGAGAAGCTCGCAGTCCAGCAGCGCGCGCCATTCCTGCGGGTGGAGAGCCGCGCTGATGTAGCGGTGCTTGAGGAGCGACACCAGCGTCCTGCGCTGGTCGAGCGTGAGGTGACCCTCGTCGCCCTCGAAGAGCGACAGGCTCGTCGGCTCATCCAGTTCGTCGTCTGCCTCGCCGGGGCCGTCCTCCGGGGGCTCGTCCAGCCGCTGGTCAGTCATCAGGCCGTCCTTCTGCGAGGGCCCTGAGCAGAGAGACGTCCGCCAGTCCGAAGGGGACGCGCTGCGCCACGAACCTCCGGGTGCTCCCGTCGGGCCTGACCGTGTCGAAGGCCTCTTCCAAACTGTGCGGCTGCCCGTACAGGGAGACATCACCGTCCTGCCGGGTCATCGGGTCAGCGCCGGGAATGCCAGCACTGGCAGCCAGGTGGAGCAGGCCGAGGATCTCCACCGGACGGCGGAGGCTGGCGGGCAGCATGCTGAACAGCTCACCGATGGTGTCCGCGTCGCCGGACTCGGCCGCCATAAGGAGGGCATCGCGGAGATCGCGGAACGAAGGGCCGCCCTGGGTCCGGATGTCGCTGATGTTCGGCGGCTCCGGTGCAATGCCGGAGACGTCGTCGAGTGGCGGAGGCGGGGCCATGGTTGCCGGGTCGTGGAACCGCTCCCGGAGGTGGGCGATCTCCAGCGGCTCCGGGATCATCGTGACCGGCACGGCAGACCGGGGTCCTGCTGCCCGCATCCAGGTTTCGAGCTGCTGGTTGATGCTCCGGAGCGTCGCGTCAAGCTCGCGGTCGCGAATGATGTCGTGATTGACGATGTGGTCTCTGAGGGTGGCCGTCAGCCTGCTGCGCTGGGCTAGCACGTCGTCAATTCCACGGCGGATGACCGTTACGGTGCCGCGGAACTCGCGCTGCTCGGCGGGCGTAAGCACCTGGGCGAAGGGGTGGTCGAGGATTGCCTGCAGGTCCGTCTTCAGGTCCAGTAGCAGCGCGTCGTCGCGCAGCAGCGTGAACGCGCCCTCGAACGCCCGGCCCTCAGGGGTCAGCGTGCTGAGGTCGTCGGTCTTGCGCAGGTACTCGTCCAGTACCTCGCCGATAGGCCGGTCCTCGCGGCGGAAATCGCTGATGATCTGGCGGTGCATGGCAAGCACCGCCTCCTCGACCCGCTTGAAGTCACCGGGCAGCTGGCCGATGAGGTCGATCAGGTTGGCGTACCCGTCCAGCATCCGGTCATCGGATGCCAGCGTGATCTCACCTCCCTGCAGCAGGCGGTCGCGCTCACTTTCCATCTGGCCGATCTGAGCGCCCAGCCGCTCGATGCGCGCCTCGCGGTCCGGGCTCGCCTCCATCGCCCAGCGGTGCACGGTCTCAAGGATCATGTTGATCCTCGACTCGCTGATCAAGGCCCGGTCCCGGGTCAGGCTCTGGATCAGGTCCAGAG
>Ga0102924_1003172_pt1 | contig 17374 bp, 11 predicted proteins | sample PaiPotPPM11metaG_FD_80116 | JGI IMG/M metagenome (GOLD analysis project Ga0102924, IMG submission 80116) | Iron sulfur acid spring bacterial and archeal communities from Banff, Canada, to study Microbial Dark Matter (Phase II) - Paint Pots PPM... ...
ATGCTCCATGCATTGCGCAGCGGCGCCTCGATCTTCGGGCTCAGACGCGAGCTCATCATGCTCGACCGCCTGCGGATGCTCGACATCCCCTCCCTGATAATGTGGGGCGCACACGACCACGTCGTGCCTCCTTGGCACCTGCAGCTCGTCCGACAGCGCTTCCCCTCGGCCCGGACCTACCTATTTTCCAACGCCGGCCACGTTCCGATGTTGGAGTGCCCGGAGGAGTTCAATCGGGTCACCATCAACTTCCTGCTGGGGGTTGGGTGCTAGGGGCAAGCCGGTTCCGATATGGAGACGCCGCTGGTGGCGATGGGGCCGGGGCGGCGACTGCGGTGCGAGCAGGAAGTAGCCGCGGTGGCGGGGACGCCGGGGCCGCGATTGCGATCGGCGGCTAAGCGACCGGGCGACTGCGGTCGCTTTCATTTGGCGAGGGCCGTCCGCACGACGGGGGATACTGCGGTCGGGACTTGTTGGAAGGTCATGATCTTGTTCTGAATACGTGGTGTCCGCTGGAGCCGGCCGGCGCACCGCAGTGCCGGACTCTGGCGGCGGACCGCAGTCGCAGCCCCGGCCCCACCGACGCCTGCACTGTTCCCTCGCATGATTTGTGCACACTGTCACGCATCCCCGTACCCCACCCCGCGCAAGAAGGCTCGGGCAATGACCGCGTGGCCGGGTGCGCCGGGATGCACTCGGTCTTCTGCCCAATAGGCAGCCGGCTGCCCCGTTAGCGCGTCGTCGAAGGCCGCTTGCGTGCGAATGAGGATTGCGCCGTACTGCTCGGCCAGGCGATGGACGACGAGGATGTACTGGTCGATCAACGCTCGGAACGCATCTTGTCGGTCGGACTCGATGACGTACGGCTCCATCAGAATGAGCCGGGCGCTCGTCTCCTCCTTGGCGCGGCGCAACAACCGTTCGTAGGTGGCGGCATACTCGTCGAGCGGCACCGCCTCCGCCGCGCGGCCGGCCACGGTCCGCCACACGTCATTGATGCCAATCTTGACCGACAGCCAGTCCGGTCGAAGCGCGATGACGTCGTCGTCCCAGCGCGCCGCCAAGTCGCGGACGGTATTGCCACCGATGCCGCGATTCAGGATGTCCAGGTTGAGCGCCGGATAGCGCGCCAGCAAGAAGGCGCGCGCGAAGTGAACGTACCCATTCCCGAAGGGCGCACTCGGCGGCTGGCGGCGGCCGCAATCGGTGATGCTGTCGCCGATGAAGACCACACGCTGGGACTGGCGAAATACAAGATCACTCACGATGTCCTATGATCCGTTCCCTTGGACGATGCCTCCGACCTGGCGATTATATCGGCAACCGCCCCGCCGCCGCGGCAGCCCACCCGGAGCGCGGGCGTCCCGCCCGCCCGGTCGCTGCAAACTTCGCCTAGCTTGCCAGTCGGCCAAAAGCACATCGGATGAGAATCCCGTGGCGGGCGGGACGCCCGCGCTCCGGCCGCCAGACGCCTGGGCGGTACGATCCCGCCGTGCCGCTAGCTCCCGGCCAGATTCTGGATGCTGGCCACGACCTGGCTGAGCGGCGCCTCGCCCGGCACGCGGATGCGGGGCATCTGGTACGGCGCCTCGCTGGTTTCCTCCGCGCCGGCGACCTTGGGGTCGAGCAGACCGGCGACGTACCCAGACTGCGGCGCCAGCCGTAACAGGCGCTGTTGTGCCGCCGGGGTCCGGCTGCGAAACGGCTCACCGGAGGGGTAACAGATCACCTGAGGCGCCACGCCAAGGTGCTGCGTGATGGCGTCGCGCGAGCCGTCCAACTCGCCGCGGGCGTCCTGCTCGGATAGGATGCCGAGGTCCCGATGATCGACGGTATGCGAGCCGATTTCCATTCCCGCCGCTGCCAGGCCGGCGATCTGGTCCCAGCTCATGTATTGCAAAGGACCATGCGTCGCGCCGACAAAGCCAGTGATGATGTTGAACGTCGCGGTCAAGTGGCGCTGCATCAGGGCCGGCGCCGCATACTGCGCGTTGTCCAGGTACCCGTCGTCGAAGGTCAGCACGATCGGGCGCCGCGGCAGCCGGACCCCGTCATACAGCGCAGCCATGAGCTGGGCAACGCTGATCGTATGGAAGTCGTGCGTCACGAGCCAATCAAGCTGCTCGGTAAAATGCTCCGGCGTTACGGTGAGGTCCACCGCCAGGCGGTAGTCATAGTCGCTCATGCGCGGGGTGCGCTGGGGAGCCGGCGCTACATGGTGGTACATCATGATCGGCACACGGAGCCGTCGCGTGGGCGGCCGCGCCGGCACGAGGACCGGACCGAGCGGGCCGGCTGGGCCGTCGTCGGCAACCTTCCAGGCAGTCCCGTCGCGCACGAGCACCACGGCGCCGCGAAGTACGAGGCTGCCGGGCGGCATGGCGTAGGCGGCGGTGCGCTCCAAGGTCACCTGCGCGTCCAACCGGACGGCATCGACCGGCTGCGTAGTAAAGCGGACATCGTTCCAGTCGGGCACGAGTACCGGGGCACTTAGGCTCACGGCAACGACCGTGGACTTACCGTTAGGAGCAAACTTGGCGGCGAGGAAAGCGGCGAACGCGCCCTCATCGGTCCAGCGCCGCCGCGCCAGTGCATCGCTCAACTCCCACATTGCCGGCCACTGCTGCGCCTGAAGGGCGTGGACGTACTCGAGGGCAACGGCTTGCGCTACTCCCGCATCCGCGGCGGAGCGGGCGGGGCAAGCCCCGCCCCTACAACCCGACGAGGACGAGGGCGTTGAGTTGGACCTTGACATCGACGCGGCCGTAGCTAAGTCGATAGACGCCGTGTGTTCACTCGGCTGCTGCGACGCCGTGCTGCCCACGGGAGACGAGACACCGCTTACCGTCTCGGCGGCAGCAGGACCCACCGCCGCCGACAGCGCGCTCGCGGCGCCGACACCCGCCACCGAGACATGCACGGCGCCCCCCTCCGCCGCGCGTGACAGGGGTGCGGCTTGCCCTGCCCTCTCGGGGCCGCCGCCCGCCGCGGAATGTAGGGGCGGGACTTGCCCCGCCCGCTCCGCCGCGGATGCGTGAACTCCGGCGCAGCCGGCTAGCAGGACCAGGCACATCGCGAGCAGCAGCCGGCGCAAGCGTCAGCTATCGCTTTCCGCGGCCAGAACCGGTGTCGCACCCGCGGGAACTTCCGGTCGGACGACCTGCCGATCGCTGTCCTTGTGCTCGACGCGCTCGATGGCGATCACGTCCTTGATCCGCCCCATCTTCTCGAGTACGGTGCTCAATTGATCGACGCTACAGACCTCCAGGGTGGCCGTGATGAGCGCCGTGTGATTCTGCTTCTTGGTGACCACGTTGGCCGAGGTGAAGTTGATGTTGGCCTCCGCAACGACGGTTGCGACGTCACGCAGCAGGCCTTCGCGATCGGCCGCCTCAACGCGGATGGAGACCGGATAGGTAACCTGGCTTTTCTCTCCCCACTCCACGCGCACGAGCCGTTCGCGCTCGTCCTCATTTCTCACGTTCGGGCAGTCGGCGCGATGGATAGTGACGCCGCGTCCTCGGGTGATGAAGCCTTGAATCGCATCACCGGGGACGGGACGGCAGCAGGCGGCAAGGCGAGTAAACAGGTCGCCAACGCCCATGACCTTGACGCCCTGACCTTGGCGCTCGATCGGCACGAAGAGCGGCGAATCGGACGGGAGGGGGACCTCATCGCCCGTGCGCAGACCCAGGCGCGTGATGACCGCCTGCGCCGTCGCCTCACCGAAACCGATGGCGGCGAACAGATCGTCCAGTTCCTCGTAGTGCATTTGGCGCGCTACCTCGCGCAGACGATCGGTATTCACGCCCTCCAGCGTGTGCGCGGCGATACGCTTGAGCTCTTTGTCCAGCAGCTCACGGCCGCGCGTCACGTTCTCTTGACGCTCCAACCGCTTGAACCACTGGCGGATGCGCTGCTGGGCGGTGCTGCTCCGCACGAAGTTCAGCCAGTCGCGGCTGGGGCCGCGCTCGCTTTTGGTCGTGAGGATCTCCACCACATCGCCGTTTTGCAGGTGATAGTCCAGTGGCACCAGGCGGTTATTCACGCGCGCCCCGATGCAGTGGTGGCCAACCTCAGTGTGGACGCGATAGGCAAAGTCGATGGGCGTGGAGCCTGCGGGCAGATCCTTTATGTCACCTTGTGGCGTGAAGGCGAAGACCTGATCCTCGAAGATGTCCACACGCACGGCGTCGATGAGCTCCTGGGCGTTGGGCAGCTCCTTTTGCCAGTCGATAAGCTGCCGCACCCAGCGGATCATCTGCATCGGCATGGGGACCGAGCCGCCGTGCTCCTTGTAGTACCAATGGGTAGCGACGCCGTACTCGGCAACGCGATGCATGTCGTGCGTACGAATCTGGATTTCGGTCGGCCGCCCCTCTTCACACAAAAGACCGTCGTGTGCAAGCTCTGGTAGCCGTTGGACTTAGGGACGGCGATGTAGTCCTTGAAGCGGTGCGGCAAGGGCTTCCAGAGCGTGTGGACCACGCCGAGCGCAGAGTAGCAGTCGTGGACTGACTCGACGATGATACGCACGGCGATAAGGTCGTAGACCTGGCCGATGTCCCCTTCGTGCCGGATGAGCTTGTTGTAGATGCTCCAGGCGTGCTTCGCCCGCGCCGATACGGCCGCCTGCACGTGCTCTGCCTGGAGCTGCTCCGTCAGGATTGCCGCGACGCGCTCGGCGTAGGCCGTGCGCTCGGAGCGTTCCTCGCCGACCAGTCCGGCGGCCCAGGTGTAGCGATCAGGCTCTAAGACGGCGAAGGCCAGATCCTCGAGCTGCGACTTGACGGCGAACACGCCGAGCCGCCCAGCCAGGGGCGCGTAAATATCGATCGTCTCCTCGGCCAGGCGCTGCCGCCGGTCGGGGGCCAGGGCGCCGATGGTCTCCATATTGTGGAGGCGGTCAGCCAGCTTGATCAGCACGACGCGGGGATCTTCCGCCATGGTCAGAAACAGCTTGCGAAGCGTCTCCTGTTGCGCCCGCCGCGATCGCTCGCGATCGGTGCGCTTCCTACGGTCCAGGTCGTCCCGCTCTGCCAGCGCCGCTGCCGCGACCATGCTGCGCTCGCGGCGGCCCTTCTCGACCACCGAAAACTTGGTGACGCCGTCGACCAGGCGAGCAACCGTCTCACCAAACTGCTCCCGAATGCCGTCGGCCGTAACTTCCGTATCCTCGACGACATCGTGGAGCAGCGCCGCCGCCAGGGTGACGCCGTCGAGCTGCATCTCGGCCAGCAACACGGCCACGGCCAGCGGGTGGACGATGTAGGGTTCACCCGACTTACGGCAGGCGTCGCCGTGCGCTTCGGAGGCTACCGACAAGGCCCTGCTGATCAGAGCCAGATCCTTTACCGCGCTGTAGCCGTGTACGAGCGCGAACAGCCGGTCCTGCAGATCGGCAACCGCCGGGTGGACTGGAGGAAGCCCTGGCACAAAGTTAAGCACGCGGGCAGTAGCGCCATCGACCATGCTCTGTGGACCCCCATGTCTGGATGGCGACCAGTATACCCTACGGCCTTGTTGGAGCGGTCGGCTGGTGGCGTGCCCTCATCCGACCTCCCCGCGCACGGACCGGAGCAGCGTGGCCATCTCGATGGCGGCGGTGGCCGCGTCCGCTCCCCGGTTCCCCGCCTTGATGCCGGCCCGGTCGAAAGCCTGCTCGTGATTCTCGGCGGTCACCACGCCGAAGATGCACGGGATGCCCGTCTGGAGACCGACGTGCTGCACCCCGCTGGTAGCGGCCGCCGCGACGTGGTCGTAGTGGCTGGTCGCGCCACGAATGATGCAACCCAGGCAGATCACCGCATCGACTCGTTTGCTAGTCGCTAGCGCCAACGCTGCCGTGCCTAATTCGAAGGAGCCGGGTACCCAAGCGACCTCGACGTCGCCGTCGCACACCCCGTGGCGGCGCAGCGCCGACTCGCAGCCGGCCAGCAATTGCTGGGTGATGAGCTCGTTGAACCTGCCCACCACGATGCCGATCCGAAGCCCGGTACCGACCAACGAGCCCTCATGTACCTTAGCAGCCATGAACGCACACCTCTTCCCGACCGCTAACCACAACGCCATCAACCGGGGAACGCTCCGACTCGCCGCGAGGCTCTCCTCTGTCGGACTGCTTCGGCGGCTCCCTGAACGGCGCCATGTGATGATCGTCAGGCAACAGGTGGCCGAGTTTGGTCCGCTTGGCCTCAAGGTAGCGCGCCCGCTCCGGGCGGGCGGGTGCGAGCAGCGGGAGGCGCTCCACCACAGTGATCCCAAACTCGCCCAGTGCCGACACTTTGCGCGGATTGTTCGTCAGGAGGCGTACACGCGTCACGCCCAGCTCGCGCAGGATTTGGGCGCCGGCGCCATAGTGCCGCGCATCAGCAGGGTAGCCCAACCGCTCATTCGCTTCCACCGTATCCAGCCCGGCATCCTGTAGCGCGTAGGCCTGGAGCTTGGCCGGCAGACCGATGCCACGGCCCTCCTGGCGCAGGTACACCAGCGCCCCTCGCCCTTCGCGGGCGATTGCCGACAGCGACAGCTCGAGCTGGTCGCCGCAATCGCAGCGCAGCGAGCCGAGCGCATCGCCGGTGAGGCACTCGGAGTGCAGCCGCACCAGTGGCGGCGGGCCGACGGCGATGTCACCCAGCACGAGACCAAGGTGGTGCTCGCCGCTGGTGACGTCGCGAAAGTCGATCGCGCGGAAGTTGGCCGCTCGGGTCGGTAGGAGGGCCTCACCACCGCGCTCGACCAAGCGCTCGTACCTCCACCGATAGGCGATCAGGTCGGCGATCGTGATAATGCCAAGGCCGAAGCGGGCGGCGTACGCCAGAAGCGCCTCGCCGCGCCGAGCCTGGCCGTCGTCGCCCAACACCTCGCAGACCACACCGGCCGGGGCCAGCCCGGCCAGGCGCGCCAGGTCGACGGCCGCTTCGGTGTGGCCGGGGCGCCCGATGACGCCGCTCGGATGGGCGCGCAGCGGAAAGATGTGGCCGGGCCGCAGCAGGTCCGCGGGCTGGGATGCCGGATCGATCAGCGCCCGCACCGTTGCCGATCGATCCTGTGCCGAGATACCCGTCGACGTTCGGGTCCGCGCGTCAACGCTGATGGTAAAGGCAGTGCCATGCGCCTCCGTGTGCTCGCGGGGCGAGACCATCGGCGCCAAGCCAAGCGCATCCAGGCGATCGGCGGTCAGCGCCGCGCACACGAGTCCACGACCGTGCGTGATCATGAAGGTGATGGCCTCTGGCGTGGCGTGCTCCGCCGCGACGATCAGATCGGCCTCGTTTTCCCGCCGCAGATCGTCCGTCACCAGCACCATCTTGCCAGCGCGTAGCCGCTGCAGCGCCTCTTCGACGGGGATTAGGGGCAAGGGCGCCGGGGCGATGAGGCGAGGGGGCGATGAGGCGAGTGAGATTGTGGAGGCTGGAGGCAAAACGGAATCGCTGGTCCATCCCGCGGATTGCGCGTGCCTCCTCGGTTCGCCCTCACGCCGAGTCGCCTCATCGCCCCCTCGCCTCATCGCCCCGGCGCCCCCGTACAGCCGTTCCGCGTACTTGGCCAGGATGTCCACCTCGAGATTGACGGTGTCGCCCACTCGCCAGTGGGAAAAGATGGTGTGATCGAGCGTGAAGCGGACGAGCGAAACACGGAAAGCGTCCTCGGTGCAGTCGACGACGGTCAGACTGGCTCCGTCGACGGCGATGTAGCCCTTCTCCACGACATAGCGCAGTAAGTGACGAGGTGCGGCAATGGTAACGAGCAGCGCCTCTTGCTCTGGAGTAAGATCGACCACGGTTCCCGTGGCGTCGACGTGGCCCTGGACCACGTGGCCACCCAGCCGGCCCCCGTGGGCCAGCGAGCGCTCCAGGTTGACACTGTCGCCGGGACCCAGCATGCCAAGGTTGGACCGGCGGAGCGTCTCCGGCATCACGTCGGCCGCGAACCAGCCATCACCACGACGCGCCACGGTCAGGCAAACGCCATTGACGGCAATACTGTCGCCGAGCGCGGTCCCCTCGAGCGCACGCTGCGCCGCGACCTCCAGTGCCGCCGCTCCGGCTTCCCGGATACGGCCAACCTCTTCGACTATCCCGGTGAACATCGCTCAACCTCCCCTGTGCAGAACGCCGGAAACCGGCGACCGAGCCGCCAGCCGCCCATCCGGCGGCAAGCGTCCTTCGATGAGATAATCCTCGCCTAGTGGGAGCGTCCGTACATGCTCCAGGGTGAGCGCGTCGGTCAGGCGCTCCGTGCCACGACCGCCAACCGGGCCGGGCGCGTCGCGTCCACCGATCAGCTTCGGCGCCACCACCACCGCGACCTCGTCGGCCAGCCCATGCTCCAGCACGCTGGCGTGGACCTCAGCGCCTCCTTCGACCAGAACGTGGAGCAGCCCCCGCCGCCCCAACTGTTCGAGCGCGACGCGCACATCGACCCTGCCGGTCGTGTCCGCTGCGACGATGCATACTTCTGCGCCGGTCGCGACGACCGCCGAGCAAGCGGCGGTTGTAGCCCGCTTGGTGGCGAAGAGCAAGGTGTGCGCCGCCAGTTCCGGGGACAGCAGCGCAGCGTGCAAGGGCAGGCGGCAGTGGCTATCCAAAACGACGCGCAACGGCCCCTGCGGTCGTGAATCTCTCACCACCAGCTCCTCCAGCGAGAGACGAACGGTCAGCCGCGGGTCGTCCGCGACGACCGTGCCGACGCCAACTAGCACGGCGTCGACAGCGTCGCGCAATCGGTGGGCCCACAGCAGCGCTTCTCGTCCGCTGATCCAGCGCGCGTCCCCCGTACGGCTGCTGATGCGCCCGTCCAGCGTCATGGCCCATTTGACCGTGACGTAGGGCAGGCCGGTCCGGACGTGCTTGAAGAACGGACGGAGCAGGCGTGACGCCTCATCCAGGCCATCGTGGAGTCGGATCGTGACACCCGAGGCCCGCAACCGCGCCAGGCCCTTGCCGGCCACCAGGGGATTCGGATCCTCAACCGCGACGACGACCGAGGCAACGCCGGCGGCGATCACGGCGTTCGTGCAAGGCGGAGTGCGGCCGTAGTGGCAGCACGGCTCCAGCGTCACGTAGAGTGTGCTGCCACCAGCGAGCGGTCCGGCCTGACGCAACGCCATCACCTCGGCGTGCGGTCCGCCGGGCGGCTGGGTGTGGCCGCGTCCGATCACCTGGCCATCGCGCACCAGCACGGCGCCAACCGGCGGATTGGGCGCCGTCCGGCCACGCGCAAGCTCCGCCTCAGCCAGCGCCAGAGTCATGAACGTCGAAGCCGTCATCCCTCACCTGCATACGCCCAGAGGGCAGGGGAAAGGGATGCAACGCGCGGACAGCTCGATCAGAGCTGCTCCGGAAACCACCGGCTCGCCAAAACATTCGTGCCCGAAAGGTGCATCCACCCTTCGGGCACGCGCGCCAACCGGTGCGCCTTCTCCCATCCGGACTGTACCGTCGGCTCCGGAGTCTCACCGGATCCTGCAACGACCTCATCAGTCGCCGCTCGCGGGCTCTACCGCCGATCGGGAATTGGCAGCCAGGCTGCCTCACCCTGCCCCGAAGGCCAATCGAAATATTCAGTTCAACAGGCAGTATAGCACGTGGCGAGCTAACCGGACGCTAAAGCGTCCGGCTCACAGGACGAAGCCCCACAAGGGGGCTCTTCAGTCGGCGGCCTCGTCGCCATATTCCCGAACCAACCTTCCGTCCGGGCAGCCCCAAATGGGCTTCGTCCTGTGAGCCGGACCATTCATGGTCTGGTTCTGGCGCCAGCCGCGCCTACACTGGCCAGTGGGCGTCGATCTCCCGCTGGTACGTGCCAGCCCGGCCTGCCAGCACATCGGCGACTTTGACGGCGTGGCCGGTATAGCCCGACTCATAGACGGCCAACGGCACGGCCAGCGTCTTGAGGCCTTCCTCCCCATCGACCTCGGGGCGGCCGCCGGTGCGAACGGCCTCGAAAAAGTCGTGCAGCTCGATGGCAAACGCGTCCGTGACCCCACCGGGGAAGACGCGCTCGCGCTCCTCGACAGAGAGCGACGCCAGGTATTGCTCGTTGAGCTCCTCCAGTGTGGTGACCTGACCGTCGGTCGTGCGGAGCTCGCCGCCATCCATGAAAAGGTGGTAGACCGCATACATGCTCTGCGTCCCCGTGTCGCTGAGCGAGCCGTTGCTGCCATACAGAATGAGGCTGCTGTTGCCGTCTCCGGATAATCCGGCGGACCATGTCCAGCTCCCCACGACACCGCTGGCGAAGGAGAACGTCACCAAGGCGGTGTTCTCCCGACCTTCCTGCACCGTGTTGACGCCATCGGGCCGGAAGCCGCGAAGCTCGGCGTACACCTGATCGATTTCGCCGAACAACACGCGGATGGTGTCCATGAAATGGAAGCCGCTATCGACGACCATGGCGCCGCCGGACATCAACCGGTCGGCGCGCCAGTTCTCGCGCACGGGGCGGCGCTCCGGCGCTGGAGTCGCGGATGCGGCGGGGCGCTGCACGGGTTGCCGCTGGCGCACATCGTGGCAGAAGAAGGCACGAGGATCGCCGATCAACCGCGCCGTATTGATGGCCCAGTGCGCCGCCCGCTGCCCCGGCATACGCCGCATCGGGACGGCAGTCGCCAGCACCTTGCGGGCGCGCTGCTGGGCGGCTATCAGGGCACGCCCGGTCTTGACGGTCACGGTAAACGGCTTCTCCAGCACCACATGGCAGCCGGCCTCGAACGCGTCGATCCCCGCAACGTGGTGAAGACCGTGGGGCAGACAGATGTCGACGGCATCCAATTTCGCCGCCGTCAACATCTGCTTGTAATCGCCGAATACCTGGGGCCGCTGGCCGAAGTGTTCGGCGGCCCAATCGGCGGCAATCTCGGCATTGGGCAGCGCGCTATCCGCGCACGCTGCCAGCTCGACGTCGCGATCGCGGTCGACCGTCCGCAGCTTTTCCAGCGCCGTCAGGTGCGCGTTGCGCGCAATGCCACCGCAGCCGATAAGTCCCAAGCGCATTAGATCAGTCTCCTCCCTACCGCTCCGGAAGCGTGACCACCTGCCGAGTCTTCGCGGACTCATAGGCAGCCCAGGCAATCTCCACCACCTTCAGGCCGTCGAGGCCAGTGACGACCGGCGTCGTCCCTGTCAGCGCCGCTTCAGCGAACTTGTCCAGCTCATACGCCACGCCGGGCGGAACCTGCACCTCCTCCAGCTTGATCACGGTCGCTTCTTTCTGGTCGAAACGCTTCCACTCGAGCGTGCCACGGTTGCCCCAACCGTTGTAGCGGATGGCCCCTTCGGTCCCTTGCACCGCGCCGCTGGTCGACGACAGCGCGCTGGCGCTGCTGGTATAGAGGCAGCCAACCGCGCCACCGCGGAAACGCAACGACACAAAGGCGAGGTCGGGATAGTCGGCGGCCGGATGCATGTAGTTGCCGGCCTCCGCATAGACGCTGGCGACGTCACCGCCCAGACAGCGCAGCAAGTCGATCTCGTGGGCGTTGATCTCCAGGAGCAAGCCACCCGACGACTCCAGGCGGGAGCGCCAGTGCGCCGACCACACCCCCCCGGAGCCGCCGGCCACGCGCGTGACCTGCGCGGAGATCACCTGACCGATCGAACCGTTGTCGACCAGCTCGCGCACCTTGATGAAGGGCGACAGAAAGCGCAGCACCTGCCCCACCATGAGGGTGACCTTCGCCTCCGACGCCGCGGCGATGATCGCCTCGCAGTCCGCCACGTGGACGGCGAACGGCTTCTCACAGAACACGTGCTTGCCGGCACGCGCCGCGGCGACGGCCATCTCCTTGTGCATGAAAGGTGGGCTGGCAATGGTCACCGCGTCGACCAAGTCGCCGCTCAACAGTGCTTCGTAGCCGCCGACCCACGGCACGTCGATCTCCGTAGCCAGCTTCCGACCGCGCTCCTCATCGGTATCCGACACCGCGGTGACCCGCGCCCGACTCAAGGTCTGGATTCCTCGCGCGTGACTGGTACCCATGCCGCCGGCCCCGATCACGCCAATGCGTAGCTGCTCAGCCATTGCCGTCCGTTTCTTGTGGTCCTGCGCTCCTCGTGCGCCATCATACACACTTTTGGGCCAGCCACATCCCAGGGCAGCGGACCATCCGCTACGCTGCGTTGGCGGCGAGTGCGGGTCGGCGCCTTGGAGACAGGTAGGCTACGCAGCCATGGAGCATCGACTGCCCCCTAGCGAGGCGAACGGGTCAACGGGACCCACGCGCCACTTTACCGTGGCGACGTTCGTCGTCCGAGACCGCCTGGTGCTCTTGCTGCACCACCGCAAGCTGCAACGCTGGCTGCCTCCGGGCGGGCACATCGAGCCGGACGAGCTGCCCGACACCGCGGCGCGGCGTGAGGTGTACGAGGAGGCGGGGATCAGCGTGCGCCTGTTGCCGGAACGGGCAGATGGGCAGCCCGGTCCGGCGCGGTTAGCCCGGCCGGAGGGGATTCAGCTCGAGCGGATTGCGCCCGGACACGAACACATCGATCTCATCTACTTTGCGGTTCCCACCGGGAGCACGGCGCTCACGGCGAGCCCACGAGAAGTCAACCGGATCGGATGGTACCGCCTCGAGGAGCTGGCCGAGCTTGGGGTGTCGGCAGAGATACGCGCCTGGGCAGACCAGGCCGTTGCAACCGTGCAGCGAAGGCTCGGAGCGACGCGCCCTGGTGGCTGAACGGTATCTCGCCGGGGTCAAATCGCTTCGGGGCGAAATGCCCCGAAGCGATTGTCGTCGCAGATCTCCGGTATTCGAGCCTACCGAGATCGCTACCCACCTAGGATGAAACCAACCAAGGCAATCCCCAACGGGATGCAATAGGGTACCGCCCCGAAGTGTCGTGGTCAAGTTGTCCCGCGTAACTTCACACATACTTGACAGACCGCCAGCCCATATCGAACGGAACGGAGTATGATGGTGGCACGACGCCGCACTGCCCCGGCCCGCTTGTTGCCGTCGATCCGGTGGCGATGGTGTAAAGGATCTGCCCATGCTTGGTCAACAAACGATAACACGCCCGTTCCGCTCGCTCCCGATGCGATTGGTGGGCCTGTTCCTGATCGCGGTCCTCATCATCGGCGGCGCCGTACTGGCGTTCCGATCTCGCACCGCGACGGAGGTCGCGCCCACGTATCAGACTGCCAGGATCGCGCGCGGCAACGTGACGGTCGCCATCGCCGCCACCGGTCCCGTGAGCACCGCGACATCAATCCCACTTACCTTCAAGCAGAGTGGCAAGCTCGATCAGATCCTGGTTCACCCTGGCGACAAGGTGAAAGCGGGACAAGTGCTCGCCAAACAAGACAGCACCGACCTGCAGAACGCGTTGAATCAAGCCCAGGCAACGCTCGCCCAGCAACAGGCCGCGCTGCAGAAGGTCCAAATCGGCCCGACTCAGGAGCAGATCGCCATCGGCCAGCAGTCCATCGCCGCCGCGCAATCCGCACTTGCCAACGCCAAAAAGAACGCGGACTTGGTCGCGCAGCAAAACGCCAAGGATATTCAGCAAGCGCAGGTGACCCTCGCCAATGCCCAACAGGCGCTAGCAGATGCGCAAGCGAACCTTGGCAACGTGCAGCAGCAGGTGAGCAAGGGTGCGGCAGCTGACGTCGTTACCGTGGCGAACGCTCAGCAGGCGCAGGCCAATGCTCAGAAGAACCTCGGCTCGGTGCAGGCTCAGATTGCCGCCGGCACGCAATCCGATCAGGTCTCCGTGCAGAACGCTCAGCAAGCACTAGCCAACGCCCAGAAGAATCAAGCGTCGGTTCAGCAACAAGCAGCACTGGCGCTCCAATCCGAGAGCACATCCCTGGCCACGGCACAGCAAGCGGTAGCCAATGCGCAACAGAACCTGCAAAATACGCAGGCCACCATTGCCAGCGGCTCACCGGTGCAACAGCAGCAGTTGGAGCAGGCCAGGAACGACCTCTACGCCGCCCAGGTGTCACGCGACGCCGCCTGCAATCTGGATAACCGCAACAACTCGCAGGCAGGCTGTAACGCGGCGAACGCGACGGTCAACAGCAAGCAGACCGCCATCGCGGCGCTGCAGGCGCAGATTCAGCAGACCCAGGCCCAGGCGCAACAGACCGCGGCGACGGCGCAGCAGGCAGTAAACAGCGCGCAGAACGGGCTGAAAGCAGCCCAGGACGCCGCCAACACCGACAAAGCGAAGCAGCAGGCCGGCTTACTGGCCGCGCAGACCGCCGTCGACCAGGCCGCCGCCGCGTCCAAGACCGCGCAAACCGCGCTGGCGAACGACACCACGAAGTCGCAGGGCAGCCTGGTCACCGCGCGGACGTCCGTCGATCAGGCAAGCGCAGCGCTCCAGACCGCGCGGGCGACGGTGGCATCCGATCAGGCGAAGAACGCCGGACTGGTGCAGTTGGCGCAGCAGGCTCTCGACGCGGCCGGCGCTGCAGTCAAGAGCGACCAAGCGGCGCTCGATGGGCAGACGACCAAGGGGGCCAGCGCCTTGCAAACGGCGCAGGCCACGGTCGATCAGGACACCCAGGCGATCAAGATGGCCCAGGATGCTCTGGCGCAGCTCCAGGCGCCGCCGACGCAGGCCGATCTGAACGCCGCCTCGGCCCAGGTACAGAATGCGCAGGTCGCGGTACAAACAGCCCAATCCAATCTCGCAACAGCAACGCTCACGGCGCCGGTTGACGCGACCGTAGCGCAGGTCAATGGCAACGTCGGGCAGTACGTCAGCGGTGGGGCCGTGTCCGGCAGCGGCGCCGCCAGCGGCTTCATCCTGCTCAATGACTTGAACGCGCTGCAGGTGACAGCCCAGGTGAACGAGTCGGACATGGCCAAGATCAGCCTGGGCAATCCCGTCGCTTTCACGATCGACGCCTTCCCAGGCCAGCGCTTTACCGGGAAGGTGACGATCATCCAGCCGCTGGGCATAACGCAGCAGAATGTGGTGAATTACAACGTGACCAGCACGATCGACCCGACGCAGGCCAAGCTACTGCCCGGCATGACGGCGAACGTCAATATCGTCACCGCCAGCCGCGACAACGTGCTCAAGGCGCCCAGCGTTGCGATATCGTTCGCGCGCTCGCAGATGGCCCGGCAGGCTGCGTCTGGGACTCCGGTGCCGGTCGCCAATGCCGGCGCGACCGGCGGCGGGCAACAGGCGCCGGTGCTGGTGATGGAGAATGGCAAGGCCGTGCTGAAGGTCATCGCGGTCGGTCTCAACGACGGACGCGCCACCGAGGTGGTCTCCGGCCTGAACCCAGGCGACACGGTCGTCATCGGCCTTGGCGCCGGGCAGCCCCCGGCCGCCGGCAACCTCTCCCCCGGCCCCTCCCCTACGAAGGGAGGGGAGCTTGCACGGTGAACTTGGTCGCCCTTCCTGGCAACACCAGCCAGAGATGCAGTGAGGCATAACGGTCATCCCCGGCGAAGCTCCCCTCCCTTCCTACCCTATCGGTGGGGACTGGGGAGGGTGGGGAGAGGTTGCCGGGCAGGCACGGGCGGCGGTAGCGATGCCGTATAGTTCACGCTCACTGGCAACGCGGCAGCTTCGACGAAGGATTGGCGACATTGGTAACGCACTGCATCTGTGCCAAGACGAGTTTCGCGACCGTGCTGGCGGAAGCCCGTCGGTCGGGCTGGACGTCGGTGGACGAGATCGAGACTGCCACCGGCTGCGGGGTGCGCTGCCGCCTTTGCCGCCCGTACCTGGACTCGGCCCTCACGACTGGCCAGACACAGTTCTCGCCGAGGTCACCATTAGCCTCGGATCGGTTCCTCAGCGGCGAGGTCGCAGCGCGTTGACGTCCCGGAGGTCTGGTCGTATCGTGTTTCTCCGTCACGGCAGAGAGGCGCGAACGGCGTATGGGGAGCCAGTACGAGTTTGACGTCGCTGCGGGCTACAGTCTGGCGCAGCTCGCGACCGTCGTCACTGAGGCGTTCCGCGGCTACCCTCAGCCCGTGTATGAGTCGGCGGGGCGCCTCTCCCGCTTGGTACGCGTCCACAGCCTCGACCTGGCGCATTCGCTCGTCATTCGTGCCCCCAACGGCGAGCTCATCGGCATTAGCTTCCTCGGCTTGCGCAATACGCGCGCTTGGATCAGCGCCTTTGGCATCGTCCCGGCCCATCGCGGGCGCGGGTTGGCCCGCCGGCTGCTCGGTCGCATACTCGAGCAAGCGCGTGCGGCCGGAGCATTGGACGTCAGATTGGAAGTTCTGACTACCAACGCGGCGGCACGGCATATCTACGCCAAGGGCGGATTCACCGTGGCGCGGGACCTCGTCTGCCTGGAGCGTGATCCCCGGCACGAGCCGGCGCCCCCCGTGCCCACGCTGATGGTGGAGCAAGCCACGGTCGATGAGGCTGTGGAAAATGCACGGGCGTTAGAACAGACGCCGCCCTGTTGGCAACGGGAAGCCGCCTCGCTCGTCACCGGCAGCGGCCTGGCCTTGCTCGCCCTCTCTGGTGGGCGAGTCGTCGGCTGCGCGCTGTACAGCCGCCGGGATAGCGCGGTGGCCCTTCACCACCTGGCAGCCCGCTCGAATCTGCGCGAGCACGTCGTCGACGCCCTGCTGCCGCGCATCGGCGGCGCCGGTCCAAACGCCCCATCGCGCCACATCACGCTGCTCAACGAGCCGCAGCCGGGCGGCCTCGTCTCCGCCTATCTGGCACGAGGCTTCAAGGAGACAATACGCCAACTCGAACTGTTCCGCGGCGTGCCGTGACCGCTCGAAGGCGCAGCGGCGATGCCCCGATCACGACGACGCGCCGTTGACCCCACTACGCTGCAAGACGGCGACACAACCAACCCGTGGCGTGCCGGTTTCCGGACAATTGGCGTCGAAGACGCCGAAGTAGAGGTCGTAGTCGGAGGCCATGGCCCGCACGCCGCGCACGGGAGACCCCGCCGGGTGCGAAACCGGACGGCCGCGGACGGTGCCATTCAAACACAGCTCCAGCCCTAGAGGGTCTCGCACGAGCCGGTTGACATCGCCATCGACATCGGCGTAGTCGCCGGAACGGCCACAGACAGGACAGTCGTCCGGCGGATTGTGGGCCGTGCTGGCTTCATAACGCACCTGCGCCGCGATGCGGTAGAAGGCGCGGTCTTTGCCGGCGAGATCGAGCGTGGCTTGCTCGATCTCATTGGCCCGCAAGACTCGGTAGTAGTAGCGAATGTCCAGCGCGTGCGAGTGGTTATGCCGGTGATTGCTGTAACCACGGTAGGGCTGCAAATGGCGGATCGTGGCGCGCGCGTCACAACGTAACACGTCGTGCGCGTGCCCGGCATCCGCCCGTACCCCAAGATAGCTCGCCATGCTCTCGATGATGAACTGGGTGGCGCGCTCATAGCTTGGGACAATGTCTTTGGCCACGTAGAACCA
>Ga0102924_1003174_pt1 | contig 17366 bp, 10 predicted proteins | sample PaiPotPPM11metaG_FD_80116 | JGI IMG/M metagenome (GOLD analysis project Ga0102924, IMG submission 80116) | Iron sulfur acid spring bacterial and archeal communities from Banff, Canada, to study Microbial Dark Matter (Phase II) - Paint Pots PPM... ...
CGAGGAAACAGACGGTGCCGGGAGCATTCAGTATCGAAAAGATTACAAAAGTGATTTCACTAACCACATTGCCGCGATCGAGAGTGACGTTGGAGCCGCTCACCCGCTCGGCTTCTTTGCAAAAATAAATGAAGCTGCGGCCGACGCGTTGGCGCCGGTGCAAATAGTTCTCAGCGACATCGGAGCTAACGTCCTGCGTGAGGATTCGCATCCGCCGGGAATTACCGATATCGCTCCGATGTCCGAAGAAGGCGTGCCGGTCCTCGCCCTCATGCAGGATACGCACAACTACTACGCTTATCATCACAGCGCAGCAGACACGCTCGATAAAGTTGTGCCCGAGGAGCTGCGCGAAGACGCCGCGACCATGGCTGTAATGGCCTACGCCCTGGCCGAGATGAAGAATCCATTGCCTCGTTAAGGGAAAGGCTCAGTACGATTCAGTGAGATTCCAGGAGAGTGGAATGGCCGGTCTCTTTGCCACGAAGCCTTTAGATCAGATCCTTGCCGAAGCGAATGAGACGGGCGAACACAGCCTGCGGCGCGCCTTGGGGCCATTCCACCTGATTTCCATTGGTATCGGCTCGATTATTGGAACTGGCATTTTCGTTCTGACCGGTACCGCCGCCGCCCATCACGCCGGACCCGCTATTCTTCTTTCTTTCGTTCTCGCCGCCGTCGCATGCGTCTTCTCCGGGCTTTGCTATGCCGAATTCGCATCGATGATTCCGGTGGCGGGCTCAGCGTACACCTACAGTTACGCAACACTGGGAGAATTCATCGCGTGGATCATCGGTTGGGATTTGATTCTCGAATATGCTTTAGGCGCGGCAACGGTGGCCAGCGGCTGGAGCGGCTACGTACTCAGCTTTCTGCAAGACTTCGGGCTTCTTCTTCCACCCAAGCTCGCCGGAGCTCCGGGAACAACATTCGTGCTTTACCATGGCCATTGGGAACGCTTGACTGCGCAATTGCAGAAGGCGCTGACCCTTGCCCGCGTCGATCCCGCCGCCCTTCCGCATCAGTACTCTTCATTTAATCTGTTCGGTTTTCTGGGAATTCTGTTCGTCACAGCGATTCTCGTTATCGGTATCAAGGAGTCAGTTACCCTCACCGCGTTCGTTGTGATCGTGAAGATCTGCGTGCTTCTGATTTTCATTGGTCTCGGTGCGAATTACATATTGGGACACCGTGCCGAAGCTGTGGCGAACTGGACTCCGTTTCTGCCTTCCAATACCGGTCACTACGGCGATTTCGGGTGGTCCGGTATGGCTACAGCTGCAGGAGTTATTTTCTTCGCCTATATCGGCTTTGACCAGGTATCAACGGCAGCGCAGGAATCCAAGAATCCAGTCCGAGATTTGCCTATCGGCATTCTCGGGTCGTTGGCGATCTGCACAATTATCTACATACTTGTGGCCGGAATTCTGACTGGGCTGGTAAAGTACACAGCCCTCGACGCTCCTGCTCCGATCGCACTGGGCACTGAAGTGACCGGCGTCAGATGGGGCAGCACACTGGTCAAACTCGGCGCTATCTGCGGACTCAGTTCCGCAATGGTCGTGACATTACTCGGTCAGTCGCGCATTTTCTTTTCGATGTCACGCGACGGCTTATTGCCCAAGTGGGCAAGCGCAGTCCATCCCCGCTTCCGCACGCCTTATATTTCGACAATTCTCATCGGGGCATGTGTGGCTTCGGTCGCTTCGCTTACTTCGATCAACGTCATGAGTGAATTGGTCTCGATGGGTACTCTTCTGGCTTTCGTGATCGTCTGCGCCGGGGTATGGATTCTGAGAAGCAGAGGGACGGAGGTTCCGCGCGCATTCGTGACGCCGTGGATTCCATTCACCCCCATGATGGGCATCGCCATATCGCTTCTCATGATGCTAAGTCTGGGATGGAAAACCTGGACCCGATTGATCATTTGGCTGGCAGTCGGAATAGTTGTTTATTTCTCTTACGGCCACAAGCACAGTCAAGTCCAGAGAGCCAGCCGCTCCGACCGCGCTGCAAACTGATGGCAGCTCGACTCTAAGGGAGCGAGCGGACCGTCCGCATCAACGTCGCTGCTGGTAGGCTTGGTTGACCAATGTGTCCGCAGCATTGGCGGCCAACACCCAACGGCGGCGACGTCGATCACGTACTCGTCTTCGAACCAAAGGAATCCGAAGTCGTCGATACATTCCGGAAAGTTTGGCTTAATAATGATGTATCCCGGAATCACACCACCTGGAATGAACGTGTTGTCCGCGCGGTTATTATCGTCTGGCACATTCGCCCAAGTATGATCCCCAACTGGGTGCGTCCGCCGATGGTTGCGCACAGCCAGGTTGGCTACCCTCCGAATTTTCCAAAGATTGCTGTGATCGAACTCGACCCGACATTTGATGCGCCCCGAATGGCAAAGCTCGTGCGTCTGTCTGACGACGGCTCCTACAAGTCCGTTTTCGAAGGGCGATATCCGAACCGGCGCCCTGGCTACGCTACACCTACGCGAAGTTTGATTTCTCTTCCGTCATGGATCGCGGCCTCTACGCGATCGAATACGCGGGGCAGCGTACCGATCAGTTTCCCATTGGAGATTTAGGGTATCGGAATCGACCTCAAGATGCCAGACCTATCACAGCAGATGGCTTCTGCACTTTGGCAACCACTGTGATCGACGACGAAGGCGCGAGCGTAGGCCCACATCTCCGCTGCCGGACCCTCGAGTCGCCGAGGCCAACAATCCGGTTGGAATTGCACGGTCCGCATACTCCAACCATTCCATTGGCTCGTCGGCGGGTCGATGGCGATTTCGTCACCTACAGATCCTTGCCTCCACCCTCGAAAAGGCAAATCAGCCCGCCGATGACGTTTATTTCCCGGATTCGGAAGAGTTGAGCTAGAATTCTGAACCATTGGGGTCTCGCAATTCCTGAACGGGCACGGAGATTCTTCGATGCCGACAACTCGCAGAGATTTCTTCAAGGCAGCAACGGTCGGCGCGGTGGGCGCCACCGTGTTTGGGTTCGATCTCGAGCCCGCCTACGCTCAACTCAAGGAACTAAAGATTGCACGCGCGGCCGAAACGCGCTCCACGTGTCCTTATTGCGCGGTGGGTTGCGGGGTCCTCATCTACACCATTGGCGACCGCGCGAAGAACGTTACGCCACAGGTGATCCACGTCGAAGGCGATCCTGATCATCCAACGAACCGCGGGACGCTTTGTCCGAAGGGCTCCTCGCTCGAACAGGACATGCTCAACCCGCGGCGGCTGACCAAGCCGCAAGTCCGGCGCCCCGGCGTGACGGATTGGCAGGATATTTCCTGGGACGACGCTCTGAACGAGATTGCACAATGGACCAAGAAGACGCGCGACAGTTCATTCGTTGAGAAGGATGCGAACGGTCGCACCGTCAATCGTTGCGAAGGCATCTCGTTTATCGGCGGCTGCACGGACACCAATGAGTTCAATTTTTTGGCTGTCAAAGCCATGAGGGGGTTGGGCCTGGTTTATTTAGAAAACCAAGCCCGTGTTTGACACGGCCCCACGGTCTCAAGTTTGGGACCAACATTTGGACGCGGGGCCATGACGAATGGCTGGATCGACATCAAGAACACTGACATGATGTTGATCATGGGCGGGAATCCCGCTGAAAACCATCCCTGCGGATTCAAGTGGGCGATGGAGGCCAAACGCAACCGCAACGCCAAACTGATTTCCGTCGACCCTCGATTCACACGCACATCCTCTACCGCCGACCTTTTCCTACAAATTCGCGCCGGTACCGACATTGCGTTTCTCGGAGGCTTGATCCATTACGCTATCGAGAACAACCGGATCGCCAAAGAATATCTCGTCAACTATACGAACGCAGCCTTCATCGTTAAGGAGGGTTTCAAACTTCCTGAGGATGGCTTGTACTCGGGATTTGATTCCGCGGCAGGTAAGTACGATCTGTCCACGTGGAATTATGAAGGAACAGGAGGTCCCGGTGGGCAAGCCGGTCAAGCAGGGGCCACTGGTCATGCGCCCGAACCGATGCCGGGCAAGGTAGGAGGAGCGGTACCACCTCCGGCTCTGCCGGCAAACGTGTCCTACGACCTGACGCTGCAGCATCCACGCTGCGTTTTCCAACTAATGAAGCAGCAGTACTCCCGTTACACCCCCGAAGCCGTCGAGCGGATTACAGGCATCCCCAAGGATCAGTACCTTAAGGCTGCCGATTTATTTACTTCAGTCCGCAAAGACGGCGACATGAAGAAGGTCGCAACGATCATTTACGCGGTGGGGTGGACCCAGCATACTTTCGGGACGCAGATCATCCGCACTGCCGCCATGATTCAACTTCTGCTCGGCAACGTCGGAAGGGCGGGCGGCGGCGTGAACGCTCTTCGCGGCCATTCCAACATTCAGGGTGCAACCGATATGGCCGGCCTGTACGACTCACTCCCCGGATATTTGAAAGCGCCGGTTCCGGACGACAAGGATTTGGCGGCGTATTTGAAGCGCACCACACCAACGTCGTCGAAACCCTCGCCGTGGGATTCGATGAACTACTACGCGAACACCCCGAAATTCATGGTGTCATTGCTTAAGTCCCTGTATGGAGACGCGGCTACCAAGGAAAACGGATTTGCCTTCGATTATCTGCCCAAACCCGGGCAGGACTGCTCCTGGACCCATATTTGGGACGACATGTACAACGAAAAGATCAAGGGCATGCTCGCGTTCGGGATGAATGGAGTGATGATTGGCCCGGATACAAACAAGAACATCAATGCGCTGAAGAAAGCTGACTGGCTAGTGGTGGGCGAGATCTACGAGGACGAGACGAGCGAGTTCTGGCGGGCACCGGGAATTACAACCGAAGAACAGAAAAACATCAAGACCACGGTGTACCGGCTACCGTGTGCAGGTTTTGCCGAAAAAGATGGCAGCATGACAAACTCCGCGCGTTGGGTCACATGGAAATACGCCGCGGTTCCACCTCCGGGACAGGCGCGACTCGACCAAGACATCATCGCGCAGATTTTTCTGCGGGTTCGCGACCTCTATAAGAAAGACGGCGGGAAATTCCCTGATCCGATTGTGAATCTGAATTGGGCGTATGCGGACGCGGCTCATCCACCACTTTCCCAGGTGGCGATGGAACTCAATGGCAGAGCACTGGCTGACTTGAAAGACGATGCGACGGGGCAGGTGATCAAGGCCGGCCAGCAGTTGCCGGGATTTGCGTGGTTGAAGGACGACGGTACAACCATGTGTGGAAATTGGATCTATTCCGGCATCTGGACTGAGGCCGGATCGCAGATCCAGCGGCGGGGCACGGAAGACCCCTCCGGAATGGGCGGTTATCCCAACTGGGCCTGGTCATGGCCGGCCAACCGGCGTGTGCTTTACAACCGGGCCTCTTGCGACGTTGGCGGAAAACCGTGGGATCCGGATCGAAAGCAGATCTGGTGGAACGAAGCGGCGGGAAAATGGGTTGGTAACGACGTGCCCGACTTCAAGCCTGACTCCAAGCCCAAAGATCACATGGGGCCTTTCATCATGAATCCCGAAGGCATCGGACGATTATTCGCTCCGATCGGTGTGCTGGCGGACGGCCCATTTCCTGAACATTACGAGCCGATCGAGAGCCCGATCAAGAATCCGTTTCACCCTGAGCAGTCGAATAATCCTCTGGTGAAAAAGTTCAAGACGCCTTTCGATAAATTCGGATCACCCGAGGAGTACAGCATCGTCTGCACCACTTACCGGCTAACCGAGCAATATCACTACTGGACGAAAAATAATCCGATGAACGTCCAGCTGATTCCGGAACCGTTTGTGGAAATTCCAGTGGAGTTGGCGGACGAAAAAGGAATTCGTGGGACGGACAAGATTAAGGTCATCAGTGCACGTGGAACCTACATCGCGAAGGCCTTTGTCACTCGCCGGTTGAAACCGATGATGATCGACGGCAAGAAGGTTTATCAGATCGGGTTGCCGATTCACCAGGGCTTCCGCGGTATCGACGAAGATGAAGGAAGAAATGCGCGGACGCCGGCGAATTTGCTGACGCCCACTGTCACCGATCCGAATGCCCACACCCCCGAATCCAAGGGCTTCTTAGTGAAGGTCGAGAAGGCGTAGGGAGCGACCATGAGCCAGGCGGCAACCGAGCTAATCCGAATTTCCGGCCACGCGGGCGTCGTTCCTGGTAAAGGGCTGAACCGCGAATTCGAGGTATGCAAGCTAGTCGACACAACTACATGCATCGGCTGCAAGGCGTGCGAAGTGGCTTGCCTGGAATGGAACGGCTACACATTCACCGAGACCAGCTTTGATAACACCTACCAGACAATGCCGGAGACGGCATGGAACTACTGGAACCTGATCAAGTTCAACGAGCACGAGCGCGCTGATGGCACCCTGATGTTGCTCATGCGCAAAGATCAGTGCATGCATTGCGCAGACCCAGGCTGCCTCGCAGCTTGCCCTGCGGACGCCGCCATTGTGCAGTACGCAAACGGCATTGTCGATTTCCAGGAGGCAAATTGCATCGGTTGCGGATATTGCATGACCGGCTGCCCGTTCAATATTCCGAAATTCGATCCTCCATCGCGCAAAGTTTTTAAGTGCACGTTGTGCAATGACCGCGTGTCGGTGGGCCTCGAACCCGCCTGCATCAAGGCCTGCCCCACTGGGTGCCTGCATTTTGGGACAAAGTCAGAAATGAAGGAATTGGGAGAGACCCGTGCCCAGCAACTTCGCACTAATTCCGGATTCGAGGATGCCGGAGTCTACGATCCGTCCGGTGTGGGCGGAACACATGTGATCTACGTTCTGCACGATTCCAAGAATCCGGAGTTGTACGGCGGTCTTCCGAAGGATCCGCACATTCCTCTGTCGGTGCGGCTGTGGAAGGGACCGCTGAAATGGATTGGGAATTTTGGGATTATGTTCGGGGTGGTCGGTGTTTTCATTCACTATTTGCGATTCGGTCCGAAGGTCGTAAAGGAAGATGAAAAAGAAGCGCACGGAGGAACGCAATGAGCCGCGAACCCTATCTGCTCCCGAATGGACGCGTGCTGCGCTATACGTTCCGCGAGCGGCTCGTACATTGGCTGACAGGCGTTTCTTATGTATATCTTTTGCTGACTGGGCTGGCCTTCTGGAGTCCATGGCTATTTTGGATCGCCATCATTCTCGGTGGGGCAACGATTTCGCGCGAACTACATCCGTGGGTCGGCATCGTCTTCATGGTTGGGGTCTGGTTGATGTACAACATGTGGCATCGACAAATGAAAGAAACTCCTGCGGACAAGGCCTGGTGGGCAGCCATCGGGCATTACATTCGCAACGAAGACGATCAGATCCCTTCAGCCGACCGTTTCAACCCAGGTCAGAAGCTGTTATTTTGGGGCTTCTTTTGGAACGGCATTGTCCTTCTGCTTTCCGGTTTGATTCTGTGGCTTCCCCAGTACATTCCTTGGAACCTTCGTTTCCTGCGGCTCGCGGCGGTGTTCGTCCATCCCGTATCTGCGCTCGCCACCATCGCGCTTTTTATCATCCACGTTTACATGGGTACCGCGATGGAACGTGGCGCTTTTGGCTCCGTCATTCGCGGGGACGTGTCGCGTGCATGGGCGGACAAGCACCACCACACGTGGTATGAGCAGCTTCTTCGCGACTCTTCCGCCCGTAAGTGAATGATGCGAGGAAATAGCGACACGAAGTGGGATCGCCGCATTCGACGCGCCGACGAACTAGCCGCGTCATACCCGTTCGCGGCAGAAGGACTCCGCTATTACGCCCGCGTGGCAACATTTCAGAAGGATCTGTATGGAGAAATCCAAAAAGCTCTCGCGAGTGCGCCGCGCATTTCCTCGGATCGCCCGCTTCGGGATGAATTAGATTTTTTCCTCCTTCTTCCGAAGTTTCCAGGGTTTCTATCAATAATTGAGAAGATTGCGCCAGCACCGCTCGCCCAAGCTGCCGCCAATTTGGCGATGAGGGGATCGGCGGCGTGGCAGCACACGATCGAAGAGTTCTGGTACAGGGATCCGGAATTAGCCGGAACAGAAGCTGTCCAACAGGACGCGTCCTTTAATCAGCGCGGGGCATCCTCTTTCGAGCGGGCGCTAGCGTGGATTTTTCTTCAGCCGTACGCGGAATATCTAGCGGATCACCGCGAACTCACGATTATGGATGGAACTCCATCGACGTGCCCGCTTTGCGGTGGCAGGCCTGCCGTCAGCGTACTGCGGAGTGAAGGTGACGGCGCAAAAAAGTCGCTGATCTGTATGCTTTGCGCTCACGAATGGCTTTTCCGCAGAATCTATTGTCCGGCATGCGGAGAAGAAAGAGAACCTCAGATGGCATTCTATTCGGCGCCCGAAATCGCGCATGTCCGAGTAGATGTCTGCGACACATGTCACACCTATCTGAAGAGCGTCGATTTGACGAAAACGGGATTGGCAATTCCTGTCGTCGATGAGCTGGCGGCTATGCCTATGGACTTATGGGCGCGCGAACACGGGTACCAGAAATTACAAATCAACTTGCTAGGAACCTGACTTTTCATTCTGGCACGCGTCTAGGACAGGCGCTTCTCGCGGGATTTGCGATACCTATTTTGGCGGAAAGGGTTTCAGTCCGAAAGGTAACGGCTCGATTGTGTTAATTGAGCTTCATGAGTTCGGCAAGCAAGCTCAGCGGCCGGGTTGGGGCTGAATCTATTGCGATAAACCCACACGCCGCAAAAGGTTTTGAAATCTCGGGTCGCCGCGTAGCGGGTCGTAAAATGGGTCCACCTTAAGGCCGGTCAGCCCATTCGAGTGCTGCACGAATGCCTTTTCCAGCCAGGCAATAGACTGATCGTTATTCCCTGTGCCCAAGTAGGCTGGAACAATTACCATCGGATCCAGAGCTTGCCGGCGGTTCAAGTCTAGCAATTTCTTCAGCTCGCGCCCAGCTTTTTCCCGCTTTCCGGCGCGACCATAAGTGTAAGCCCGATTCGAAACGCACCAGGGAGAGCCGCTCGAGCATTGCTTTCCCAGATAAGCCTCGGCTTCCGCAAACATTCCCTTCTGCACGTAGACTTGAAAAATGCTGCCGGCACGCGTGAAACCAGGGTCCAGTTGGCGAACCTCATTGAACTGAGCGATGGCCCGGTCGTATTGCCGCGAGTAGTACAAAATGGCTGCGTTGTCGGCGGCGATAATCAGCGAAAGCGGATCCAGCTGTCGCGCGCATTCACTTTCTGCGAATGCCTCATCGAAACGCCCCCGCCATGCCAAGTGCTCGGCGTACCAATGATGGCCGGTGGCATAGTTCGGATTTAATTCGATCGCCTTCTTGAATTCTTTCTCCGCCGTTTGCCAGTCATAGTCGTGATTTTGGACGATCAGGGCCAGTGCCGCATGCGCTTCTGCCAGGTTGTCGTCCAGCTGCAGGGCACGCAGTGCTGCGGCACGCGCCTGCGACGAGAATGCTTCGGCCGGCGTCCCACTGTAAGGGCCGATCAGAGCATAGCTGGCAGCCAAACCGGCATAGGCCCTCGCATACTGGGGATCTTTTTCCGCCGCTTGATGAAAATAACCGATCGCTTGCTGGAATCCATCCACCGTTCTCTTGTTCCAGAAATACTGCCCCTTTAAATAAAGGTTATATGCCTCGAGAGCGTCGGGAGAGAGCGTCGGCTGAACGATGGGAGCGATAGGTTTATGCTCCCCCAGCGCGGTGTGAATCTCGCCGGAAATTTCTTTTGCGATCTCACTCTGCAGCACCAGCACATCCTTCGCTTCACGGTCATACTCCCGCGCCCAAAGGTGGGTCTGGTCTTTCATTTGAATGAGCTGGGCGGTAATTCTAATCCTGTCGGCATCGCGCCTGACGCTGCCCTCTAAAACGTATTCCACCCCTAGCTCATGGGCAATCTGCGGCAGTTTTTCCTGGCTGTGCTTGTATTGCATCACCGACGTGCGGGCGATGACACCCATGTGCTCGGGATCGAAACTCCCCAGCTGTGTGATCATCTCCTCCGTCATCCCGTCGCTGAAGTATTCCTGGCCTGCATCTCCGGTAAGATTTTCGAAGGGCAGAACCGCCAGCATGGTTCGTCCGCCAGATCGTAGAGGTGAGACGGGGAACTCGAACCGTAGGAGAAAAATCCCGCAAGCGGCAATCAGCAGCATCGCCGTTACAGCTATCCATATACCAAGCATCCGCCGTCGCAGTCCTGCAAACAAGGCTGCGGGTTCCCCGCGGACCGGGGACACGGGCGCTTCGGCTACTGGCAGTGGCTCCGTAGCGGTATCGATAACCGGCCCGCTGACCGGTGCAATGAAACGATATCCGCTACCCGTAATTGTTTGGATGAACCGAGGCTCTTCGGGATCGTCTTTCAAAACTTGCCGGATCTTCCGGATCGCTCCGTTGATGCTGTTGTCGGTGTCGAGATGGACATCCTTTCCCCATACCTTTTCCACCAACTGTTCCCGGGTCACTAGTTGCCCGCGCTGCTGCACCAGAAATACCAGAATTTCCATGGGGATGCGCTCGACCTTGAGTATCCGGCCGGAGCGGCGCAATTGGCCGGCGGCGCAATTGAGCTCGAAATCGTCCCCAAATTGGACTGAATCCTGGATTCTGGCTACTTCTGATGACACAAAAACCTCGGACGGTCAGGGGCAACATTCTAACCCGGTTTTCGCGTATACAACATCGGCTTTCCTTTCAGTTACTTATGAGGACATGAAAATTAAGACGTCCGACATGTGGCCGCTATTGAGCCGAAGCGAGATTTCCAGCAGGATGGCTCCCGTCTTTCGCTAGTGGGTCGGTTCAAGGATCGCGATCACGAGTTCACAACAACGAAGGGCGCGAAGCCATATGGAGGAGTGCCTCCCATGGAATCACTTCGTGGGGTCCCTGGCTTTCGTGGTTCATGCTCTCGCCGCTCGACGCCAAACCGACCCACGACCCAATTTTCAGCAAGGAGTTCAAATGTCTGACAATCAGCGCCCTGGTTCTTTCGCTCGCAAGGTCCGTCAGCAATTCCGTAGTCTTGTCGACCGCAGGATCCGAAAACGGTTCCTCATCTGTATTGTCGGGCTCGTGACCATCGCCAGCGGTTCTGCGATCGCGGACGTTTACCTTCGCAACCTCTTTCCTTTTGTGAACTTCACCGGTTTTTCCGGAACCTATACCAGTACTGGCAGCGTCGACTTGAGTGGCCCGTCCTTTCAGAGCCTCGGCACGAATGGTAGAACCTGTGAAACGTGCCATCAACCTAATAACGCATTCGGATTGAGCGCCGTCGATGCGCAACTGCGATATTTGATCACGGGCGGCAAGGATCCATTATTTGCGCAGATCGATGGTTCTACTTGTCCTACGGGACCGATCAATAACAGTCTGGTCGTGAACAACGGCCTAATTCGCATCGGCCTAACTGTTCCACCCAACACCACCGACTCATCCCCGGCGCAATACACCATCACAGCGGTACAGGACCCTTACGGCTGTGCTCTCACGACGAATGCACAAGGGCAGCAGGTAGCGTCTGTTTATCGGCGGCCTTTGCCCACGACGAACCTTGGCTTCTTAAGCGCGGTTATGTTCGATGGTCGGGAATCACTCACGTACCCTCTGAACAATGGACAAACCTTTTCTGACAATCTGAACACCGATCTGACCCAGCAGGCGACAGACGCGGTCCTGACCCACGCCCAGGCCAACCAGTCTCCCACGGCCGCACAACTTAGCCAGATTGTAGGCTTCGAACTGGCGCTTAACTCCGCTCAGCTGTCGGATTTCCTTGCCGGTAGTTTGTCGAAAGGAGCTAATGGGGGAGCGCAATTCCTGTCTACGCAACCTTACTATCCGGGTATCAACGATTCGCTGGGCGGAGATCCACACGGAAACCCGTTCAACCCCAACGTTTTCACGATTTACTCGTCATTCCAAAACTCGCGGAATCCGCAGCAAGCTTCGATTGCCCGTGGCGAGCAGATCTTCAATACGCAACCTCTGACAATCGAAAATGTTCCAGGATTAACCACCGGCACTCAGACGATCATGGGGACCTGCACCACCTGCCACGATACTTTCAACGTGGGAAATCACTCCTTCCCCTTGCCGCTGGACATCGGGACCGGTCACTCGCTGGCTTACGAGACAGACCCGAACATCATTGCGGCGCTCAAGGAACTGCAGATGCCGACCTTGCCTGTGTTTGAGCTGGTCTGCACGCAAGGCTCACTCGCCGGCACCACCTACTACACGACTGATCCGGGCAAGGCTTTGATCACCGGGCAGTGCAGCGATATCGGCAGAGGCAAGGGTCTGATCCTGCGAGGTTTGGCGGCACGTGCCCCATACTTCCATAACGGAGTCGCAGGGAATCTGCAGCAGTTGGTGAATTTTTATAATCAACGCTTCCAGATAGGACTCTCACAGCAACAGATGCAGGACTTGATCAATTTCCTGCAGACGCTGTGAAAACAAACGGCGTCTGCTAGGCGAGGCATCGCCATCAATCAGAGTTACCAGCAATGCTAAGGGGACCCGGAAGGTGGGGCGGACAAGAATGATCTCACTCACTTCGGGATAGCGGGGCGAATCTCTAAGCGGCAGCTTGCTCCATTTACCACTTTACACGGGAGTTATTGTAACTTCGCGTATTCCGCTCTGGTTTCTTTCAAGACGGGGATGTCGGGATCGGGATCTTTCCCTAGCGCGAGGAAATCTTTATAGGCGGCGAGCGCTCTTACGCGGGCGGCATCGGCATCGGCTCCGTGCAAAGTTGTTGCCTGCAAAGCGTTCGCGCGCCCTCAAATCCCTTTCGTTGACCGCATAACGAAGCGCTGAAGCCCCGCCTTGTTTCCGCACTGCCGAAGATACATCCCAAGTCATCGCAAACCTAGTCACTAGACTATAATCACACCCGCGCATGGCCCTCACTCCTGGCACAAGATTAGGTCCCTACGAAATTCAATCCCCGTTGGGCGCGGGCGGCATGGGAGAAGTCTATCGCGCTCTTGACACGCGCCTCGACCGCACCGTGGCAGTGAAAGTTCTCGCTTCGCATCTATCTTCTTCTCCCGAGCTGAAACAGCGCATGGAGCGCGAGGCGCGGGCGATTTCTTCGTTGAATCATCCCCAAATCTGCCAGCTCTATGACATCGGTTCGCAGAATGGAACTGATTATCTGGTGATGGAGTTTCTGGAGGGTGAAACTCTGGCCGAGAGATTGCGTAAAGGTGCAATGCCTCTGGCCGAAGTTTACAAGATTGGGATTGCCGTGGCTGAGGCGCTGGCAGTTGCGCACCGCAGCGGCATTATCCACCGTGACCTGAAGCCTGGGAACATCATGCTGACCGCAGGCGGCGCGAAGCTGATGGACTTTGGACTGGCGAAGCCACTGGGTATGCAGACTTCGTCTGCGGGCTCGGGGATGGCACCTCCATCATTCACCGCGGCCGCGACGTTGAGTGGGCCCAGCCCGCTGACCCCACTCACTACGGCGGGCAGCATCATCGGCACGATTCAGTACATGTCCCCCGAGCAGATCGAGGGAAAAGAAGCGGATGCGCGCTCTGACATCTTTGCTTTCGGCGCGGTGCTCTATGAAATGGCGGCAGGAAAGCGGCCCTTTTCAGGCAAGAGCCAAATCTCGCTGGCTTCGTCGATTCTGGAGAGCGATCCGGAATCTATGACCAAACTCAAGCCGCAAACGCCGCCGGCTTTTGAGCATGTGATCACGACTTGCCTTCAGAAAAATCCAGAAGACCGCTATTTGGCGGCGCACGACATCAAACTTGAACTGCAGTTCATTGCGCGGGACAAATCTTCCGCAGTGGCCGCGGCTGACGGTGCGGCAGCTCCTGTTTCAGTTTCGAACAAGCGTGAGCGTCTTGGCTGGGTTGGCGCCGTCGTAGCCGCGATTGTTTTGAGTGCGGCCGCTGTGGCGTTGTTCTATCATCCGACTCCATCTGTGCAGAGCATCCGCGCTGTCATTGATCCTCCGGAGAAGACTACATTCAACCTGACTGGCGATTCTGCAGGTCCGCCAGTGCTTTCGTCGGACGGTACATACGTCGCGTTTGCGACCACCGGCACGGACGGCAAGACGGCACTCTGGGTCCGTCTCACGAATGCCGTGGAAGCTCGCGAACTACCCGGCACGGACGGCGCGATTTTTCCTTTCTGGTCGCCCGACAGCCGTTCCCTCGGATTCTTCGCCGACGGAAAGCTCAAGACGGTCGACTTGGAAGGCGGTTCGACGCAGATAATTTGCGATGCACCACTCGGTCGCGGCGGGGCTTGGGGACCGGGCTCAGTGATCTTGTTCTCCCCCTCCCCGACTGCGCCTCTCATGCGCGTGAGCGCGAACGGCGGAACTCCAGTTCCGATTATCAAGCTCGACCCTGCTCTGTACACCTCTCTCCGGTGGCCGTTTTTCCTTCCTGACGGTACGCATTTTCTATACATCGCGCTTCACCATGATGCGTCCAAGTCGGCGAACAACACGCTCTATTACGCCTCGCTCGATGGCCGGGAGAACCGGCCGCTATTCCGCTGTCAGACCAACGCCGTTTATGCCAGCGGGTTTCTTCTATTTGGGCGCGGAGACCAATTAATGGCGCAGGCGTTCAACGCCTCCTCTGGAACGCTGAGTGGTGAACCCCAAAATGTGGCCAAAGGCGTGATGAACGACGCCAGCACCTGGCATATGGATGCTTCAGCCTCCGGCGACGGCCTGCTGGTTTTCGGCAGCGGCGCCTCAGGCGACCTGGAGTTGGTCTGGATGGATCGCAGCGGGAAGATCAGCGCGATTGCCGACAAGCTTCCGGATTTGCAGAGTGCGATCCTTTCCCCGCAAGGAGACCGCGTCGCTCTTCAGCTTAATGCCGGGCAGACCGACATCTGGGTGCTCGATCTGACGCGCGGAGTCCGCACTAGAGTCACCTTCGGGCCGGTCGGGAATGTTTCACCCATCTGGTCGCCCGACGGCAAATGGATTGCCTACTCCTCTGCTCAAAACGGTCACTTTGCCCTCTGCCGTAAGCCCTCCGACGGCAGCGGCGCGGAAGAGTCTCTGTTCTCCGTTGACCAGCAGCCCGAACTCAGCGATTGGTCGAGCGACGGTAAGTATCTGCTGTATTCGCTGCCAGTCTCGGGTGGCCCCTTACGTCAGATATTCGCCTTGCCGCTCCAGGGAGAGCACAAGGCGTCGCTCGTAGAGGAGCGGGGCGCGTATGGAAAACTTTCTCCAGACGGTCGTTGGCTCGCCTACCAGTCGGCCGAATCGGGCAGGGCGGAAGTTTACGTGATGCCTTTTGGCGGAGGCCAGGGCAAGTGGCAGGTCTCGGCGAATGGGGGCGGCAGGCCGCGGTGGAGCAAGGACGGCAAACAACTCTACTACATGGACCCGACTTACAATCTTTTCGCAGTCTCGAAAACGGACGCGGGCGGCTCACTTCAATTCGGCGCGGCTCAGAAGCTGATCACCAACTGGTCCGCCCCTCAGGTCTTCTACGACGTCTCGCCGGACGGCAAGAAATTCCTTCTCGACCGGGTTGAGCAGCAGGTCAGCCAATCGGTCACCGTGGTTACGAACTTTACCGCTGGACTGAAGAAGTAAGTCATCGGGCCAGCTACGCTGACACACGCCCGCGACGCCTTCGTCGCCCCATTTCTTGCGGCCAAGGCCGCTGTTGGAGCGGGAAGGATGCTTGGTCCGCTGCGTGGACTTATGCTCAAGCGTCGCATAAACTTTCGGCATCCCGAAAAGGCTTCAATTGCCGCCTCTACTTTAGCCTCGGCGGCGAACTGGGCAGCACCTTTCGAGCTGAGGTATAGCCGAACTCAAAACGCTCTTGTCACGTCCCCTTGGCGCATGCTAACGTGCGCCGTTCTGTAGAATGTGGCTGTCTAGACAACACAGACAGACTTACGCCCATCCCACGCCCTAAAAGGATTTCGCACATGAGTAGCCCGGTCACTGAACTTCCTGCAAAACAGAAGAAGCACACGCCCTACGTGCCCGAAACGATGGAGATGAAGGAATTTACTCTCCGGGCCCTGCTGATCGGGCTGGTGATGACTGCCATCCTTGGTTCGGCCAACGCATACCTGGGATTGAAGGCCGGGATGACGATTGCAGCGACCTACCCAGCGGCAGTGATCGGCATGGCCCTGTTGCGGCTGATGAAAGGCTCCCTGCTCGAAGAAAATATCGCGCGAACTGTGGGGTCAATCGGCGAATCGGTAGCTGCAGGCGCTATCTTTACGATTCCAGCATTTGTGATGGCGGAACTGTGGCCTGAGCTTACGCCAGGCGTCGCCGCTTTCAAGACTCCGGAATACTGGAAGTCGGTCGCACTGATGACAATCGGCGGCACGCTGGGCATTTTGTTTGTGACGTTGCTGCGGCGCGTGATGGTCGAAGATCCGGACCTGCCATATCCGGAGTCCGTGGCCGCTTCCGAAATTCACAAAGCGGGTCAGCAAGGATCGACGGCAGCGAAGATTCTATTTGCGAATATGGGATTCGGCAGTTTCATGTATTTGCTGGGCGCGATTAATGTTTTCAATCCAAACAACACGTTCCCGGTGACCATCGGCAATCTAGGCAAGAAGTTGCTCTTGCGGACGAGCACGAATCCAAACGTGGCTACAACCGTCACAGGAGGCACGTCGCTATTCACTATGCCCGACGTCAGCCCCGCTTATCTCGGCGTGGGCTATATCATCGGACCGCGGCTGGCTGCCCTGAACTTCGCCGGCGGCGTGCTGGCGTGGGGACTGCTGGTTCCGCTTCTAACCTTCACAATCGGTCCTTATATTCAAGCGCAACAGTCGCAAGCGGGTGGGCAGCCGATCGCGTGGACTCTGCTGGCGGGAGCGATTTATTTTTCGATCGTGCGTCCGATCGCCGTGGGCGGCATGCTTGTGGGGGCCTCGTACACGCTCTTCAAAATGCGGAAGCAGTTGGCGCTGGGCATGGGGCGGGCCGTCTCTGATTTGAAGAAGTCGGCCGCCGCGCACGCGGCCACCAATCGCACTGAGCGTGATCTTCCGGCGAAAGCGATTTTTGCGGGCGTGGGCGTGGTCTTTATCGCGATGATACTGCTCTATCACTACTTCATCGCGGGAGCGGGAACGCTGACTGGGGCGCAGGTGATGTCGGGATCGCTGGTGGCTGCAGGCGTCATGATTATTGTGGGATTCTTCTTCGCCGCAGTCTCCGGCAACCTGGTCGGAATGATCGGTTCGTCAAACAATCCTGTATCCGGTCTTACTTTGTGCACGCTGGTGATTGCCGCGCTGCTTATGGTGGCTATTCGCGTGAAGGGCACGGGTGGCGTGGCGGCGGTGCTCGGAG